>Ga0307513_10005927_pt1 | contig 16037 bp, 19 predicted proteins | sample 15_EM_MG_FD_202174 | JGI IMG/M metagenome (GOLD analysis project Ga0307513, IMG submission 202174) | Populus trichocarpa ectomycorrhiza microbial communities from riparian zone in the Pacific Northwest, United States - 15_EM | ecosystem: Host-associated > Plants > Roots > Unclassified | place... | reverse complement strand
CGTGTGATTACGGAGTGGAATTTCAAATAACGCAGAAGACTTTGCTCCTTGTTGGCAGTTGCAAAGTCCGTCAAGATGTTTCTTCTGATGGAGTTGCCATTTATCACGTTTCCACGTAGGACACGCAAGCGAAACATACTTTCACTCCAACAGATGGCCCTGTTATGTCATTCGTCATTCGTCAAGTGAGTAAGGCTCTTCGTGTCTAGTTGTTGGTCGTCACTTGCATTCAAAATAAGGTCCTATCGTATTGAGTTTTGTAAAATTGTTTAATACTGCACACACACCTACTCACCATATGACCCAACCCAAACAGTATTCCCGATTGAGGCTACTTGGACCCTCTTATTGGTCGGGTACACACCCAGTTTCTTTATTTTTGGGGGCGATCTCAAACCAGAACACGCGGGGGTGTTACAAAGCCCCAAGCCAGGAATCGCCCGTACTTCGAGACCCATAACGCGATACGAATGGGTATGCACATCCTAGTAAGCTCATCTCCAAGATCATCGACGACCTTGAGAACATGTACTTCAACGAGCTCGTTGCTCCCATGGATCCACACTGGCTTGCTTATTTCCCCTACCACAAACAAGAGGTTTTCTACGAGGAGCGAAGTAACCTGCAATTGGCAAACGTTCTTCCCCGTACCGCCGCGAACTCTTCATCCTCTGAATCTAGTTCCTTGTCAACGCGGTGTATTTTCCATTGAACATCTCCACGTTTATGGCTTGTGCGACGGCCATTTTTTTCTCTTCCTCCATGCGCTTCATGGCTTCCTTGCCTGGATTATTCCCCGACAGGGGAATCGGTAGTCTTCTCCCAAAGCACTGATGTAAATTACTTACAAACATTTATATCGCTTTTTGTTCCATCGTCCGAGTCCCTTATATAAAATTCGAACGCGAAGAATAGGAATGAATGATGCCGGCCGTTGGGCAGTGGTGGTTGCACTGCCGGCATTGCCACATTCCTCAATTCTTAACATTTGCGTTATCAAGATTTCATCGATATAAAGAAGAGAATTCCTTTGAATCAGTCCTTTATTCGACGTCTTGCCAACTTTATGGCCATAAACCTTTCACTGTTTTCTGACACAGTATCCTCGGGCTCCGCCGGAAAATCATTTTTTGGGAAAAAAGTGTCAGGCCTTTGGAAGGTATTAAACACACTGGTAGTGTAAATTTTAGTATTATTAATGTATCCCTTACAGCTGAAAAAAGTGAAAAACCTTGGTCCAAAAACAATAGAATACCTCAAGAGTCCAAAACAGGTAAAAACCTCGGACTCTGAAAAAATAGAAAACCTAAAAGATCCAGACTCCAAATAAGTGCGGGAAAAACAATTAAGCGGACTCGGCTACATGTGATACAGGTAGCCTAGTTTCCGCGAGCACACTAGATACTAGCGTTTTGACCGAAGTCTCAAGATGGACGATGGGAGTTGCAAGTGCAAGTGCAAATTTCCGAGCGGGGTTCAAAATGATCTCTTGATCGACACGCGTCACGCGTCACGTCGAGTTCGGCATTGTGCCCAATGACGAACTGCCAACTTAGGCCAAACTTAGGCGACTGCTCAGCTAAACGAGTAATGCCTTATCACCTTCCAACGTGCCCAACTCAGGAGATGCCATGTCCAACGTCCAACCTTCGCCCGGGGCCCATCTTGAGGACAGAGAATACTCGATGGTTGTTCAGATACGAGGTGCGTTATCCATTCCTGTTGGCTCCCAACGTCTTACTCACATATATATGGAGTACTTCCCAAAGTTTACTTGGGATCCTCCCTCATTGTCACACGGCCTGTATGAACAGCGCCCTCTTCATGCAGGCCCGCTGTTGATTTAACCTTTCGAGGTCCCATGCAGCTTATCCCGAGATCCCTCCGCCTCCTCTCCCAACCCTCGCATCCTCTTCTTGCGCGTCTTTCCTTCTTGACTTCATGAAAACCGGGGCACTATTGTGAGTACCCATCCCACGTGCATACAACGTGATTCAGAGTGGGTGGCAAGAATGAAGCGAACAGACGAGGAGGATCTGTTGCACCAGGAAAGCGCGACAGACATCCTTCCAGCGTACTTAACCAGCCTCTCTGTCCTCGTCGTTGATCCTGGCGCTTTTTTTGCAACTAATTTTTTAGCGGCGAAAGGCATAGTGCGCTTGGGGGGGCTATTAAGCATTGGCCTGCCTTTAGCTGTGCGGGGTTTCTTCCTTCTTTATCTTGTTCTCGTTGTGCTTGTCCCATTACGATCTCGTTTCCCTTTGCCTTTCTCTAACTCGTCTCTCACCTCCCCTATTCCCCCCTCATTAACATCACGATCTCCCTGTCGGCCGAGCCTCTGCGCCCTGACGACACTTGAACCTATCGACGCCGCCACACCTCAAGAATGGCGCGCCCCACAAAGGCACCGACGGTAAGGAGTACGAGTTTGTGTTTTAGCTTTTGTACGCAGGCCAGATGGGAACTTCTGATTACCTGCATGTAGTATGCACTCCTTTACTATCGAACGCTAACCCTCCAACTCAACTCAGAAGGTACACCCGGACAGCAGTGTCTCCGAACCCTAGATTCTTTGAACTATAGGTCTTTGAGAATGATTCCGTTCGCTTAAGACTCGGCATGCGGGATAGACTGGGCTTCCTGCGGCGATATCTGCGACAGGGCTTATGTCTCAGCGAGGTAGCCTTGAATATTCGCCGAAAATAATGGTGCTAATGGCGTAGGATTTCGAATCATTCCTGAAGGTGTCCTTTGACTGGGTTGTTTAAGCGCTGGTGCAACGTGAGCCGCGCCTTGTCTCATCTGTGTTGATGTTATCCGACATCTCTGCAAAATACTGTCCCTAGGTAGGTTGACGATTTGTCACCCGTCGCCTCTGGATTATCCCGCGTTTCCGAGTTAGAGAAAAGCAGGCGCTCGAGTGCGGGATTGACGCATCCTTCTTCCGTTATGCTTCCGCCAGGAAAATGTTGTTCCAGCCGCAACTGTTAAGTAGCCTGTCGAGGTTTGCATCCTCCATTTCTGTTCGCTCCCGACGTCTTGCTCACACCTATAGTACTTCGCATTTTATCTAGAGCCCTTCCTTTCTTCGTATGACCGTCTCATTCACGAAAACGATACTTTCTTCTTCATGTATACATTTCCCTACTGCCTCTCCCTCGCTGTACCCCAGTTATTCAGCGACAGCCGACGACATAAACCCACTGTCGGGACCATTGAAATGAATGCCCCATTCATTGTTTGGTTATCGCGGTCGTTGCTGTCTACCCTCTTTCGCACATTTTGATTATGGGACAGGTTGCGGTTCGCTCATTAGTGAGAACCGAGATTATATTCTGCCAGCGTAACACAGCATTGATTGTAACCCATGATATTGGTATTTCCCTTCCATTTTGAATACAAGTACAAGCTTATAGGAAAATGCTTAAGCTGGGAGGATATTGTTCGTTGTCGACACTGTGATCTTGAGATCGATGATTCAAGAGTAAGTGTCACTATCTTGAAAACGAAATGTGTTCAGTTCCGCAGGATTGTCTGCTGCCTGGGCGCGAATATGAAGAACTACGCGGCTTGTGAGTATTGAATGGAGCATTCGCACCACCCTAGGTTGTGTGAGCATTTGTTTGACTCAGCAGCAAATGCGCTGCTTACAGTAACAAGAGCATTTGGTAATTTCGCTGGTAATACAACATTACTACAATTAGAAACTATGGAAGAGGTCATAGGGAGATCCTCAACTCACGGGAAGAGTTTTAACAACAATGAGATTGACACATGAGAGGACTAGAGAGGATTATGAGTGATTAGCTTATTCATTCCCGGCACAAGACCTACCAAAGAGATAAAAGTAATAAATAACACCTACGTCTAAATTTAGCGGTGCCGTCATCAAGAAAAAGATAGCGACTTGCCATCGCGATACACCACTGTCATTAGGGAAGTGTTGCCGCCAACTCGGTCTAAGATTAAGGGTATGATATGTGTAGTACTAACAGTCAAAACCAGGATTTCTCACATGCTCGGATGGCAGGTACCAACATGAGTACCAACAACCCTAGTCACCTTTTCAATCGGAGGGAAAGAATTAATATGTTTGCGCTTACCACCAAGCCAGATAATGAATATGGCCCATAGAGGAACGAGATCGTGGCTGCCGTATATCATGAAACATCCACTGTATCCCGAAAATGGTGGTGCACCATCTACGATGAAATAAATCACCCATAAGGTCAAGAACGAGCATGGAAATTGCACATACATATGTTGGAATTACTAAATCGGACTGCGACGAAGAAACCTGAACCCCAAACAACGCTGAAAAGTATTGGAAGAATAACAGCCAAAAGCTGGTTCCGATTCCACACCACCCATGTCCGTAATGTGAGGATGACTGTTAGACGCAATCAATATGATCCGAAAAAGGAACTGTAGATCGAACTCGCTTTCGGATGCAGCCATCCCAAGGACCTCAAATGCTGGACACAAAGTAAATTTCTTCTACTTTGCGACTCTAGGGTAGGTAAAATTTGCGAACCTCCATTAACATAGGATATCCTCCGACACCCGGGCTCCCCCAAGGTTTGCCCCATTTGAGCTGAACAAAAAGTGAGAATAGGAAGTTAGGAAACACATTGGACTGACAAGTGATATAAAGCACTATGATATCAGTAAAGGGCCAGTAGCGTTGAAAGAGGTACAACCACTTCATGAAATTCCCCTTTGATTTCCATACGAGATCGACCTCCATTCCGAAGGTAAGGATTAGGTCCCAAACGAACATCGTACACGCCATGACTGTCCTGAGCGTCAACATAGCAAAATTGCTTCCCTGAAATATACTTGACCTTCAAAATTCTGCCAGTGGGGTGATCGGATCAGCAAAATGCAACACTGGAAGGACTTGGAAAAACGCACTACCCACAGTCTGACCACAGACAACGCATGGATCAAAAGGGCCAATTGATTCTCTGGACCCACCATGTCAGGAAATTATTCTCAAGGTTCAGCGTGCTTAGAGGGGGTCGAATTGGAGTAGGAAGGAAGGGATGAACTGAGGAGACTCGTCCAGATGACAAAATGCCCCATGACATGCTTTGTAAGAATACAGAGTAGACGCTGACCAAGTCAAACCCATCAAACGTTCCACAACTATTCAGTCTCATTCCATTGTTCCGGTTTATACCGCCGGGCTATGCACAGAGAGGTTGGCATCGTGACTATGATCTTGGACATTGTGCTAGTCTCTCCATGTTCATGCAAAAGCGCCTGGACCATCAGACTTTGCAGGGTGGGGTTGTCAACGGTGATGAGCTTTGCTCGGTTCTACCCCCGTAAAATGCGATTTACGCACACTTCGCTTTGGGTTGCGTACACTTGTGATCAGTTGCAATCAGTTTCAATCCGCATGCAATCGCTTGCTATCGCGTGCGATTGACGTTTAATTGACTTGTGATGACATGCGCCAACCAAAATATTGTTTTATACGTAAGAGTGAATATACTATTCAATGACATCTTTCCTCTGATTAAAAAGGTAGTGTTGTTGATCCTCATGTTGATACCTGCCAACCGTGCGTGTGAGAAACTCCCGTTTTGACGATCTGTTTCAACGCATGTTCATGTTCTCAATGTCCCATAGATATAGGGAAAGCAGCACCCTAAATAAAGCTGTTTATCGTGATGGTAAGTTTCTGGGATCTAGTTGTGACAGGTCTGAACTTTACACATTCTGTCTTCAACAGCATGCAAATCACTGCATACCTTCAATAACAGCTCGCTCAAGGTGTAGTATCATGCCCCTTCGCAGAAACACATTCCGGCTCTTCATATTCATCCTCGGCAATATCTATTTCAAAACGCAAAATCTCCAAGACGCACCCGCACCCGGTGTTCGCTCTCTTCTTGCATGCACTTCACCCTCATCACCGAATATTTACCGCATGTCCCATATCGTCACTCTGGATTTCGATTTTTCTTTCGTTCAGCCATACTTTTCAGCGGGGAAATCCCCCTAGATGGAGCCGATGACGAGGAGCAAAGTGATCTACAATTGGAAGACCTTGTAACAAATCCATGTCTTCGTACCAGGGCAATCTCTACTCCCTTGCCAACGCGGCGAATATTAGTGAGAACCCCGAATCTATTCCACTAGCGTAACAGTGTTGATTGTAAACTACGATAATGTTATTTGACTTCCACTTCGAATAAAAGTACAAGCTCATAAGACAACAATGCTTAAGCTGGGAGGATATTGTTCGTTGTCGACGCTGTGATCTTGAGATCGATGATTCAGGAGTAAGTGTCACTATCTTGAAAACGAAATGTGTTCAGTTCCACAGTCCATCTGATCTGCAAACAGGATTGTCTCCTGCCTGGGCGCGAATATGAAGAATTACGCGGCTTGTAAGAATTGAATGGAGCATTCGCAGCACTCTATGTTGCGTGAGTATTTATTTGAAGTTGCAAATGCGCTGCTTACGTTACCAAGAGCAGTCGGTAGTCCCGCTGGTAATCCAACGTTGCTACAATTAGAAAATATGGAAGAAGGGGAGATCCTCAACTTACGGGAAGAGTTTTGGCAAGGATGAGACCGATAGATGAGAGGACTGGCGAGGATCATGATGATTAGCTCATTCATTCCTGTCATTCCCGACACAAGACCTACCAAAGAGATATAGGTAATAAATAACACCTACATCCAAATTTAGCGGAGCCGTCACCAAGAACAAGATAGCGACTTGCCGTCGCGATACACCACTGTCATTAGGGAAGTGTTGCCCCCATCTCGGTCTAGGGTTAAAGTATGATATGTGCCGAACCGACAGTCAAAATCAGGAGTACTCACACGCTCGGATGGCAGGTACAGACATGAGCATCAACAGCACTAGTGACATTGTCAATTAGAGGAGGGAATGAAATTATACATATACGCTTACCACCAAGCCAGATAATCACTAAGGCCCATAGGAGAACAAGATCGTGGCTGCCGTACATCATAACACATGACTTGTATCCTGGAAATGGTGCTGCAGTAACTACCATCGTATAAATCATCCATAAAGTTAAGAATGGGCATGGAATTTGCACATACATATGTTGGAATTAATAAATCGGACCACGATGACGAAACTTAAAGCCCAACCAACACTGTAAAAGATTGGGAGAATAACGGCCAAACGCTGGTTCCGATTCCATACCACCCAAGTCCGTAATGTGAGGATCACTGTTAAGCACAATCAATATGACCCGAAACAGTGAATATAGGTCGAACTCGCTCTCTGATGCAGAAACCCCGATGATCATAAATACTGGACGCAAAGTAAATTCCTCCTACTTTGTGAATGTATGGCAGGTAAATTTGACGAACTTCCATTAACGTATGACACTCTCCGACACCCGGTCTCCCTTAAAATTTGCCCCATTTGGCCTATGGTGAGAACAGTGAGAACAGTGAGAACAGGAAGATAGGGAACACATCGGACTGACGAGCGATAAAAAACGTCATGATATCAATAAAGGGCAAGTACCTTTGAAAGAGGTACAACCACTTCATGAAATTCCTCTTTGACTTCCACACGAGATCAACCTCCATTCCGAAGGTAAGGATGAGGTCCCAAACAAATATCGTAAATGCCATGACTGTCCTGAGCATCAGCATAACACAATTCCTTCTCTGATGATAGATTTGACCTTCAAAACTCTGCCAGTGGGGTGATCAGATCGGCAAAATGCAACACTGGAAGAACTTGGAAAACGCACTGTCACCAGTCTCACCACAAACAACCCGTGGATCAAAAGGGCTAATTGATTCCCTGTACCCACCATGACAGGAAATTAATTTCAATATTCAATGTTCTTAGAGGTGTCCGAAGTGGGGCAGGGAGGAAGGTATGAAATGAGGGGAATCGTCCAGATGACCAGAGGCTCGCTCCATGACAAGCTTTATCAGAATACAAAGTGGGGACTGACTAACCCAAGTCAAACGCATCAAACGTTCTACACTATTTAGTTTGGTCACATTGTTCCGGCTCAAACGGCCGGGCTACGCAGAGAGGTTGGCATCACTGTGATCTTGGGCATTGGGCTATTTTTGTGCATGCTCATGGAAGAGTGTCTGGACCATCCGATTTTCAAGGATGGTGTTGTCAACGGTGACGAACTTCGCTGGGCTCTACCCCTGGAAATTGAGATTTTCGCACACCTGCGCTTCAGGTTGCGTACGCTTGTGATCAGTTGCGATCAATTGCGATCCGCTTGGGATTATTTGGGATCGCGTGCGATTGACGTGCAATTGAATTGCAATGACATACGCCAAGCAAGATATCATGTTTCTATGTGCCATACTGATTATTTGGGATACCCGTAAGGGTGAATATCCCATTCAATGTCATCTTTCCTCGGATTGAAAAGGTATTATTGTTGATGCTCATGTTGATACCTGCCATCTGAGAAATCCCTGTTTTAACGATCGGTTTCAGCGCATGCTCATATTCTCAATATCAGATGGAGACAGGGAAAACACCGCCCTAATTGAAGCGGTTTATCGTAATGGTAAGTTCCTGGGATCTAGTTGGTGGCAGGTCCGCTCAATTTTGCTGTTCTGGAGTCGCGAGAGCGAACAGGTGGTTGCTGAAAGTGCTCATACAACGTGAGTATTTATGTAGGTAGGCTTCTCATTTTGTCCTGGATCGCTCACGCGTCCTGTTCTCCCACTCGTCGTCAATTATTAGTTATTGCCCACAGGTCCGGATCGTCATATCACAGTAGACCTCATCAATAGCAAATTTACTCTATTCATGATCTTACTAATCCTACTTTCCTTGCGTTCCCGGTCGTCCGGGATTCGACTGCCCCTTATGAAGACTTATCATTGGAATTCTCAGACTAGCAAATAAGGCGTCTGGTTCTCACTTGAATAACCGTAATGTGATCACTGCCCGAGCAACGGCGGCGGATTTTCTACCCCTGCATGATTCGTGCTTCGCTCTCGGCCATCTTCTGCCCACTTTAAGCACCCCTCCCCCTCCTTCCATCCGCATATAAGATGGCGCCTGTTGGTTGTGACTGCAATTGTCCATCCTCACACTTCCAACAGCGGCGACGCGACCTTGGATCGTCAGCGGAAAGGAACTGGACGGTAATGGATCGACTTGCCGAATCCCAGACCACCTGAACCCCACCATCTCCATTGCTTCTCTCCGAGTCTCCCAACATCCTCCTCAACGTGTCGAGGTGACGAGGGTATCTCCGACACCATTGCGCCCTGTTAAGTTTGACCTTTGCTGCCGTGTAAACACAGGAGACGCCGATTTAAGAGAAACAGACGGGCAGGGAGCAGGGGGTTACCAAAGCCGCTCCGTTGGCGAAAAATCAATGATATTCGTTCGTATGGGTCAGTGGGGTTGCTGCGTCAATTAATTCAGTCTCCTTACAAATTACATATTCCAGACCAAGACCAATACAGTTAGCGAGGGGGAACAAGACCGCTAACGCATTCCAACATCTACAGCGGTACCAGAACCTGTACACGGCCACGAATAACCCATTTATCGTAGGGTGGTGTGAAATTAAACGCGGCTGGAGCAGAAAGCCGAGTGAATATGGAGGTGTATGTCTGTTCAATGGGAGTGCGTGAGCGGGAACCCCAACAGTGTGTGTGCTAAACGTATCAAAAAAATACTGCCATAGATAGAAGTACACCAAGTTTTTGGATGAATGGGACTCCGAGTCGGGAGAGCGATGGATTGGGAAAACAATGGGGAAGCAGCGAAGAACGTGCCAGTGGAGGTGGTGAAGGGTAGCGTAGCTAGTACAACTATTAGAATACCTGGTCGTGCGCTCCAATTCCGTATGCAGCTTCGTTCCTCAAAGCACACCGGGAGCGCATCAACCAGTGCCGGTGTCCACATAATTCCCACGGATAACTCCGACGTTTTCTCCTCCGCTCAATCTCCGCTTCATCTCGAATTCCTACTCTCCCGCTTATTTTTTCCTTCACTCATCCGCTATCTCATTATCAGCGTCGACCTAACTCGTTGTATTTGTCCTCCACGCGCTCAGCTTCGATCTAATTACTGGTCTAATTGATCCCCAACGAGGAACCCTGGGCCACAGACGGATCATGATCATTGACTCATTCATCTCCATCATCCTGTGATTTGCGAGCGCCACGTCCAGTCTTCTCGAAGAGGGATCGTTAGGAGGGAACAGATATGGCCACGGGAAGAAAGCTGGACCTGTAAAATCTGGTCAGTCTGTGCTCTCGTCACTGGGGTTGTCGGTCGATCCTCATTTTTCTGACAGTGCCTACATACATACGTCTGTACCTCATCAAGAGAGACTTGCCCAACTGAAGTAAAATAGATAAGAACTAGGACAACTTGACTTACTCAAGTTCTCACCACCCCGCCTCTCTGAAATAACATCCACGCGGCCATGTCGAAATCGACGAAAGGGCTGCAATTTTCGTGCACCGTATCAAACCTTATACACGCCAATTTTTGCGGCTGTGTTCTCACCAACATCGCAAACCCCGAGTTGGAGGAGCACATGGGTGGGGAGTCAACGACAGCCGCGCACTCGCACAATGAGTGGGATTGGGAGTGTACTCACGCGGTAAGCGGTTCCCCCTGTCTATTTATCCAATCTCCTCGCTGACGACGTGTCCTACTCCAGGGAAAGATATATTAGTTAGCGAGGAGTAGGACCATCCTAGACCATCCCTTCTACATGACGGGCGTATAGGAACACCTAGCCAGTCGTGTTGATTTCCGCCGTGTCAATTCGTACTTATGGCGACCTCGATGCTTCGTTCAGCCTAGGAAGGGAAGAATGGTCGATTCATATAACGGTGACGATAACGAACTCAACCAGATGGTCCTCGCTATCGTATTCGAGCCCTCATTCCCATTCGAACGCCGGATGCACACGAAGGTATTGGATTGCATCGATCTTGATGATAACTATGTACGACGACATCCAACGACATGAGAGCAAATATAAGGGATGGGATAAGATGAGAGATGGGCAGAGCAACGGATTTGCGAATTCATGACAAAGAGCGGCAGTGAAAAGGTGCGCACCTGGTCCATACTGCCTCCATTCTGCTCCATCCTCACACGCCTCCAACAGTGGCCGCCCAGCTTATACCCCAGATCATAGGACGATCAGGAGAACGAACCGGCAGCAACATACCCTCAACCAATTGTCTTCTTGTCGATCTCGGCACTCTGTATGAATTGTCCAGGAAGATGGACGGACGATTCGATTAGCAGGGGCGCTGACTCGAACAGAAATATCGATGATGTTGGGGTGTGGATATCGTTGAGGAGCAGCGGGTCTGGGTGCGATAAATTTGGTGTGATATTTATTTCTCAAACAAGGCCCATACCTTTTGAAATGTAGCCTTACGACACAAATGTCACAGCAGAGCAGCCTTGGGTCAACACCAAGTGTCAGTGCTTCATACTACTATTGTCGTACAATGTCGCCTGAAGAGTGAATCGTAAATTCGATTCGTAATGAAGTCTCCCTCCATGACTCCGATATAGATGTTCGCTCTGCAGATGGGTTCATATTCCACCTACATCGCGTAGTCTTAGGAGTGACAACGGGCGCTTTCCCTGGATCTGAAATCGATACAAGAGGAGAAATGGTTCAACTCACTGAGCCAGCGAATGACCTTTCTCTATCCGAAGGCACATCCCGACCTCCGTGGAGAGGGTTTCGAGGTGCTTGCCGCAGTAGCCGAGGCAGTTGGGAAGTATGGGGTGTTCTCGGCAGTGGAAATTTGCAACGAACGATTGGTGTACGTTGTCTGGAACCTCTCTTCACCTTTTTTAGTCGATGACAACATTGCGCATCATAGGAAATTTCTGCTTCAATACACACCCGAGATTCTTGTCCATGCAATCAAGCACGATTATCCTCGACTGATTGACGATTGCATTCCGCATTTTGCTCGAGCTCCTTTTCTCCCATTTCTGGAAAGGTTGCCTCCGTCTTATATGCTTGCATGGGTATTGTCTTTTTTTTTCTTCTCAAAAACAATAAATGAAGTTCACATTTCATTTGCGACAAGGCTCGGTATCACGAGGCCTGGAAATCGGTTTTCAAAGAAACAATCCTTTATATCAAGGAACTTCGACGCACTGGCAGTAGCTGTCACTCGTCTTCGCCACACAGCTCCCACAGTACCATATGCGATACTTGTGTAGCTTCCCTCAACGTACTAATTGGACACCTAGAAGAAATCGATGCATTGTCAACTCTCCGTGATACCCTTCGGTCTCCTAACACCAGACATCTAAGGTCTGTTCTCACCTGTTGTCAACACAACGTTCAGGTTCAGTACAACAACAAGTTGAACTTGGTGGGGTACCAAAAAGCTATCTGCCCATTCGTAGAGGACGTGACTGAATTATGCCAGGATAAAATCGATAAAATCCCTTCATTCGCTACGTTCTTAGGCCTCAAGGTGTAGGATTTACTTCGTAGCCTATGAATCTCTTTCTCTTTCAGAATCTTGTAGTCAGATCTTCGCCAGTTATTGCTATAACGAATGTAGTTCATTGTAAGGAGCGCAGATCCTCTATGTCAGTAAATCCCGCCTTTCATCTTTGTCTCGTCACATTATTACAATCGGGATTCGAATCTGTTTGGCGGTAAGACCAATTTCGGACACTATCACAAATTCATCTCTAATCTCAGCTCCGCTTTCGTACTTTTCCCTCTCATAGAGATTTCTTCCTGTAGTATAAAAGCCAATATACTTTCGTAGTTTTCCTCCCTGGTTGAGTTCCCCCCCTCGACTCACGATACATTTTACATCTAAATCTACACTTTACCGGTTTCTTCGAACCCCAGAAAGAAAACGGAGCCTTTCGAACGAGACAGACGTTACTGTCTTTCATCATTTCGTTCATAATTTATTCGAATGCCATCACACAGTAAATGATATTGTTGGTCCATATTGCGGGTCTCATACAACAATATATATTTATACAAGCCAGCCAGTACATTGTCGACGATTTCAGTAATTGATGGCGGCGATGATTACGGCCAACATGGCGTTCGATCCCTTCTTTGGTAGGAAACGTTCCCGCCTCCTGTTTGACTTCCGTTTCGACTTTGGCACCATCCCCGAGTAGGCGATCATAGCATGGACGATATTACAGAACTCGCCGGAGAACGTGCGGTGGTTCTCTGGAACGAAACCCGATCTGCATCACGGTATGAGTTCGTGTTGTTCTGGGAATTTCGGTTCGGATATGACCAGGGAAGAGTTTAATTTCGAGATATCCGGACCCGGGTACCACCACCACCGTTTAGGCATTGATATTGAGTATGACTATCGCTGTGTAATGAACATGAAGGTGTTAAAACCATGGCTGACACGCATTTTCACAATTTATAAGGGATGTCTACCCTTTCCCCTGTCATTTTGTCGCCACTTACGGTCTGCGTCCCTTGTCGTGCGGTACTAGTCGGCAAAGTTGGAATTCGCGCACTAATGGCCACAGCTCATTGGTCAACTTGAATCAGCGACGTGCGTCGAAGACAGTTTCTATAATTTTGTGATCACTGCCCCCACCACGGCTCTTCTACCTCGGTGGTATAGGCTCCCGGATATCATTATCGCACGCCCTCTCCTGCTTCCTTCATTCGCATACATATTTTCCACCACTATCTCGAATCTTTTCGCAGAGAAATCATTGGAAGAAGCGGTGAGGGTTGGGAAGGGAGATAGTTTAGCAAAAGGAACTTCGATCAATTTACTTGGTCAGTCCTTCTCCTCGTCGCCGTAGTCGATTCTCTCACCTTCACCAGTGGTAATGCGTACACTTTTGATTCCAAACAGATCTTTAATTTGCAGAAGGGAACTCGTCTTTTGGTTTACCAAGATCCCTTCCACCCGCGCCCAATAACCCTGTTTCTTCGCTCTCAACATCCACTCAGCCTTAGCGAAGTTGATCTAGGAACGCCGAGTTGGGAAGAGCAGAGGGCAGCAATCACCGGTTTAGCGAAGGCTCCTGGTTGGCGAACAACTAATGGGATTCGTTCACATGGTCAGTAGTTTTACCTCGTCAAGTCACCCTATCTCCTCACCGAGTACGCATCCTACCTAAAGACACAATCCCACTAGCGTTAGCGAGCGGAAACAAGACCGGACTACTCCATCCCTTCTACACGAGGAATAGGTTTGCCATTGGGCGGCGACGTCCACTCGGCTAATCGTGTTCAGGTGGCGATCTTGATGCTCCGCGCGGCTTAACCCGCTTCCCCGCAACGACTAGATACCTACCCAAACGCCGCCCACCCGCGATATTGTGAACCTAATTAATCTCGATGATTGTGCATGATGGTCCCGAGGCTTGGGCATGAATGAGCGAGGTAGGTGGGTAGAAGAATCGACAGAGAGGGTAGTTGGATCGTGCGTTGTCGTCAGTCTTACTCCTGTCATTGCTATACTATCTTCACACGTATCCATTAGTGGCAGCACCTTACATTCTGGCAGTGCTCGTTGACGCGTAGAAGTTGGAACAACAACACAGCGAGTTATCAGAGCTTGATCAGAGCCCGCCAACGCACATTCATGTTTCCTAATCGCGTATCTTGCCTCCCTTCCATGCGTCAAGGACTTTTAAGCGGCAGCATGTGCTCGGCCACTCGTGTTCGTTTCGATTTCTCTGGCCAGAAGGATAGACACTCGAACGGCGGTACTTGTGTTGATCCCCTGCCCATGTCATCCAGAACCTACAGATGGCCATATATATAAAAAGGCGAACGAGGAAATGGCTGGGGGTAGCTCTCTGCGGCGTCCTGATCCAGCGAGGCTTGTGGAGACAGGATTCCGAGTGACCACCCAGCGCAAAGTGCTACATAGGATACGGCATGTCACAATTAAGTTTGTCGTGCATAGGAGTGATGCCTCAATTGGTAAACGCACATTTCAACTGCTATTGATTACATGCGCCACACGGCGGCGAGAGAAGGTGTCTAGATTTCACGTTGTCGACTGGCAAAGGGCTGTGCAAGTGGGCTCGTTGAGCAGCGCTAGTGTGAATTTGAGGTAGAGGGGCATCATGTGTGAAGGGGCGAGATTGAAGCACACCAAAAGTACTCGCCTCTTGAGTGTCTCCCTGTTTTCCCTGAGAACGCTGACACCTATTATCGAAGGTGCTGATGGGGAGATAAGACCAGCGAGGTGAGCGGCGGTCCTGCAACGAATTTGCCTGAGTGGGAATAACCCTGGGCACTTTTCAGGACTTTGGAAGGGAAAGCCATGGGAAGCGCCAGATTGCTTCCGAAGATAAGAATCTAGTTACGAAGGCTCAGTCTTTGGGAAGCCAAACGAGTAAGGGAAGATTCGCAAAAAGACAGAAAAATAAGAAAGCGAGCTTGAACGAGCTTGATAATAAGAATGAAAACAACACGGTGCAACTTTGCGCCCCGTCATTGCGCCGTCAAGTAAGAAAAGCTAAGAAATACATACCAGGAAGTGACCATGCTTACGAAGCTTGAAATCGAGGCTCTCTTATCGCATTTTGCCAGTCCAAATCCAACACCGATGATTCATGAACCCCCCTTGGAATCGTGAACCAATAGTCACGTGGTGGTGGTGAATCGAGAGTGGTGTGACGAGTGACGTTGGAATCAACCAATTCGACCTGATATTGACCTGAAATCTGACTTGCCTCACAAGTGGTAAACGCTCGCCCTCTGCCAAAATATTGAGGAGCCAGCATTCTTGGATTGAGATTCTTCAGGTTTCCGTTTAAAAGTGAGTATATTTTGCTAGAGGCTCTTCTTGACGTTTCTCACAAGTCTTACCTCGTCTCACCGTAGTCATCTCTGCTCAATGCCGCCTAAAACCAAAACCCGTGTTAATTTCAATGGAAAAGACATAAAACTCCCATACGCAGACCCTCAGCTCCCTCCCGACCTCGTGCGCAGTTTCGAAAACGACACAACATGCCCACCTTACCGTTCCATCATCTTCACCATAGAATTCAATATCGCTCGGCACCTAATGGCTTC
>Ga0307513_10005926_pt1 | contig 16041 bp, 13 predicted proteins | sample 15_EM_MG_FD_202174 | JGI IMG/M metagenome (GOLD analysis project Ga0307513, IMG submission 202174) | Populus trichocarpa ectomycorrhiza microbial communities from riparian zone in the Pacific Northwest, United States - 15_EM | ecosystem: Host-associated > Plants > Roots > Unclassified | place... | reverse complement strand
CCGGCTGTCAGCGGCAGGGCGCCGGCGTGGCTCGCAAGCAACGCGAAGCCCACCGCCGGATAGCAGCTTTCCGGCCGGTGCAGCTGCAGGAGATCGCTCTGCGTGTCGCCATAGGCGATCAGCATCATCACCGCCTCGCCGGTGTTCTTGTCGTAATAGGCCCGCTCGACCATCTCGCTGTAGAGGCGGGCGGCCAGCTTCCCCTCGGTTTCCGGCTTGACCTGGTTGTCGTCGTTCTCGGCGGTCCAGGCCCCGAACGCCGACGGGATGATGGCCGCCATCTTCTGCTTGCCCAGCAGCGAGAACCGCTTCCTGGGCTTCAGCTGATAGGCGAGCCCCGCGGCCGCCAGGGCCGCGCCGCCGAGGATGATGTCGCGACGCGCGATCATGCTGTCGCCTTCTTACGCCGAAGCAACAGGGACGACATGAGGTTATCGACGGCGAAGACCAGCGCCAACGCCGTCGCGAACAGGAAGAGGCCGGCGGTCACGTGCAGGAAGCCCTGGGCGACGCCGTCGCCGAAGAAATAGGTCAAGAGCACCAGCACGATGATCCGGATGATGTTGGCCACGATCGCGATCGGCACGACCAGGCAGACCAGGAACAGCGAATAGCGCCACGAGGCGTTCCGCAGCAGGTAGATATAGAACAGGCTGATCGCGATCAGCCCGGTCAGCGAGTTCATCCCCGAGCAGGCGTCCTCGACCAGCAGCTGGTACTGGGCCACCATCAGGGTGACGCCCTCGCGCATGATGGGGATACCGCATAGCTGCAGAAGGTTCGTCGCCACGTGGGAGACGAACTCCTTGAGCGGGGCGGTCATGCTGTCGATCAGCCAGCCGGGCGGCGGCACGATGAAGCCGAGATAGAGCAGCGGAAACCAGTTCTTCAGCAGGACCCGAAAGCCGACATAGGCGTGCAGATACGCCAGGCAGACGCCGTAGAGGCCGGCGACTTCCAGGCTGATGAAGTCATAGGCGCGGCCGAACACATAGAGCGTCAGCCCGCCCGCCAGCATGAGCCCGGTCAGCCACGAAGCGCCGCGGACCGCCTCCGCGCGCATCTGATCGAACTTCCGCGACAGCAGCCAGATGCCGGTGAAGAGAACGATCGGGCCCTGCGCGCCCGCCTCGGTCGCCCAGACCTGCTGGCCAAGCGTGATCGCCGTCGGAACCGCCAGCACCGCAATGGCAAGCCAGAGAATCCAATGCTCGAGGACGACCTTCCTGAGTTCCGTGTATTGCGCCGCAGCGGAGTTGGCCAAGCCTAGACCTCGGTCATCACGGTGCCGACCACCCGCGCCCGGTCTTCCCGCAGTTCGCTGACCAACGTCTTGAGATCGCTGACCCGGGTCTTGTCGCGGCGGGTGACGATCATGGCGTAGCCCACCACGGTGGAGACCCGGTGCACGTCGGAGCAGCTGTTGGCCGGCGGCGTGTCGATGATGGTCATGTCGTAGTCGCGCAGGCAGAAATTCATCAGGTCGGAGAACCGGTCCGTCGCCAGGAGTTCCTGGGGGTTCGCCGCCACGCCGCCCGCGTACATGATCGACAGGTCGGGCAGGACCTCTTCATCGATATAGTCGCCAAAGCTGGTGTCCGAGGCCATCAGGCACTGCTGCAGGCCTTCCACCGTGTGAGCGGGCTGGAACAGCCGGTCGATGCCGGGATTGCGCATGTTCACGTCGATCAGCAACGTTTTCACGCCGATCTGCGACAGCGCGACCGCCAGGTTGCTGGCGACGAACGTGCAGCCGACGCCGGCGGTGGCGGCGCAGACCGCAAGCGCGCGCCGACCCTCCTGCACGTGCTGGGCCATGATGTGGGTGCGTAGCGCGCGGATCGATTCCGCGGTTCCGCTCGGTTCCCGCGCCAGCGCGACAAGCGTGCTGGAGAAGGCGTAAGAGCGCCCCTGAGGTTCATCACCGGCCATTTTCGAAGCAGTCACTGACATGGAGAGAGCCTTCGATCTCAGGCCGGGGCCGCGCGGCGCCCGCGCGGCCTCAGGCGATGCAGGATTGCAGCGATGGACCCGCCCCGCGGCCGACGCTCGCCGTAGGGGGTGACCACGGCCAGCACGGGCACATCGACCGAATGCTGCAGGTCCTCGATGCCGCGCACCTTGCGCGCGAGCAGTTCGATGATCAGCGATAGGAAGAGGCCGACCGCCGCGCCCAGACCGAAACCGCCGCCCAGGATCAGGGGCTTGTTCGGGAAGGACGGCGCCTTGGGGGTGATGGCTTCGCTGAGCACGGTGATGCCGGCGTCGGCAACTGCGCCCTGCTGGCGCAACTCCGACGCCCGCGCCAGCGACTTCTCCATCTGCTCGCGGTGCAGGTTCACCTCGTTCTGCAGCTGGTTCAACCGCTCGATCTTGTCGCGGTTGGCTAGGACCTTGGAGGTCTGCTCGGCGACGGCGCGATTGAGGTCGACCCGTCCGCTGCCGGCGGCGGCGGCGGCGGCGGCTCGGGCGGCCGACTGTTCCTGCGCCGCCATCTGGACCAACGTGGCGCGCTTGGCCCGCATCTCGATCATCGCCGGATGGTTCTCACCCAGGGTTCGGGAAGCCGCCGCGATCTGCGCGTCGAGCTGCACGAGCTGGGCCGCCGAGGCGGACTGCGCCGGCGCGGCCGCCATCGGGGCCGGGGCGGGTTGGAGGGGCGACTGGCCGGCAAGTGACCGCAAACGCGCTGTCTCAAGGTCGGTCTTATCGTCCTGCATGACGATGCCGTTGTCGCGCTCGTAGGCGGTCTTGGCCGCATCGGCCTTCTCGAGCAGTACGCGTTCATTTTCAGCCTGTTGGGTGTACCAGGCCGCGTTTCGGCCGGCTTCCTGACGGCGCCCCTCAAGGGTCGATTCGATGTAGGCGTCGCGCAGCGCATTGGCCATCGCGCTAGCCTCGTTCGACGAGCGGGCGCGGAAGGCGATCTCAAGGATGCCCGTGCCCGATATCGCGCTCACCCGCGTCCCGTCGATGATGCGCTGCGCCAGGAAGCGGCGCAGGTCGCGGTCGGCGTTGCCGCCGTTGGCGTTGAAGTTGGAAAGGGCCTGCTGGTTGGTCACCCAACCCAGGGCGTCGACAGCCTGGCCGGCGACCTTGAGGTCCTTGATCAGCTGCATTTGGGTGGCGATGTAGACCGAAGCGGACTTGCCGCCCAGCACCTCTCCCGTCACCGGGTCCGGCTTCAGGGTGTTGAGCATGACGCGCGTGTGCGCCTCGTAGGACGGCGGCACGACGAGAATCGCGATCACGGCGCCGATCAGCGTCGCCACCGTGGTCACCAGCGTCAGCAGCCGGTAGGCCCACAGGATCCTGAGGAATTGCACGATGCTCATGACGGGCCTCCGGCCAAGTCGGACTTAGAACAGCTTTTCGGTGATGGTCAGCACGTCGCCCGGCATAACCTTTGCCGAACTGTCCATCTTGGTAGCTTTCCCCGCCCCGCGCTGGACCTTGACCTTCTTGTCGGAACCCGACTCGGTCACACCGCCGGCGCGGGCAATAGCCTGCGCGATCGTCATGCCCGCCTTGACGGGATAGGTGCCGGGCGACTTCACTTGGCCAAGCACATAGAAGGTCTCGGCGGGCGGTGCGAAAATCTTGTCGCCGGCCGCCACCATCGGGTCTTCCGCCGGGTCCCCGGCAGCCAGCCGTTCCACGTTGTACCGCTTTTCCTCACCCGACTCGGAGCGGACGATCAGATATTCTGCGCGCCAGGATCTCGGACAGGTGATACGACCGGTTGATCGGCACCAGGCCCGGCTGGTTGAAGGCGCCCAGCACCGTCACGTAGCGGCTGGCGTAGCCAGTGACTTCCACGTCGACGATCGGGTTGGCGTAGTAGCCGCCCTTCTTCAGCAGGTCGGCGATGTCGCTCGCCAGCTGGCGCGGCGTCCGCCCCAAGGCGTTGACCTTGCCGATAAGGTTCATCTGGAAGGTGCCATCGGTGTAGATGCGCGCGCGCATCTTGTCGGCGGAGCCCACGATGCCGATCTCGATCGTGTCTTCCGGCCCGAGGATGTACTCGGCGTTGGCGTCGGCGGGCGTCGCCGGCTTGGCTGCGGGCGGGCCCACCGGGATCACCGGCGGCGTCGCTACGACCTGGGCCGTTGCGGCCAGGGGCGCGACTAGGGTGAGGCAGGCTGCCAGCGCACCGGCGAAGATTTTGAAAGGGCTCATGTCTTCGAGTTCCGAGTCCGAGGAAAGGTCCGCTAGTAGGTGACGGCTATGGAAAGTGAAACGTGGTTGTTGGTGTAGTTGAACAAGGGATTGTCCGAGCTCCGCTTATCGATGCCGCCCCCCAACGAAAGCGAAACGCGTTTGCTCTGCTTGTACGTCAGTGATGCAAAGCCACTATCGGTACGAGAATTGGTCAAGGTTGGGGCGCCGCTTGCAAAAACCGCACCATTCAGGTCGATTTTGCTATGCTGCCCACCGCCCCGCAGGCTCAGGCGCGTGCCGAGCCGATAGGTCGCGTTCAGGCTGTAGTTGGTCTGAATCTCATATGATCCTACGCTGATCAGCGTCGGGCTGACCTGTCGTTGGAGGTCGCCCTCTATGAAGAGCCTGCTGGACGCGCGATAGCTCAAGGCGCCGCCGTAGGTCACCCCCGAGAAATTGGCCCTGGCGCGTGGCAGCGCGCCGACGACCAGCGGCCCGGTCTGCTTGGCCTGGGTAAAGCCGATGGATCCGGTCGCCTTGATCCGACCGCCGAGCTGACGCTCATAGGAGGCGCCGACTGCCTGGGTCTGGAATCCGCTGGTTCCGGGCGTCTGGGTGGGGCGATTGGGATAGTCCGTCTTCGAATAGGAGGTGAACACCGATGCGCTGCCCAGCGAGGGACGCCCATAGGATATGCCTGCCGACCCGGTGGTCGTTTCGCTGTCGGACAGTGCGAACTGCTGCAGGCTGCTGCTGCCCCAACGACGGCCGCCGGAGAGCAAAAGGCCAAGCCCGGTCGGACGGGTGCAGGCGACGGAGACGTCGACTTCCTTCAGCTCGCGGATGTTTTGGACGGTCGTATCGAGCGTGATGTCCGTCAGCTCCGAGCGTCCCCGCGAGTAGCGGCCATCAAGGACGGCGCCGCAGGGTCCGACGCTGCCGCCCACCCCGCCGTCCAGATTGATGCGGCTGCTGTCCAGCTGCTTGTTCTTGTCGTGAAATCGGTAGCTGATGGAGCCGTTGAGGAACACCGCCTGCCGACCGATGGGCTGGATGATGTCGGCGGTCACCGAGGGTGTGATGGTTGTGTCGCCTGGGCTCACGCCGGTGAGCGAGGCGCCGGTGCTGTTCGTGCGGCTGACGTTCGAGTTGTAGTCAGTCGTCGTCCGCGCTTCCAGGCTGATCGTGCGCGGTGTCGCGCCCTGCAACATCGACCGCGGCGAAACCTGAGCCGCCGCCAGGGTGGGCAGCGAGCTTGCACCGAGGAGCGCGCCGAGCGCCAACGCTCCATATCTCATTCGCTCGGCCCCCTGGTGACAACACACGCACACATCATAGTTGGCCTACCAAGTCTAAAGAAGTCATATCGGGGATCAAAATGAGCATTGAGCGCGAGGCTGTCTTAGCGGCTACGGCTGAGGCTTCGTCGCACCGAACCCAGGAAGTTCCTGAGCTGCTCGCCAGCCCCCGCCCGGCGCGACGCGGTCTCCACCATGAGGCCCTCTACCGCCGGCCTTGGCTGCAGCGTCGCCGCCAGCGCCGCCAGGCGTCCGCGGACCAGCCGTTTTCGGCGCGCCTGGGAGGGTTGCATCAGGTCGATCTCGTCGACAGCCAGCGGCTCGATGGCGAGCGCGCCGGCCGCGACCGTGGCGTTGAGGAAGGCCTCACCGCGCTTCGTCCGGGCGACGATCAGGCTGCGGCCATCCATTTCGTCGAACGACGGATAGCCCGACTCGCCACCGTACCAGGCGTCGGCACAGGCCAGGTCCGCGACGCCGCCGACCGCATCGGGGCAGATCTTGCAACGGAACTGCACTTCCTTGGAGAGATAGCCGCCCCAGCTCTCCGCATAGGTCATCCGGGCCACCCGGCCGTCGCGGGTGACCGCAGTGGCCTTCCCCGGCCAGCCGTCGCCACGATAGCGGAAGGACTCCAGCTCCTCAGGCGCCACCTCCAGCGCCTTCAGCACCCGGCCGACGGCGTTGCGGCTGGGAATGCCGGCGCAGAAGAAGGCCAGCATCAGCGGCACATGGGCGTCTACCCGCGGATCGACGTGGGCCAGCCGGCGCAGGGCCGAGACATCGCAGGGCTTGCCGATGAAGGCCATCGAACCACCGTCGGCCAGCATCCGCCCGATCTCCGCGAGCGGCGAGGATGAGACATAGCGCGAGCCGGCGCCGGCGATGATCTGCGCTTCGTCGGTCGAGCAGGCGAGCATATTGCCCGCGGGATCGGCGGGGTTCGCGACGATCTGGACGACGCGGTCGACCAGCCCAGTCTTCAATGCGTGGATGGCGAGCGCCGTGATCGCGCCGCCGGACGAGCCATGATGGCGCACGGCCTCGTCGGTCGCCGCGCCGGTGAAAATTCCCTGATAGGGGCCCCAGTAGGGATGCATGCCCGGCGCCTGAGGCCAGCTGGCCACCACCGCGCCCGGGCAGGCCGCGGCGATCTGCGCCTCGGCCTCCGCGGCGATCGGCCCCTCCTGCTGCGGGCGGTTGTAGCCCGCCTCGGCGTCGACCATCCGGATCGCGCCGCCCGACACCGACGCGCAGAGGCCGCAGCCGGTGCACAGCTGTCCCGCGACGACGCGAGCCACGGTTGGCGAACGTGGAAGACTCATCGGCGCGCGGCCCCGGTTGCAGACGTCGGTTCTGGGCCAGTCGGCTGAATCATTGCGTGCGTCGCCCAAGGCAGCGCCCGCGGCTACCCCCGGCGCGTCGCCTGGAGATGCCCGGTTCGCCGCCATCGATCAAGGGCATAGCCGAGTTGCGGCGCCTGGGTTCGGCCGGGCGGGGCTAGAACGAGAAGTCGGCGGCGCCCAGCGCCCGCGCCGAGTAGACGTTGAGTGCGAAATCGGTCAGGCCGTCGCCGTTCACGTCGCCCTGAACCAGATAGTAGCCGTCCACATAGCTGAAGGTGACCTGCCCCGCGACGTGGGTGAACTCGCTGACCAGCTTGAAGGCGTCGTTGGCCGACGTGCCCGCGATGGCGTCGATCTGGCTGAGGCTGATGCGGTCACCGGCCAGGCCATCGAAATCGACGATGGAATCGCGGCCGCCCCAGGCCACCGTCGAGTCGTTGATCGAGGTGTAGATGAAGACGTCAGCGCCATCGCCGCCGATGAGGTAGTCGCCGCCGACGCCGCCGGTGATCCGGTCATCGCCGGCTGCGCCGTTGATGGCGTTCGCGCCCGTATCGCCCGTCAGGGTGTCGCCGTAGCCGGACCCATAGAGGTGTTCGATGCTGACCAGGGTGTCCTTGCCGGCGCCGCCGGTATTCTGGGCCGTACCGCTGGCGCTGCTGCCGTTCCAGCGGATGAGGCTGACGACGACGCCCGCGGTGGCATGCTGGTAGGACGCGGTGTCGATGCCGCCACCGCCATCCAGTACGTCGTCCCCCGCGCCGCCTTCGAGGAAGTCGTTGCCCTCATAACCGAGCAGGTGATTGTTCCCGCTGTTGCCCACGAGGAAGTTGGTCAGGGCATTGCCGGCCCCATCCGCGTTCAGCACCCCGGTAAGGGTCAGGTTGTGCGAGTTCGGCGCAAGGGTGAAGCTGTTTGCGGCCAGCATGCTGTCATCTGCGGCGGCCAGGTCCCCGGCGCTCTCTATGCCCGCCGAAACTTCGCCCGGAAGCAACGCCCTGAAGGCGGCGTGACTGTCCAGCCAGTCGCGCAGCGCCGAGACGCCGTCATCCGTTGAGTTGATGTTGATCTGGTTGCCGGATTCGATGATCTGGGTGTTCGGGTCGAAATTGAACTTCGCGGCGCTGTTGCCCGAAACGACCACCGCGCCATCGTCGGACTCGACATTGATCCAGGACAGCTGACCCGAGCGGGACACCACCGTGTTGTTGGTGATCTCAAGGTCGTGCGTGTCGGCGACAGCGATTCCGTTCGAGTTGCCGCCGAGGATCAGGTTGTCGGAGACCTTGACGTTCCGGAATTCGCCGGCGGCCTCTTCATTGCGCATGAAGATACCCTGGATCTCCTGGCCGACGCCTTGGGAAACCACATTGCCGGTGATCGTGATGTCGTGGACGAGCTTGACGATATTGCCGCTGTAGAACTGGATGGCGTCGGCGTGAATGCCGGCGGGCTGGTAGAAATTGGTGAAATAGTTGTTGGCGATCGTCACGTTCGACGAGCCGCCGCCGTGGATGCCGTCCATCCCGATGTCATGGATGTAGTTGCCCGAGAAATTCAGCTTGGCGCTGTCGCCATGACCGATGGCGATGCGCAGCTGCTGAAGCTCGGAGTTGGTGACGCTGACGTCTTCGCTGTTCTTGATCCTGAAGGCGTCGGTGTCCCCTGTTGGCGTCCCGTCCAGGGAGCCGTGGACATTCAGGTGGTCGAAGTGGATGCCATGGGAGTCGAATACGCCGATCGCGCCCGTCCTGTTGGAGTCAGCTCCGACGGCGACTTCCAGGTTCTTGAAGGTCAGGCCGGTGCTGCCGCTGATCTGCAGATCCACCAGGGTCGCCTGGTGCGCAACATCGGCCGAGGCGATGGTGATGTTGCCGCCGGCGTTCAGGTTGGCGATCGAAATGCCAGTATAGGCGCCCGCGTTGAGAAGGACCGTATCCCCCGCCCGCGCGGTGCTCAGGACGACGCTCAACTCTGCGCTGCTGCTGACAACTACACTCGACATCAGGCCCCCGGGGCTCGTCGTCGCCATTCGCCCCGGGGCGATCGCGACCAATAAGATACTCCGACTGGGTTTATCCTCCCAGAGTTAACACACCTACCGCACTCAACCGCGACGTTTTCGCACTGCAGCGTCCCTATTCATTTATGCCCCGGATTGACAGTCTCCCGGACGCACGGGACTCTGCTAGCGTGGATCGTGGGCAGGTTTTTGAATGACGTACAGCGGCGGCGTCGCGCAAATCGCGCGTCCATCGGAACGCGTGCGGTCCAGCGATGACTGAGGCCCGTGCGCCCACGTCGGCCTGGTTGCTCTCCGCCTCCGCCATCCTTTCGCCCGGCGCATTCCGCCTGGCGCTCGCTTTCGCTGTGGTCGTCTCGCATGTCAGCGCGGTGGAGATCGGCCGGCTGGCCGTGCTGTTGTTCTTCTTCCTGTCCGGATATTGGACGAGCCGCATCTGGCGCGAGAAGTTCGATGGCCAGCGCATCGGCCGATACTACCTATCCCGGTACTGGCGCGTCGCGCCCCTGTTCGTGATCGTCTCGGTCGCCGCCGCCCTGGCGCGCCACTGGGCGCTGCATCCGGTGAACTTCACGCTGCTGGGGGTCGGCTCCACCCATTTCGACCCGACGGGCGTGTCCTGGTCGCTGGACGTCGAGCTTCAGTTCTATCTGCTGCTGCCTCTGCTGTTCGGCATGCTCTCCCGCTCGCCCCGTCTGGTGCTTCTGGCCGCCCTGGTGGCCGCCGTCGCCGGTCTATGGCTTTCCGCCACCTACCATATCGTCACGGTAGCGACTTACCTGCCGGCCTTCCTCCTGGGGTCGCTGACCTATGCGCGGGCGTGGAAGCCCAGCGCGACCCAGGCGCATCTATCGCTGCTGGCCTTTATCGCTTTCACGATCGCCACGGGCTTTACGCCCTTCCTGCTGAAGACCAGGCCCAATCCGTTCGAAGGAGATATCTGGGGCTTCTTCTGGATGTTGCCATTGCTGCCTTACGTGGCGCATTCGCTGACCATCCGTTCCAGCAAGCTGGATCGTCATCTGGGAAACCTGTCTTTCCCGCTCTACCTCGTCCACTACGCCGTGATCGCCGTCGTTACGGGGGCGTTCGGACGGGGCCTGGGAGTCAAGGCCGCCGCCGTCGCCCTGGCCTGCGCCCTGGCGTTGACGATCTACATGGCGCTTGATCGTCCCATCGACCGCCTGCGGGTGCGTGTCACCGAGTCCTGACGCGGCCTTGTCGGAGGCGTCGAGGCTTAGAGCAGGAAATCGCCGGCGACCAAGGCGCTCTTCGTCGTGAAGACGTTGATCGCGAAGTCGGCCACGCCGTCGCCAGTGACATCGCCCTGCACCACGAAATGGTCGCCCTCGTGGACGACGACGAGTTGTCCCGCGACGTGCGTGAAGGCGTTGACCAGCTTGAAGGTGTCGTTGGCGCCGCCCATGATGGCGTCGAGCTTCTTCAGATCGATCATGTCGCCCGATGCGAAATCGGTGATCGTGTCGCGACCGGCCAGGGCGACTATAGAGTCATCGAGCGTCGAGAACACAAACCTGTCCGCGCCCTCGCCACCCGAGAGGCGGTCGCCGCCGGCCCCGCCCATGATGGTGTCGGCGCCCGCGCCGGCCATGATGGTGTCGGCGCCCGCGCCAGCGGAGATCCAGTCGGCCCCTGCACCGGCGTCGATCGTGTCGGCGCCCGCATTGCCGTCGAACTGGTCGTCGCCGGCGCCGCCGACGAGCTTGTTGGCGCCCGTGTCGCCTGTGAGCGTGTCGGCATAGGACGAGCCGGTCAGGTTCTCGATGTCGATGAGCGTGTCCTTGCCCGCGCCGCCCGTGGCCTGAGTGATGCCGCTGGCGCTCCCGCCGCTGGAGCGCATCAGGGCGACGACGACGCCGGCGCCCGAGTGTTCGTACGTCACCGTGTCGATCCCGGTCCCGCCGTCCAGCACGTCATTGCCGTTGCCACCCTCGAGCGTGTCGTTGCCGTCCATCCCGAACAGGTGGTTGTCCCCGCCGTTGCCGACCAGGTAGTTGGCCATGGCGTTGCCCATGCCGTCCGCGTTCAGCACCCCGGTGAGGGTCAGGTTGTGGGACGCCATGCTCAGGGTCGTGCTCTGCGACGTGGTCATGGAATCCAGCACAGGCAGGGCCTGGAAGCCCTGCGGCGTGACGAGCTCGCCAGCCTTCGGCAACAGGCTCTGGATGGCGGTGTGGCTGGCCAGCCACTCGCGCAGCACCGTGAGGCCGTTGTCGGTGGTGCTGATATTGAGCTGATTGCCCGCGGCGGTCATGTGGGTGTTCGGGTCGAAATTGAACTTCGCGGCGTTATTGCCGGTGACCACAACCGTGCCGTCATCCTTCTCGACATTGATCCAGGACAGCTGACCAGATCGAGACGCCACGGTGTTGTTGGTGATCTGCAAATCATGCGCGTCGCTGACGGCGATCGCGTTGGAGTTGCCGCCCAGAACGAGGTTGTCGGAGACCTTCACCGTCCGGAATTCGCCGGCAGCCTCTTCATTGCGCATGAAGATGCCCTGGATCTCCTGGCCAGCGCCCTGGGAAATGACATTGCCGGTGATCGTGATGTCGTGGACGAGCTTGACGATATTTCCGGTGTAGAACTGGATGGCGTCGGCATGGACGCCGGTGGGCTGGTAGAAGTTGGTGAAGTAGTTGTTGGCGATCGTCACGTTCGACGAGCCGCCGCCATGGATGCCGTCCATCCCGATGTCATGGATGTAGTTGCCCGAGAAGTTCAGGTTGGTGCTGTCGCCGTGACCGATGGCGATGCGCAGTTGCTGGAACTCCGAATTCGTGACGCTGACGTCGGTGCTGCTCTTGATCCTGAAACCGTCCGTGTCCCCGGTGGGCGTGCCGTTCATCGAGCCATGGACATTCAGGTGATCGAAGTGGACGTTCGTCGACTGGAAGACGCCGATCGCACCGTCCTTCGTTGACGTGGTCGTCACTGACACGTCCAGGTTCTTGACGACAATGCCGCTGCTGCCGCTGATCTGCAGATCGGTCAGGGTCGCTTGGTGCGCCGGATCGGCCGACGTCAGCGTGACGGTCCCGCCGACATTCAGGTTGCGGATGGCGACGTCGCCATAGGCGCCTTCGCGCAGAAGGAACGTGTCCCCGCTGTGAGCATTTCTCAACGCTGCGTTCAGTTCGGTGGCGTTGCTCACGGTGATGGTTGTCATCAGGGGCGGTCCTTGGGGATCGAGCGTTTGCGCGACGAAAATGAAGCCGAACCCTCCCGGGTCCGATGTGGATCGTCTTTTCGCCCGAGACGACTTTCGCCTTGGTTAAGTCGACTGGTTAATTTGGATTAGTCATAAGTATGGCTTTGCAACAAAATATGGGAATACGCGTTATTACATTTCGAAAATGGAGGTTTACATACCGGTAATATTTCTAACCACTGTGGATTAGATCATGATTAGATCGATCAATTACACAAATATATATTGTTGTTTCTTATAATTTTTCCGCCAATTCGCCATTATTGGGGTGGATATCCCACTCAGCTGAAATACTCCCGCCGCCTTCAACTGGGGAAACAAGGCTACCGCGACGGTCTCAGCGCGCCGGTTTCGGCCCTTACCGTGCGGACGGACCTCAGGAACGCGGATTGTGCGACAAGCTGCCGCGCTGCAGCCGGCCGTGGGCGCGGCGCCGGTGGCCTGGCGCCGCCAGGCTTAAGGCAGCCTTCAATCCCGCGGGCCAACGTGGGCGAAAGCCCCCGCGTGCGCCGGGAGCGCACCGGCGGGTATGCGATTCAGGGGCGCTGGAGTACAGAAGGCTCGGGCAGGACGAGGTCAGATTTCGCATGAGCTACGCTGGATGACGCCGACCGATGAGGCTGCGGGCAGCCTCCCTCCCCCCGCGGTCCTGAAACCCTACCACCTGGCGGTGGACACCATCTGGCGGCGCCTGTTGCGCTATGGGCTGATCGCGGCGCTCGGGCTGTTCATGGTGATCTACGGCTTCTACTACGCCGTCACCACGCCTTGGCTTCTGGTGCCCTTCACGCTGCCCTTCGGCATCATGCTGTTGATCGTGATCTGGGCGCTGCCGGACATGCGGGCCGCGCCGACCCTGACAATGGAACGGCTGTATTTCGCCTTCTATGTCTGTCTTGCGGTCTGGCCGAACTACCTGGCGATCAGCCTGCCCGGCCTGCCCTGGATCACCTTCATCCGGCTGACCGGCTTTCCTATGGTGTTGGCGCTGCTGATCTGCCTTTCGGTGTCGAGCGGGTTCCGGAAGGATATGGCGGACGTTCTTTCGCCGACCCCCTGGATCTGGAAGCCGGTGACGGCCTTCGCGGTCATCGTCACCTATTCGATCGCCCTGTCCGCGGCCCCGATGGCCTCGCTCCAGTACGTGATCGCAGCGCAGGTCAACTGGATCGCGGTCTTCTTTCTCAGCGTCTACATCTTCTCCAAGCCGGGGCGCGTGGAGCGCTGGGCCTATCTCTTCTGGGGCATGCTGCTGGTGCTGGCCGTTATCGCCATCCGCGAGGATCGCATCCAACGCGTCCTGTGGGCCGGCCATATCCCGAGCTTCTTCGCGATCAACGATCCGGTCGTTCAGAGCGTCCTTGGGGGCTCCTATCGCAAGGCGACGGGCGAATATCGGGTGAAGGCGATGTTCACGACGGCTCTGGGCCTGGCCGAGTTTATGGCGCTTTCGATCCCTTTCGTGCTGCACTTCATGATGGGCCCGTTCCGGCGCGCGGTGAAAATCGCCGCGATCATCACCCTGCCGATCGCGTTCTTCGTGGTCCTGGTGACCGGCTCACGCCTGGGCATGGTCGGAACCCTGATTGGAATCCTGCTCTATTCGCTGCTCTGGGGCGCCCGGCGCTGGCGGCAGGAGAAGGCGGGCATCGTCGGTCCGGCCTTGCTGCTCGCCTATCCGGCCATCTTCGTTTTTGTGGCCGGCGCCACCTTCGCCATCCCCAGGCTTCGCCGGATGGTGTGGGGAGGCGGCGCGACGGACGCCAGCGACGCCACCCGCGATCGCCAGGTGACGGAGGGCATCCCAAAGATCCTGCACAATCCCTTCGGCTATGGGATCGGACGCGGCGCTGCGATTTTGGGCATTCGCGGATCCCACGACACCCTGACCATCGACAATTATTACATCTCAGTGGCGCTGGATTACGGTGTGATCGGCTTCATCGTCTTCTATGGGATGATCCTGGCCACCATCATCTACGCGACCCGAGCGGCCCTGCGCGCGCCTGACGATCGTGAATTCTCCTACCTGATGCCGATCGCCGTGTCTCTGAGCAGCTTCTTCGTGATCAAGTGGGTGTTTGCCCAGTCGGGCAATCATTCGCTGGTCTTCATGATGATGGGGGCGGTCGCGGCGTTGCTCTGGCGCCTGAAGCGCCTCGATGATGCCGCCGCTCCACCTCGCAGCCGTCTGGACCGTTAGAGTTTTCCTGGGGACCGAATGCTCACGCGTATCGCCGAATCCATTATCAACGCCCCCGACTTCCGCGGAAAGCGCCGGGCGCTGCGGATGCTGCTGAAACGCCTCGACGGCCGCCCGATCCGCTCACGCTACGGGCCGGTGCTGACGCTGCGCGCCGACGACTACACCAACCAGTGCGCCATCATCGGGATGGACCATGTCGACTATGACGACGTCTTTCGCGAGGTCGTACAGCTCGAGCCGGGCATGGCCTTCGTCGACATCGGCGCCAACGCCGGTCTGTTCTCCATGGTGGCCGGCGCGCGCGTCGGCGCCGGCGGCGCCGTCATCGCCTTCGAGCCCTCGCTCAGGGTGTTCCGCGACCTGGTGGGCAATGCGGTCATGAACCGCCTGCCGAGCTTTTTTCCGTTCAACGTCGCCGTCGGAAGTTCGGTGAGCCTCGCGCGCTTCACCACCGGCGACGAGAGCCACAGCGGCGTCGGACACCTGGACGAGCATGGCGGCACGACCGTGCTGCAGGTGCGCGCCGACGACCTGCACGACATGATGGCCGAGATCCTGGGCGCCCGGCGGGTGGTGGTGAAGATCGACGTCGAAGGCGCCGAGGAGTTGGTGATCGGCTCCATGCTCAGCTGGCTGAAACAGCCGCAGGTGGAGAAGGTGATCGCCGAGATCGATCCGCGCTATCTCGCCCGCTTCGGAAACAGCGCGCCCAGCCTCTACGCCAAGATGGAGGGCCTGGGCTTCGTTCCGCGCCGCGGCCTCGAGGCTGCGCCGCACTACAACGAGATCTTCGAGCGCCGTGCGCCTACCTAGATGATTGCCGTCGGGCTTCGGACTCGAGCTTCCTCTGCTCCTCTTCACGCCGGCGCTGGGCGCGCAGCGTCCATTCGACGGCGAGCCACATCGCCACCATCGAGCCGAACATGAAGGGAAGGGAGAGCGCTTCCATGGCGCTATCCTATGCCCACGCCGCGGAAGCGGCAACGCGTTGGCGACACGACGGTCGGCTCAACGCCGCACCAGACGTTTGCGAACCTCGGCCATGAGACGCGGCGCATAGGCCGCCGTCTCGGACGGCGAGATCGACAGGGCCAGCAGGGCCACGCCGACCGGCGCAGCCATGGCGAAGACCAGGACTTGCCACAGGAGGCTGTTCCCCGCCTCCTGGGCGGCGGCGACCACCGCCGCGCCGAAGGCGAGTAGGCCCAGCGTCGGCGCAAAGCCGGAATAGAGGCTGCGCGAGGCGTTGCGGTTGACGATCAGCAGACTGATGAGCAGGGCCAGCACCTCGCCGACGATGAAGCCTATCAGCAGGCCCGGCAGGCCACCGACGGTAACCAGTCCGAGGTAGCCGATCGGCAGCGCGATCAGCCGCACCACCGTGGAAACCAGGATTCCCCCGCTGGCCGCCACGGACAGCGCCAGGGTCGAGGGCCAGGCCCGCAGGAAGCGGAAGATCTGCAGGCCGCCGATCAGGGCGACCAGCTCAGCCGGCGTACTGAACTTCGCGCCGTAGAGCACGCTCACCGCGAAGCTGCCCAGCGTCGCAAAGCCGGTGAACATCAGCAGGCCGCTGAGCGCCATCATCGCCGTATATTCGTAGACGATCCCCTTCGGCTGCAGGCTGCCGGTCTCGTGGTACACCTTGGCCAGCGGGGGCATGTAGATCGTGCCGAGCCACTTCAGGATCGCCGTGCTTGGCGAGGTCACCAGCACCATCACCGCCGAATAGAGGCCGAGCGCCGTGGCGCCGAGTTCCCGCGATATGAACAGGC
>Ga0307513_10005925_pt1 | contig 16041 bp, 16 predicted proteins | sample 15_EM_MG_FD_202174 | JGI IMG/M metagenome (GOLD analysis project Ga0307513, IMG submission 202174) | Populus trichocarpa ectomycorrhiza microbial communities from riparian zone in the Pacific Northwest, United States - 15_EM | ecosystem: Host-associated > Plants > Roots > Unclassified | place... | reverse complement strand
TTCGGTTCTTTAGCTTGTAAAACTCATTATTTCAGTTTGATTCAAGTTATTTCATGTTTATTAAAGTGTTATTATATATAATCATGGTTGGCTAATCTCCTTCTTGGTTCCATGTGTCAGCCATAACTCTATTTTTGGTATCGATTTGATACGTCGGTAGTGAATTCAGAGACCCTGTCGATTCCATACGTCAGCTGTCACTCAGTATTCATTGACGATTTCAAGGTCTATAGGGATGTTGTTTTCGCTGACGATTTATGGATCAGCACTGACATTGCATTTTTGACAATTCCTTGCATCAACTATGACTCTATTTATGCTATCGATTTGATGCGTCGGTTGTGAATTCATTGACGCTGTCAATTCCATACGTCAGCTGTCATTCAGTATTCATTGACGATTTCAAATTTTACAAGGAGTTTGTTTTCACTGATGATTTATGGATCAACAATGACATAGCGTTTTTGACAATTCCATGTGTCAGATATGACTCTATTTTTGCTATCGATTTGATGCATGGGTCGTGAATTCATTAACGTTGTCGATTCGATACAGTAGTTGTCACTCAGTATTCATTGACGATTTCAAGTTCAATAGGGACGCAGTTTTCACTGATGATTTATGGATCAGTAGGGACATATAGCGTCTTTGACAATTCCATGTGTTAGACATAACTCTATTTTTGCTATCAATTTGATGCGTCGGTAGTGAATTCATAGACGCTGTCGATTCCATACGTCCGTTGTCTCTCAGTATTCATTTGGTCTCCAGGGACTTTGTTTTCGCTGATGATTTATGGATCAACAATGACATAACATTTTTTACAATTCCATGCGTAAGCCATGACTCTATTTTTGCTATTGATTTGATGTCTCGGTAGTGAATTCATTGACGCTGTCGATTCCATACGTTATCTGTCACTTAGTATTCATTGACAATTTCAAGTTCAACAGGGACTTTATTTTCGCTGACGATTTATGGATCAGCAATGACATAGCATTTTTGACAATTCCATGCTTTAGATATGACTCTATTTTTGCTATCGATTTGATGCATGGGTCGTGAATTCATTGACGCTGTCGATTCTGTACAGCAGCTGTCACTCAGTATTCATTGACGATTTCAAGTTTAATAGTGACTTTGTTTTCGCTGACGATTTATGGATCAGCAGTGACATAGCGTTTTTGACAATTCCATGTGTTAGCCATTACTCTATATGTGTATGTACAAGTAGTTGTGATTGTGGCTCACATCTTCCCTTGGTTTTACGTCCAAGAACGGCTTAAACATCCTCTATGGGTCGGGGATAGGCTTCCCATCCAGTTTTCTTAAAAAACTGGCAAACATGGTCTTTTTTAGTCAGATTCCTAAGACTATGTCGATCGTGTTCTTTATTAAAATGGGGCTATAAATCATAAATTGCACGATGCATATCTCCACTATGATGAGACTTAAGAGCCAATAGAAGATTAACTAAAGACTTTCTATGCTTTGAAATAAATCCCACCTTTTGACAATTTTCACTGGTTTTGCAAATTGCATGTGAGTCTTTGAACATGGTGGGCCAATAAAATCCACATTGTAAGATTTTTGCAATTGTCTTTTTTGATGAGAAATGATCTCCATGTGCCTTAGAATGACAAAATTAATGATACTACTTACCTCATTGTCGGGAATGCTTTTTTGAAATATTTGATTAGGACAATATTTAAATAGGTAAGGGTCATCCCAATAAAAGTTCTTCACATCACTCAAAAACTTTCTTTTATCTTGGGTATCCAAGTGAGCTGGCAAAAATCCTGAAGCAAGAAAATTGTCAATATTAGCAGACCAAGGTATCAAAGCAATAGAAAGTGAAGATTGACCAGGAAAGTAATCGTCAATTGGTGTGATGTCAGATGTCGAATCTATTGTCAATTTTGACAAATGATTCGCGACAACATTTTCGGTGCCTTTTTCATCCTCGATTCCTTCCTATTTGAAAGTTTCAAAGATTTCAGAATCATGATGGACTTCCCTTTGTTTGGTCATAGCATGAGGAAATGCAAGTACTGGAGGGGAATCAGTCTTTTCTTTGCAATGTTTAGGTTTAACCCCTTCCTTACCCTCAGAGATTGACTCATCATCTTTCTCACAAGGTTCAAGAATTGGTTTTTCAATAACCTTACCACTATGGAGAGTAATGACTGATTAGACTTGATACATATGTTGGCTTCCGGAGCTGCTTGCACTTGAATTGAATTGTCCTTTAGGATTTTGCTGTGGTGAGATGAGAACTTACCTTTCTCCTAAAAACTGAGAGCAGATGTGAATTTTGCAAGAGTATCTTTAAAATCTGTAATGCTTTAAGCAAGTTGAGTGTTGATTGTCTCTTGCTTTTTAATGAATGCATATAAAATGTCCTCAAGATTTCTTCCAGGAGGGGGAACATAAGGAGATGCATACCCATGAGAACTTCGAAAATTATGATGTGCTTGAAATGGTGGTTGTGAAGTTTGCGCATTATTGTAACCACTCTTCCAACTGAAATTTGGGTCATTAAAATAAGGCAAAGTTGGATAATCATTGGTTGAGTGTTCATTAGTTTCACAAATTTGACACACAATTTCTTAAACAGATTTTAATTGACCACTTTTTTTTTTAATTCTAGTGGCTCAACTTTTCAAGCTAAATATGCAAATTTGGCTTGAAGGCAAATTTTCGCTGACGATTTATGAATCAGCAGTGACATGGCGTTTTTGACAAATCCATGTGTCATCCATAACTCTATTTTTCCTATCAATTTGATGCGTCGGTAGTGAATTTATTGACGCTGTTGATTCCATATGTCAGCTGTCACTCAGTATTCATTGACGATTTCAAGGTCTACAATGACTTTGTTTTCGCTGATGATTTATGGATCAGCACTAACATAACATTTTTGACAATTCCTTGCATCAGCCATGACTCTATTTTTGCTATCGATTTGATGCATCGGTTGTGAATTCATTGACGCTGTCGATTCTATACGTCCACTGTTACTCAGTTTTCAGTGACGATTTCAATGTCTACAGAGACTTAGTTTTCGCTGATGATTTATGGATCAGTAGTGACATAGCATTTTTGACAATTCCATGCGTTAGCCATGGCTTTATTTTTGCTATCGATTTGATGCGTCGGTCATGCATTCATTGACGCTGTAGATTACATACGTCGACTGTCACTCAGTATTTATTGACAATTTCAAGGTCTACAGTGACTCTATTTTCACCGTCGATTTGTGGATCAGCCGTGACATAGCGCTTTTTACAATTCCATAAGTCTACCATGACTCTATTTTTGCTATCGATTTGGTGCGTCGGTCGTGAATTCATTAACGCTGTCAATTCCATACGACAGCTGTCACTCAGTATTCATTGATGATTTCAAGTTCAACAGGGACTCTGTTTTCGCTAACGACTTATGGATCTGCAGTGACATAGCATTTTTTACAATTCCATGCGTCAGCCATGACTCTAGTTTTGTTGTCGATTTGATGCGTCGATAGTGAATTCATTGACGCTGTCGATTCCATACGTCACCTGTCACTCAGTATTCATTGACGATTTCAAGGTCTCAGTGACTTTGTTTTCGCTGACGATTTATGGATCAGCACTAACATAACATTTTTTACAATTCCTTGCGTTAGCCATGCCTCTATTTTTGCTATCGATTTGATGCGTCGGTTGTGAATTCATTGACGCTGTCGATTCCATACGTTGGTTGTCACTCAGTATTCATGGACGATTTCAAGGTCTATAGTTACCCTTTTTTCGCTAGCGATTTACGGTTCAACCGTGACATAGCATTTTTGACAATTCCATGCGTCACCCATGACTCTATTTTTACTATCGATTTGATGCGTCGTTCATGAATTCAGTGACACAGTCGATTCTATATATCACTGAGTATTCATTGACGATTTCAAGTTTTACAGGGACTCTGTTTTCACTGACGATTTATTGATCAGCAATGACATAGCATTTTTTACAATTCCATGCGTCAGATATGACTTTATTTTTCTATCAATTTGATGCGTCGGTCGTGAATTCATTGACGCTGTCGATTCCAAACATCCGCTGTCACTCAGTATTCATTGAAGATTTCAAGGTCTACAGTAACTGTTTTCGCTGCTGATTTGTGGATCAGCCGTGACATAGCGTTTTTGACAATTCCATGCATCAGCCATGGCTCTATTTTTGCTATCGATTTAATGCGTCGGTCATGAATTCATTGACTGTGTCGATTACATACGTCGGTTGTCACTCAGTATTCATTGACAATTTCAAGGTCTATAGTTACTCTTTTTTCGCCAACGATTTACGGATCAGCCATGACATAGCGTTTTTGACAATTCCATGCGCCAGCCATAACTCTAGTTTTGCTATCAATTTGATGCGTCAGTCGTCAATTCATTTACGATGTCCATTCCATACGTCCTCCGTCAATCAGTTTTCAGTGACGATTTCAATGTCTAGAGAGACTCAGTTTTCGCTGATGATTTATGGATTAGTAGTGACATAGCGTTTCTGACAATTCCATGCGTCATGCATGGCTCTATTTTAGCTATCAATTTGATGCATCGGTCGTGTATTCATTGACGCTATCGATTACATACGTCGGCTGTCACTCAGTATGCATTAACAATTTCAAGGTCTACAGTTACTCTTTTTTTGCCAGCGATTGATGGATCTGCAGTGACATAGCGTTTTTGACAAATCCATGCGTCAACCACGAGTCTATTTTTGCTATAGATTTGATGTGTCATTCATGATTTTAGTGACGCTGTCGATTCCATACGTCATCTGTCACTCAGTAATCATTGACGATTTCAAGTTCAATAGGGACTCTGTTTTCGTTGACGATTTATCGATCTGCAGTGACATAGTGTTTTTGACAATTTTGTGCGTCAGCCATGACTCTAGTTTTGATATCGATTTGATGCGTCGATCGTCAATTAATTTCCTTATCGATTCCATACGTCCTCTGTGACTTTGTATTCATTGACAATTTCAAGTTCGATAGGAACTCTGCTTTTGCTGATGATTTTTGGATTTGCAGTGACATAGTGTTTTTGACAATTCCATGTGTCAGCCCGACTCTAGTTTTGCTATCGATTTGATACGTTGGTCGTCAATTCATTGACGTTGTTGATTACATACGTCGGCTGTCACTTAGTATTTATTGACGATTTCAAGGTCTATAGTTACTCTTTTTTCGACAGCGATTTACGGATCAGCCGTGAGATAGTGTTTTTGACAATTCCATGCATCAACCATGACTCTATTTTTGCTATCGATTTGATGCGTTGGTCGTGAATTCATTGACGTTGTCGATTCCATACGTTCGTTGTCACTTAGTATTCATTAACGATTTCATGTTCAACAAGGACTCTGTTTTCTCTGCGTCGTTCGTGAATTCATTGACGCTATCTATTCCATACGTTGACTGTCATTCAATATTCATTGATGATTTCAGGGTCTACAGTGATTCTGTTTTAGCTGGCGATTTATGGATCAGCCGTGACATACGTTTTTTATAATTCCATGAGTCTGCCATGACTCCATTTTTGCTATCGATTTGATGTGTCGTTCGTGAATTCATTGATGTTGTCGATTCCATGTGTCGGTTGTCACTCAGTATTCATTGACGATTTCAAGTTCAATATGGACTCTGTTTCCGCTGACGATTTATGGATCAGTAGGCACATAGCATTTTTTTACGATTCCATGAGTCTGGCATGACTCTATTTTTTCTATCGATTTGATGCGTCGATCGTAAATTCATTGACGCTGTCAATTACATACATCGGTTGTTAGGCATTATTCATTGATGATTTCGAGGTCTACAGTGACTCCGTTTTCGCTGACGATTTATGGATCAGCAGTGACATAGCGTTTTTGACAATTACATTCGTCAACCATTACTCTATTTTTGCTATCGATTTGATGTGTCAGTCGTGAATTCATTGACATTATCGATTCCATACGTCGGCTGTCACTCAGTATTCATTGACGATTTCAAGGTCTACAGTGACTCTGTTTTCGCCGGCGATTTATGGATCACCCGTGACATAGCGTTTTTGACAGTTCAATGAGTATGCTATGACTTCATTTTTGCTACCGATTCGATGCGTCGTTCGTCAATTCATTGACGCTGTCTATTCTATACGTCCATTGTCATTCAGTATTCATTAACGATTTCAAGTTCAATATGGACTCTGTTTTCGCTGACGATTTATGGATCAGTAGTCACATAGCATTTTTTTACAATTCCATGAGTCTGCCATGACTCTATTTTTTTTTATCGATTTGATGCGTCATTCGTGAATTCATTGACGCTGTCGATTCCATACGTCGGCTGTCACTCTGTATTCATTGACAATTTCAAGGTCTACAGTGACTCTGTTTTCGCAGACAATTTATGGATCAGCTGTGACATAGCATTTTTGAAAATTCCATGTGTCAGCCATAACTCTATTTTTGCTATCGATTTAATGCGTCATTCGTGAATTCATTGACGCTGTCGATTCCATACGTCGGCTGTCACTCTGTATTCATTGACGATTTCAAGGTCTACAGTGACTCTGTTTTCGCAGACAATTTATGGATCAGCCGTGACATAGCATTTTTGACAATTCCATGTGTCAACCATAACTCTATTTTTGCTATCGATTTGATGCGTCGTTCGTGAATTCAGTAACTTTATCGATTCCATACATCAGGTGTCCCTCAGTGTTCATTGACGATTTCAAGGTCTACAGTGACTCTGTTTTCACCAGCGATTTATGGATCAGCCGTGACATAGCGTTTTTGACAATTCAATGAGTCTACCATGACTTCATTTTTGCTATCGATTCGATGCGTTATTCATGAATTCATTAATGTTGTCACTCAGTATTCATTGATGATTTCAAGTTCAATATGGACTCTGTTTTCGCTGACGATTTATGGATCAGTAGTCACATAGAATTTTTTTATAATTCCATGAGTCTGCCATGACTCTATTTTTGCAATCGATTTGATGTTTCATTCATGAATTCATTGACTATGTCGATTCCATACATCTGGTGTCCCTCAGTGTTCGTTGATGATTTCAAGGTCTACAGTGACTTAATTTTCGCTGACGATTTATGGATCAGCAGTGACATAGCGTTTTTGACAATTCCATGCATCAGCCATGACTCTATTTTTGTTATCGATTTGTTGCGTCGTTCGTGAATTCTTTGACCCTGTTGATTGCATACGTGGGTTGTCCCTTAGTATTCATTGACGTTTTCAAGGTCTCCGAGGACGATGTTTTCGCTGACGATTGATGGATCTGCCGTGACATAACATTTTTAACAATTCCATGCATCAACCATGACTCTATTTTTGCTATCGATTTCATGTGTCATTCGTGAATTCAGTGATGCTGTCGATTTCATACGTCGGTTGTCACTCAATATTTATTGACGATTTCAAGGTCCACAGTTACTCTGTTTTCACCGGCGATTAATGGATCAGCTACGACATAGCGTTTTTGACAATTCCATGAGTCTGCCATGGCTCTATTTTTGCTATCGATTTGATGCGTCCTTCGTGAATTCATTGATGTTGTCGATTCCATACGTCGACTGTCACTCAGTATTCATGGATGATTTCGAGTTCTACAGTGACTCTGTTTTCGCTGAAGATTTATGGATCAGCCGTGACATAGCGTTTTTGACAATTCCATGCGTCATCCATGGCTCTATTTTTGCTATCGATTTGATGCGTCAGTCGTGAATTCAGTGACGCTGTCGATTACTTACGTCGGCTATCACTCAGTATTCATGGACGATTTTAAGGTCTACAGTGACTCTGTTTTCGCCATCGATTTGTGGATTAGCCGCGACATAGCGTTTTTGACAATTCCATACATCAGCTTTGACTCTATTTTTGCTCTCTATTTGATGTGTCCGTTGTGAATTCAGTGACGTCGTCGATTTGATATGGCAGTGGTCACTCAGTATTCATTGACGATTTCAAGGTCTACTGTTACTCTATTTTCGCCGGTGATTTATGGATCAGCCGTGACATAGTGTTTTTGATAATTCCATGAGTCTGCCCTGACTCTATTTTTGCAATCGATTTGATGCGTCAGTCGTGAATTCAATGACGTTATCGATTACATACATCAGCTGTCACTCAGTATTCATGAACGATTTCAAGGTCTATAGTGACTCTGTTTTCGCCATCGATTTGTGGATCACCATGACATAGCGTTTTGGACAATTCCATGCATCAACTTTGACTCTATTTTTGCTCTCTATTTGATGCGTCCGTCGTGAATTCAGTGACGCTGTCGATTCCATACGGCAATGGTCACTCAGTATTCATTGAAGATTTCAAGGTCTACTGTTACTCTGTTTTCACCGGCGATTTATGAATCACCCATGACATAGCGTTTTTGACAATTCCAAGCGTAAGCCATGACTCAATTTTTTCTATCGATTTGTTTCATTGTTCGTGAATTCATTGACGGTGTCAATTCCATACATCGGCTATCACTCAGTATTCATTGACGATTTCAAGGTCTACAATTACTCTGTTTTCGCCATTGATTTATGGATCAACAGTGACATAGCGTTTTTGACAATTCCATGCGTCAGCCTTGACTCTATTTTTGCTATTGATTTGATGCGCTGGTCGTGAATTCATTAACGCTGTCGATTACATACGTCGGCTTTCTCTCAGTATTCATTGACAATTTCAAGGTCTACAGTGACTTTGTTTTCGCTATCGATTTGTGGATTAGCCGTGACATAGCGTTTTTGACAATTCCATGTGTCAGCCTTGACTCTATTTTTGCTATCGATTTGATGCGTCGGTCGTGAATTCATTGATGCTATTAATTCCTTACGACAACTATCACTCAGTATTCATTGACGTTTTCAAGGTCTAAAGTTACTCTATTTTCACCGGCGATTTCTAGATCACCAGTGACATAGCATTTTTGACAATTCCATGCGTCAGCCATGACGCTATTTTTGCTCTTGATTTGACGTGTCGGCCGTCAATTCATTGACACTGTCGATTCCATACGGCGGTGGTCACTTAGTATTCACTGACGATTTCGAGGTCTACAGTTACTCTGTTTTCGCCGGCGATTTATGGATCAATCGTGACATAGCGTTTATGACAATTCCATGCGTCCGCCATGACTCTATTTTTGCTATCAATTTGATGTGTCGGTCGTGAATTCATTGATGTTGTCTATTACATACATCGGCTGTCGCTCAGTATTCATCGACGATTTCAAGGTCTACAATGGCTTTGTTTTCGCTATCAATTTATAGATCAGCCGTGACATAGCGTTTTTGACAATTCCATGTGTCAGCTTTGACTCTATTTTTGCTCTCAATTTGATGCGTCCGTAGTGAATTCAGTGACGCTATCGATTCGATACGGCAGTGGTCACTCATTATTCATTGATGATTTCAAGGTCTACAGTTACTCTGTTTTCACCGGTGATTTATGGATTAGCCGTGACATTGCGTTTTTGACAATTCCAAGCGTTAGCCATGACTCAATTTTTTCTATCGATTTGATGCGTTGTTCGTGAATTCATTGACGCTGTCGATTCCATACATCGGCTATCACTCAGTATTCATTGATGACTTGAAGGTCTACACTTACTCTGTTTTTGTAATTGATTTATGGATCAATAGTGACATATCGTTTTTGACAATTCCATATGTCAGCCTTGACTCTATTTCTACTATCGATTTCATGCATCGGTCATGATTTCATAGACGCTGTCGATTCCATACGTCGGCTTTCTCTCAGTATTATTGACGATTTCAAAGTCTACAGTTCCTCTGTTTTCGCTAGCGATTTATGGATCAACAGTGACATAGCGTTTTTGACAATTCCATGCGTCAGCCTTGACTCTGTTTTTTGCAATCGATTTGATGCCTCGGTCTTGAATTCATTGACGTTGTTGATTCCATACGTCGGCTTTCTCTTAGTATTCATTGACGATTTCAAGGTCTACATTTACTCTTTTTTTCGCCGGCGATTTATGGATCAGCCGTGACATAGCGTTTTTGACAATTCCATGAGTCTGCCCTGACTCTATTTTTGCAATCGATTTGATGTGTCGGTCGTGAATTCATTGACGCTGTCGATTACATACGTCGGCTATCACTTAGTATTCATTGACGATTTCAAGGTGTACAGTTACTCTATTTTCACCGGCAATTTACGGATCAGCCGTGACATAGCATTTTTGACAATTCCATATGTTAGCCATGACTCTATTTTTGCTATCAATTTGATGCATCGTTCGTTAATTGAATGATGCTGTCGATTCCATACGTTAGCTGTCACTCAGTTTTCAGTGATGATTTCAAGTTCAACATGGACTTTGTTTTCGCTGACGATTTATGGATCTGCTGTGACATACCATTTTTTACAATTCCCTGCGTCACCCTTGACTCTATTTTTCCTATCGATTTGATGCGTCGGTTGTGAATTCATGGACGTTGTCGATTACATACGTCGGCTATCACTCAGTATTCATTGACGATTTCAAGGTCTAAAGTTACTCTGTTTTCACCGGCGATTTCTAGATCAGCAGTGACATAGCGTTTTTGACAATTCCATGCATCAGCCTTGACTCTATTTGTGCTATCGATTTGATGCGTTGGTCGTGAATTCATTGACGCTGTCGATTCCTTACGACACCTATCACTTTGTATTCATTGACGATATCATGGTCTACAATTACTCTGTTTTCGCCGGCGATTTCTAAATCAGCAACGACATGACATTTTTGACAATTCCATGCGTCAGCCAGGACGTTATTGTTGCTATTGATTTGACGCGTCGGTCATTAATTCTTTAACGCTGTCGATTCCATACGAAAGTGGTCACTCAGTATTCATTGGCGATTTCAAGGTCTACAGTTACTCTGTTTTTGCCGGCGATTTATGAATCAGCCGTGACATAACGTTTATGACAATTCCCTACGTCAGCCATGACCTTATTTTTGCTATTGATTTGATGCGTCGGTTGTGAATTCATTGATGCTGTCAATTACATACATCGGCTGTCACTCAGTATTCATCGATGATTTCAAGGTCTACAGTGGCTCTGTTTTCGCCATCGATTTGTGGATCAGCCGCGACATAGTGTTTTTGACAATTCCATGCTTCAGCTTTGACTCTATTTTTGATCTGTATTTGATGCGTCCGTCGTGAATTCAGTGACGCTGTCGATTCCATACGTCAACTTTCTCTCAGTACTCATTGATGATTTCAAGGTCTATAGTTACTCTGTTTTCGCCGGCGATTTATGGATCAGCCGTGACGTAGCGTTTTTGACAATTCAAAGCGTCAGCCATGACTCTATTTTTTCTATCGATTTGATGGGTCGTTCGTGAATTCATTGACGTTGTCGATTCCATATGTCGTCTGTCACTCAGTATTCATTGACGATTTCATGGTCTACAGTTACTCTGTTTTCGCCGGCGATTTATGGATCAGCCGTGACATAGTGTTTTTGACAATTCCATCAGTCAGATTTGACTCTATTTTTGCTATCGATTTGATGCGTTGGTTGTAAATTCATTGACGATTTCAAGGTCTACATTTACTCTGCTTTTGCCGGTGATTTATGGATCAGCAGTGACATAGCGTTTTTGACAATTCGATGCATCAACCTTGGCTTTATTTTTGCTATCGATTTGATGCGTCGGTCCTGAATTCGTTTATGCTGTCGATTCCATACGTCGGCTATCACTCAGTATTCATTGACGATTTCATGGTCTACAGGGATTCTGTTTTCGCTGACGATTTATAGATCCGTCGTGACATAACGCTTTTGACAATTCCATGCGTCAGCCATGGCTCTATTTTTGCTATGGATTGGATGTGTCGGTCCTCAATTCATTTACTCTATCGATTCCATAAGTCATCTGTCACTCAGTATTCAGTGATGATTTCAAGGTCTACAGAGACTCTGTTTTTGCTTATGATTTATGGTTCAGCACAGATATAGAGTTTTTGACTATTCCATGCGTCAGCCATGACTCTATTTTTTGCTATCGATTTGATGCGTCGGTCGTGAATTCATTGATGCTGTCGATTCCATATGTCAGCTGTCACTCAGTATTCATTGATGATTTTGACTATAGTGACAATTCCATGCGTCAACCTTGGCTTTATTTTTGCTATCGATTTGATGCGTCGGTCCTGAATTCGTTAACGTTGTCACTCAGTATTCGTTGACGATTTCATGGTCTACAGTGACTCTGTTTTCGCTGAAGATTTGTAGATCCGTCGTGACATAGTGTTTTTGACAATTACATGCGTCAGCCATGACTCTACTTTTGTTATCGATTCCATATGTCGGTTGTCACTCACCATTCATTGACGATTACAAGGTTTACAGTGACTCTGTTTTCGCTGATGATTTATAGATTAGCAGTGACATTGCTTTTTTGACAATTCCTTGCGTCGGTCATGACTCTATTTTTGCTATTGATTTGATGCGTCGGTAGTGAATTCAGTGACACTGTCAATTCCATATGTCAGCTGTCACTCAGTATTCATTGACGATTTCAAGGTCTATAGTGACCCTCTTTTCGCTGACGATTTATGGATCAGCCGTCAAATAGCGTTTTTGACAATTCCATACATCAGCCATGAGTCTATTTTTGCTGTCGATTTGATGCGTCTGTCGTGAATTCATTGACGCTGTCGATTACATACGTCGGCTGTCACTCAGTATTCATTGATGATTTCAAGGTCTACAGTGACTGTTTTCGCTGACGATTTATGGATCATCCGTCACATAACGTTTTTGACAATTCCATGCGTCAGCCATGAGTCTATTTTTGCTATCGATTCGATGTGTCGATTGTGAATTCATTGAAGCTGTCAATTACATGCGTCGGCTGTTACTCACCGTTCATTGACGATTACGAGGTCTACAGTGACTCTGTTTTCGCTGTCGATTTATGGATCAGCAAGGACATAGCGTTTTTGACAATTCCATGTGTCGGCTATGACCTATTACATACGGCGGCTGTCACTCAGTATTCATTGATGATATCAAGGTCTACAATGACTCTGTTTTTGCTGATGATTTATGGTTCAGTACAGACATAGAGTTTTTGACAATTCCATGCGTCAGCCATGGCTCTATTTTTGCCATCGATTTGATGTGTCATTCCTGAATTCATTTACTTTATCGATTCCATAAGTCATCTGTCACTTAGTATTATGTGATGATTTCAAGGTCTACAGCGACTCTATTTTTACTGACGATTTATGGATCAACACTGACATAGAGTTTTTGACAATTCTGTGCATCAGCCATGACTCTATTTTTTGCTATTGATTTGATGCGTTGGTCGTGAATTCATTGACGCAGTCGAATCCATACGTCAGGTGTCACTCAATATTCATTGATGATTTTGACAACAGTGACTGTGTTTTCGTTGAAGATTAAGGGATAAGCCATGATATATTGTTTTTGAAAATTCCATGCATCAGCCTTGGCTTTATTTTTGCTATCGATTTGATGTGTCGGTCCTGAATTAATTTATGCTATCGATTCCATACGTCGGCTGTCACTCAGTATTCATTGATGATTTCATGGTCTACAGGGATTCTCTTTTCGCTGACGATTTATAGATCCGTCGTGACATAACGCTTTTGACAATTCCATGCGTCAGCCATGACTCTACTTTTGTTATCGATTCCATACGTCGGTTGTCACTCACCATTCATTGACGATTACATGGTCTACAGGGATTCTCTTTTCGCTGACGATTTATAGATCCGTCGTGACATAACGCTTTTGACAATTCCATGCGTCAGCCATGGCTCTATTTTTGCTATCCATTTGATGTCTCAATCCTGAATTCATTTACTCTATCGATTTCATACGTCATCTGTCACTCAGTATTCAGTGATGATATCAAGGTCTACAGAGACTCTATTTTTGCTTATGATATATGGTTCAGCATAGACATAGAGTTTTTGACAATTCCGTGCGTCAGCCATGACTCTATTTTTTGCTATCGATTTGATGCGTCGGTCGTGAATTCATTGAAGCTGTCGATTCCTTACGTCGGCTGTCACTTAGTATTCTATGATGATTTTGACTACAGTGACAATTCCATGCGTCAGCCTTGGCTTTATTTTTGCTATCGATTTGATGCGTCGGTCCTGAATTCGTTAACGCTGTCACTCAGTATTGGTTGATGATTTCATGGTCTACAATGACTCTATTTTCGCTGAAGATTTGTAGATCCGTCGTGACATAGTGTTTTTGACAATTACATGCGTCAGCCATGACTCTACTTTTGTTATCGATTCCATACGTCGGTTGTCACTCACCATTCATTGACGATTACAAGGTCTACAGTGACTCTGTTTTCGCTGATGATTTATAGATTAGCAGTGACATTGCGTTTTTGACAATTCCTTGCGTCGGTCATGACTCTATTTTTGCTATTGATTTGATGCGTCGGTAGCGAATTCAGTGATGCTGTCAATTCCATATGTCAGCTATCACTCAGTATTCATTGACGATTTCAAGGTCTACAATGGCCCTCTTTTCGCTGACGATTTATGGATCAGCCGTCAAATAGCTTTTTGACAATTCCATGCACCAACCATGAGTTTATTTTTGCTGTCAATTTGATGCCTCTGTCATGAATTCATTGACGCTGTCGATTACATACGTCGGTTGTCACTCATTATTTATTGATGATTTCAAGGTCTACAGTGACTGTTTTCGCTGACGATTTATGGATCATCTGTCACATAGCATTTTTGACAATTCCATTTGTCAGCCATGAGTCTATTTTTGCTATCGATTCGATGTGTCGATCGTGAAATCATTTACGCTGTCGATTACATGCGTCGGCTGTTACTCACCGTTCATTGACGATTGATTACGAGGTCTACAGTGACTTTGTTTTCGCTGTCGATTTATGGATCAGCAAGGACATAACGTTCTTGACAATTCCATGCGTCAACCTTGGCTTTATTTTTGCTATCGATTTGATGCGTCGGTCCTGAATTCGTTAACGCTGTCTCTCAGTATTCATTGACGATTTCATGGTCTACAGTGACTCTGTTTTCGCTGAAGATTTGTAGATCCGTCATGACATAGTGTTTTTGACATTTACATGCGTCAGCCATGACTCTACTTTTGTTATCGATTCCATATGTCGGTTGTCACTCACCATTCATTGATGATTTCAAGGTCTATAGTGACCCTCTTTTCGCTGACGATTTATGGATCAGCCGTCAAATAGCGTTTTTGACAATTCCATACATCAGCCATGAGTCTATTTTTGCTGTCGATTTGATGCGTCTATCGTGAATTCATTGACGCTGTCAATTCCATATGTCAGCTGTCACTCAGTATTCATTGATGATATCAAGGTCTACTGTGACTCTCTTTTTGCCGTCGATTTGTGAATCAGCCATCACATAACGCATTTGACAATTCCATGCGTCAGCCATGGCTCTATTTTTGTTATCGATTTGATGTGTCATTCCTGAATTCATTTACTCTACCAATTCCATAAGTCATCTGTCACTTAGTATTATGTGATGATTCCAAGGTCTACAGCTACTATGTTTTTGCTGAAGATTTATGGATCAACACTGACATAGAGTTTTTGACAATTCCATGCGTCAGCCATGACTCTATTTTTTGTTATCGATTTGATTCGTCGGTCGTGAATTCATTGACGCAGTCGAATCCATATGTCAGCTGTCACTCAATATTCATTGATGATTTTGACAACAGTGACTGTGTTTTCGTTGAAGATTAAGGGATAAGCCATGACATATTGTTTTTGCAATTCCATGCATCAGCCTTGGCTTTATTTTTGCTATCGATTTGATGTGTCGGTCCTGAATTCATTTATGCTATCGATTCCATACGTCGGCTGTCACTCAGTATTCATTGATGATTTCATGGTCTACAGGGATTCTATTTTCGCTGACGATTTATAGATCCGTCGTGACATAAC
>Ga0307513_10005924_pt1 | contig 16041 bp, 15 predicted proteins | sample 15_EM_MG_FD_202174 | JGI IMG/M metagenome (GOLD analysis project Ga0307513, IMG submission 202174) | Populus trichocarpa ectomycorrhiza microbial communities from riparian zone in the Pacific Northwest, United States - 15_EM | ecosystem: Host-associated > Plants > Roots > Unclassified | place... | reverse complement strand
TATAACGAATACTTTTTCCGACGCACGTAATTTCTTCAAGTTCGTCTTTCTCCGGAATCAGGAAGAGCGGGAAATTCGCCGAGAGTTTTGATTCGGTTCGTGCTGCCACAGCAGTACCAGTGACCGGGACCACCCCTTGAGTTCGGAAAGTCCATCTCGGAGTCAAGGCTCTTGCCCACTACCTTGGAAATCCGTTCCGTAGGCCCTCAAGCTTGAGTTTGAAGGACCTTCGGGAATGTTCGAGGGATCACCATGTACATCGACAGCCAGGCAGTGATACAGGCCTCGATGAGTAACAGGCCACCGCCGGGACACTACCTACTCGACGAGGTCCACGAACAATACCGCATCGTGCAGAAGATACGCGGCAACATGGAGATGACAATTAGGTGGTCACCCGGACATTCAGACATCCCAGGCAACGAGGCGGCTGACGAGGCTGCACGCAGAGCAGCTGAAGGCGACACCACAGCGACGAGACGCCTTCCGAGGCTCCTCCGAGACGGCCTACCCCACAGCAAGTCAGCGGCTCGACAGACGGACCGGCGAAATGTCAAGGAGATGGCGATCGCAGTGTGGAAGCGCTCTACGCGATACGCCAGGATCGACTATCTGGTACCGGGCCTTCCGCGACAGAATTACTTCACGGCTATCGCCAAATTGTCACGGAAACACACCAGCATCATCACCCAACTCGTAACAGGACACATACCACTGGCCAAGCACCTCCACCGAATAAACAAGCAAAGGGGACCCGGGATGTTAAAATTGCACGGGGTCGGCCAATTTTTTCTACGTGCTGGGCCTTACCCCCCCCCTAGTACGACCGGCCGTTACAACAACCCTACGGCGCTGGTCTGCCCCTCAAGGATCCTTTCAACCCATTCTCTTCCCCTCTATCTGTCCCTGTACTCTACCCGCGCCAAATCCCATCCATCGTCGACCCTGCATAGGGCACATCACATATATCGCAGTCTGTCTAGGAGAGACTACTTACCGTCCACCCAGCGCACACGGCTAGCCTCCGCCCCTCCCACACTCGTCCCCTTGCCCAGTCCACTCGACCGGTTCGGCGCTTCGTCTTCCACACTCGCGGTACACTGCTGGAAATGAGGTGTGTTTTCTGGGACAAAGGGAATGGCAAACATGTAAAGGCCCTGTTTGCCTGGAAAACAGACGGGTATTCCGGTCTGTTTCCCGGGTAAACAGGACCTTTACATGTTTTCCAGGGCCTTTATCCTAGAAAACAGACTTTATTTCCAGCAGTGGTACGATCATGTGGTGTACCCACGTCTTCGCGAGGTTCTTCAGGATCCAAGGGCTTCGAAATTATCGCATAGGTGTATTCTTTAAGAATCTGCCATCAGATATGTTAATCTAATGAATATGTCAACAGGCACCTATTACAGAAGAAATCGTGCTTCGTGCGTTGAGTGTTGTCCTTTAGGGTGAATAAGTCGCGAAAACTTCGTATTTGTCTGTGTATTGTTACGACGCTTGCATCATCATGACATTGTAAGATTTTGTTCTTCCAAACCCCCCTATACTATGTTTATCTAGGTTTATCTGTGGGAGTAATGGCAGCTGAGTGGTTGAAGGCTTTCATCGGAGTACATGTATATATATGGAGAACTTGAACCCATATTTGTGCGCGTGATTAGAAAAAGACAATATACAGCGAAAGCTATTTAGTACACAACAATATCATAGCATGTAACAAGTAGGAGTCCTAGTCAGACTTGGTGGTATTCAATGCGTCTCGAGCAGCATTGACAATCTCATGGAGTGATCCTAGCCATCCCAAAATATGAGTTTTGTTCATACAGCAACAACGTCCCTAATGGAAACTTACTCTCCAGTTCAGCAATCAAATCCTCCTGCATCAAACAAATAGTCAGCAGTTTGCTGGCTCCAAGTCCGTGAACCATGATAACAAAACAACCTCACCATCCGTTGCTGGGGTGTAATCCCCTCCCATTCTTCAGAAGCAGAACTCGGTCCGGCCAGTGGCTCGCCATCGGCGGTTCCACTTATCCCCAAAATTGAGCGTACGTTAGAAGCGTGACTTAGAACTTGATACGGGAGAGCTTCCAGCTTTTCACTGACGTGTCGTCGAGTCAGAGTTATTTCGTCTGTCGTGTTGAGCTGCTGTAACTCAGGTATTGATGCCATATTTGGTCTCAGACTTCGACTGAAGCGCGGAGTGCTTGGGAAAGAAGAAGCAAAAGTGATGGTTGGATTTTCTGGTAGAGTCGTTGGCGAGAGACAGCCCTGGACAGTGCCTGTGTTGAGTGCGATGCTAGAATCGGAAAAATGATGGTTTCGATCCATTGCAAAATCGAAGCTTGTGGCACTGGTGGGTCCCGTATCTTCGGCATTGATCATATTTTTGTATGAGCTTGAAAATGCCTCAGAAAGTACTTGAAATCAGTGAGCATCAAGAAACAGGGAACTGCAAGTTGGACAACTACTTGTTATGAGAATGGTCATTGTGCCAACTCCAAGGAGGGCCCAGACGACGAAGATAGATCGTCCTGCAGGGGTGCGGGGAGTGAAATCTCCTGCAAAATCGGGCATAATCAGCACCAACAATGCCAGATAGAAGCTAAGTTGTACCATAACCAACAGTGGTGAAAGATATAAAACCTATCTTCCAGAATCAATGTTGCAATTAAGGTAGAATACATGCACACACTACTCACAAAAATAGGCAGCGTTTCCGAACGTCCAGTCTTCTGTCTTCATAAAAATAGCGGATCCAGCCTATCGAGAATCCTTTCAGTGTCAAAAAACGAAATCGAGACAAAGTTATACCATCCAGAAAGTCAAGAAGAGGGTGCACGCAATGCCGAGCCTGGCATAAAAAGCAGCCTTCTCCTCCTTTTTGAGAGCTTCTGGTAGGTCCTCCTCGTCCGGCGCCGTTGTCATTGAGAGGGAGCGAGCTATAGGCACTCCATGGACACTTGCCTCGAAACCTTCCTCGTACGCGGTTTCGACATTGCCGTCGTCCGTGGCTGAGGTGTCCAGTTGCTTGATATGTATCCCATGGGTGACGGCCACCGCGAAGTTCCCGAGAAGGCCTAACATCCCACCCATGCGTACATGTGTCAGTAAAGGTGGGTGGTAGTGTGTTTCAGGAAAGCGACAGGCGGTCTGATTCGCAACTTCATTACTTCCCTTGTCATGGACCTTGTTCGGGAGTTTCAAGCCCTTAGGTATCAACCCGGACAGCGGGGCACCAGCTTCCAAGGCAGCAGTCTCCAACTGCTCAGGGGAAAGAGCGGTCAAGTTCAAGCGTTTATGCCTGCGACCGTACACATATTTCCAGGTGGGATCCTCCCATTCCCTCCATGACTCCGCCCACAACTGGATCCATGCCCGCACAAAGCAGGAGCAGCAGCGGTGGTGATGCCGCCCACGACCGCCCGGGACATTTCGCTGCTCCTCGTGCCTGTCGTCGACCCAGGTTGGAAGACCCATTGATCGCAGACGCCAATGGATGGCGGCACGCCAGCGGGCACGTATCTGCCTCGCGCGGTTCCGTATGCGCACTGCCTTTATTCGCGCTTGGAATCCCACTCTGGCGGATTCGAGGAGGACTTCTCGCGAGAGTACAATTGCTAGTGCGATGTTTAACATTCCACCAGCGATGTAAAGGCATGTGAATATTCGTGTTCCAGTTGAGTTGGGTGCGATATCTCCATATCCTAAAGTAAGGTTAGTACAAGAATCGACAAGAAAGGGTCGTAATGGTACCAATTGTTTCAATGGAGAGTACGGAAAAGTAAAGGGCGTCAATGAATGGGATATTCAGCATGCGCGCCTGTACGAGAGAGCCAAAAGAGACATAGCAGAGGAGCACGATGACGATGATGAGCAAGGAACGTTGTTTATGTGTAAGGCCGCTTCCTATGATCGTAGTTAAAATAATGGGTTAATGGTCTGAGTGAAGTAAATCACCTGAATCTCTAAAATTTTCTGTTTGATAGTAGTCGTAAATCAACGTAATATTCGTAGCCGTTGAGACGATCGTCGAACACACAGTAAACCAGAACGATTGTCCGTATGTGAATCCATCGTCCAATCTGTGTATAACGCCGAATACTGTGGTGGAAGTTATGTTTATTATGTCTGCATCCATCGAATGGTTGGAGTCAGAACCATGTGAATATGGACTCGAGTTGTGGATACACACCGTGGAGGGTGAGAAAGAGGATACATAGGAACGTCATCCATATGATCATCCTCTCCGCGAACCTGACCACAAGACAAGCACTGGCGATGACTCCACAGCCCATGCTCAAGCCCATGGCCACATCCAGGAGGATGGGGTTGGGACGCATTTCCAGGAGGGTGTGGCCTTCGCCCGTGCGAACATACCAATGTCCTGTAAGGCTAGGAATCGACAGCATGATGGAGAATGGGATCATAATCCCAGAAAATATGGGCAAGTTGCGATAGCTTCGCGCAGTGGAGTCCGGATCTTGTGTATTATTTACCATGGTATCGACAACTCTGGAGGGTTCATTCAGATCAAGGACATCATCAGAATGAGTAGTAATGTTCCGGGCAGCAAAAAGCGAATAGACTACGTCGGGTATCGCCAGCATTACATTCCTTGACTTGGAGAGGTTTCGGTGAAGGCAGGTAGACTGAGGGTGATTCCGAGGACACTAAGGAAGTGGTTGATAAACGGTGTTTTTTAAACTCCGATATATCTTATCAGGGTAAGTGGAGTCTGTGCGCTCAGGTACCTCAGGCACATTGAGCCCGACGATGAGCCTCGCTCAGCTCTAGGCCCGCAAAACGCAATTTTTGCAGATTCCACTTCGCAAATTTCGCTACGACCTCCGAAGAATTTTGCTGCGACTTCTGAAGAATCTCGCTCCGACCTGCGAGAAATTTCACCGCGAACTGTGACGAGTTGCGACGAATTGCGACTCGGAGGGCTCGCCACGAGTTGCGACGACCTTCGATCAAATGCGCCGTGTTGCAGCAACCTCCCAGCGCTTGCGATGATTTCCGATGGCCACGCAGTCGCACCGAGGCACAAGCAGTCGCACTGAGGCACAAGCAGTCGCACTGAGGCACAAGCGGTCACAATTTGTCGCAGCCTCGGTACGAGGCCCCATCGTTCTGGATCTTTTCACCTCTCAATTTGCAAAGGCCCAGCACGCTCATTTGCGCACATAAGCAAGTTCTGGAACATCGGAGCGCAAAACACCGGAGTTGCAAGACCATGGTAAGTAATCCAATTTTGTTGTGCTCATCCGAACATTACACTGCCCCTTCGTCCCTTTCTTCATCCTTCATCATTCCAATATTTTCTTCATCTCTCCTTTTTACATTCCATTTTCGTTTTTCTTTCCCTCTTCTTAGTCTAATGTACCCTAGACACAAAGTTCCCCTTTCACTTCAGACCTCATTCGGCCTTCGTAAGCATGCGCTTTCATTCCCTTTCGACCTATGCACTAGACGCACATTCATACCCGCCCCCTATTCCTTTACACCGAATGCAAACCTTCGTATGGTGACCCCTTCTCCCGGCACAACCCCCAATCGCCATCTTATCTAATCTTCCATTGACACAATCCTGATCATGACGTCACACTATTCCCTAAAGACGACAGAAAGACCTGGCCGTATTGCATGCGGGCCATTCCAAAATACACCAGTCCGTGAAATATTGACACCTCCATGAGCTCTTCTTACGTGTACGAATTCATTCGGTCCAGGGGCCCGGCAGTCGTCGTAGTCGATGAAAAAGAGCATGGCCGCTACTACTACTCTACTGAGGCAAATTTCCTGTGCATACTTACCCAGATTCACAGTCACCCTGTGGTCGCATCGCAATTGGCTCACAATCGGTCCATAATCGAAATAAAAAAATTGCCAATAGAGACAGGAGTATATTGATCGGAATGGATGTGGTTCCAGTCACAAGATGGAAAATCTTTTACTGCTGTTGACGATTTTAGGCCCCTGGGGTATATTTACTCTTAGGTAGTACAATAATACTTTGCCTGTGATCATCTAGGGAACATTGGCCATCAGGCTACAGTCAGATACTAGAGGGAATGTCCGAGCACATCTATTAATCACGACGTGCATGAAAAAATAAAGGGTGACTAAATATGTAAAGATTACAGTCATCCACCAGCTAATGATACACTGAAATGTTAAAAATTGGTTTTAATTTCGAGAACACTCTTTTTGGGTACAAAAATTATATAGTAAATCTCTAAAATATAGCTACTTTATGCCTTTCAAATTTCAGAGAATTTGGATGAGTTGCCATTGAGAAATTGCCAAAACATGGGTGTATCATTGGGTGGTGGGACACTTTTCGGCTAAATCCGCAAAAAAACCCACTTTTGATTGAGATACACCGTGCTTGAAATTTATTCAATTCTTCCCAAATTTTAACTGTGGGTAGAGAACATATCCAGGTATTGAGGAAAATTTGTTTCATAAAAAAATATGCATTTTAAAGTAAGTAATTAATGTTACAAAAGTGTATCATTCGCTGGTGGTGTATCATTAGCCGGTGGATGACTGTATATTGAAATTTATAAATTTATATAAATAACTTATGAAAAGGGCCATATTTTCACGGAATTCAAGGTAATGCTACCATATTTGGTGCTCGATTATCTTTTTGTGCACGTCGTGATTCTCAATCAAAGATATGTTTTTAGGTGTTCAGAAGCTTTTTGACCCCCCGATATAATAGCTCACCGTAGAGGCCCTGGAACCTTTTCGGCACAAAGCACCCCCTTGTAGTACTACAACTTGTACCCTACAAATTAGTTGCAAATTAAAATTTAGCATTGGGTAATAAGTGGGTGTGGGTTACAACCTTCGAACTTAGAAAGTTGAAAGGAATATCAAAGGAATATATATGTACTGGAGAATCTTCAATATCAGAAAACATTAGGGGCAGCGCCCACCAGTCTGTGCTCTTAAGATTGGCCTTGCTATTGATATGTATCCTCATGAGAAGAAATTGCACGATTTCCGGGATCCATGACATCGGAATTGGCCTAAACATGAAGGCCAATTAAAATAAATCCATGGTACCCATCTCCATAACGTTCTCGACAGGGGGACGTCAAGATCCAAGAAAAACGTTGATGTCATCACTGGGATGAAGTCAGTGTTAAGCAACGTTGAACGAATTCTTGAAATATTTGAAATTACTAATGTTAACGCGCGCTTAAATAATTGCCTTGTGCGCTATCATAACTTACTGCGATGTGTTGGATTTTTGGTGCACTACATGCCCATCGTCACATGAACCCGGTGTCAGTACCTCACTGACAAGTCAGCGCTTCATTTGTTAGGCGCCCATTCTTCCTAATCTAATCTGGCCGACTACTAACCAGTGAAAACTTACTAGGTTTCGTGCCTGCAGACTCGCAGAAAACCCTCACAGGGTAATCCGTTGTAAGTCGTGTTCAAGCTTACCTAAAATCTACCACTGTGGTGTCAGTCGCTCTGGAGGGAAAAGTGCAAATTACTGCACAGCAGATGTTCGATAAAGCTTGAGCCGGAAGCTTGAAGGCTTGCATGGGTAAGCGGCTCGCATCCCGCTGAAATGGATTTATCCGAAATCAAAGCAAAAGTCTGAATTCCTGCCGTAGAGTTCCAGCCAACGTTGGTCGACTCTAAATTTAGATGTAACGACTTCCACCAATCCAGTGATTTAAAAGAAACTGTACCACTGTACTCACCCCCCTATAACAATAATCAGTTATGCTGCTTTCTTCTCTGAAGTGAGATTGAGGGACAATACCACTGTATTTCTGTCACTTGTTGGGTCATCCAAAGGTTCTTTAGGACGTTGGTAGAACAAGAATAACGAAATAAATTAAAGCGTCCTCGTTGTCAGTGGGTCAATGTCTAGTCAACGTTGAACGTTGAAACTTGAGTGGTACAAATCCGATGCGGTGAGCCCAAACTTAGTCCACGATAGCAGTGGCGTTTTTCCATACATGTGCTTGTTCGATGCACAAAGTTGGCACCTACTCGTAGGATAAAGGGGGTTGGAAAAATACGACGGGGGGGAAAAATACCTCCACAATCGTTATCCTTTGAAATACATTGGCTATTGACGCATCCACGCCCACGATATGGAGAAATTATTTAAATTTCTTGCAAATGTAATTGCAGAAGGTTAGAGTGAGGGTTAACGTAAGGGTAAAACAGAATTAGATATCATTTCGCCACGGCCACGGGATACAAATTACTTTCTGATGCTTCTTCGCCTTGGAAATCGATGATCCTGCAAAAATCATCTCACTTGAAAAGACCCACACCTCTCCAATACGCCACCCAGTGCTCGGCGTCTTGTTTCGACAGAGGTTGTAATGCATGTCGCGTCGGAGACGTAGCCTGTGCCTGTGCGATTGCAAAATGGGATGCTCCTCCTGCTTCTGCACTGCCCGGGTTCGACCCACTCGATACAGCCTCATCAGCTTGTGCAAGACCCTTGAAGAAATCTCGCAATTTCAAGGCCGGCTGCATCCAAGATCATAAGTAACCTTATCATTCGGCATGTGAAATAACTCACGATTTTTACTTGCTTGGCCTCATCCAAGGAACTGCCATGTTTCTCGAGCAATGAAAACCACTCCTGGAAAGAAACTAATCGTAATGGCGTGAGGAGGTGGAGTTCTCGGACCATCGCATCGGCGACATCTTGGATCACCGCGTTCCATTGAACGGGGTCAGAGTGAACAATATTGATCGCAGGAGGAAGCCTATTAACATTGAATATTAAATCCAGAATGGAGTTTGCGACAGAGTCCAGCGGAATCCACGAAACGACCTTCAACGGTAGGTAAGTAAAGCTTCAGAAGCGATCGCCTTCAAATCCCACTCACTCCTTGCGCCGTTGGCAGTGCGCCGAGTTCAAGGCTGGACTTGATCATGATCGGGAACCAGTCTGTGGTAGCCCATGCACCATTGGGATGTCCGCCTGTAATTTGTCCAATCCGGAGAGAAGTGGCATTTAGACCGCTTGCATTCAAAATCTGAAAAACCGATTCCGATGTGAATTTCAAAGCCGAACGTTAACATTGGAGGAGACTTACGCGTTCCGCGACATATTTACTCTCTCCATACCCATTACCCACGGCGTAGCTAGCGTCCAGGACCACTTCTTCCGGGTATGGTCCTCGAGACTGGTCCCATGAGAGGGCTGAAGCGATTGAAGACGTGAATATGAATTTGACGGCAGAAGCTCGACCACTAGCGTGACCGAGGTCTATCAAGTTCCGGGTTCCTCTAATGCTTGATTCGAAGGATTGCAGCGAGAGGTTGAAGTCTAGCCTCCAAGAAGCGTGAATTATGACTGTTACTGAGTCCCTCAACTAAAATCAAAAATCAAAATGAAGAAATTGCGAGGGTGGGATAGCGAAACATACCTCCTTGTAAACAGCCTCCGAGAGACCCAGATCCTCCTTCGCGAGGTCGCCCTCAAGAGGAGTCCATTTCTTCGATTCTAGGGCGCTTGGGTCAAGGCCTTTGTCACGAAATCAATCCAAATGTCGGTCCAGCTGCGACTTCGACGATGCGGACGCCCTGTTGAGGGTGTATACCTGAGAGATCTCCGGATTAAGGAGCAAATTCTCCAAAATTTGTGACCCGAGATTTCCGGTTGACCCAGTAAGCAGGACCACAATATTTCTGTCAGCTGTTCCGGATCGGCCATCGACAGGGATTGCAGAAGAGTTGGTCTCTAATGGCTTGGGGAAGAAACTGTATTTGTTGATCATGTGTTCGATGGCCGCGACTGCGCTTCCTTCAACTCGGGTCCCGTTGGGATGAGCAACGACGTCAACCAGGAACCCAGTAAGCAGATCAACGTTTGGGTATGCGTATAATGTGTTCTGGTTAATCGCTTTTATTCCGGACGCGCCTTCGGATACTTTGAGAGACTGTAGGGCGCCAGTGATTCGGCGTCGTAGAATCGTAGCAGTCAAACTTAAGTATACGTATGGATATTTAGGCATCAGTTACAACGCAAAGGAGGATCACGTACCTATCAAATCCGTTCTCAAATAAATCGTCTGATAGACCTATGTTCTTCCCTGGGTTCAAGTCTTCGATCTGAGTAAACAGCCACTGGCTGACGTTCTCGGGTTCCCAGGTTTGCGGCGGGTCGATGTTCTCTGTAGTTTCCGTCGACTCCACCGTCGCGTACCTAATCAACAGAATTCAGAGCGAGAATCGTGATATTTAGTCGTGCTTACAAGGCTTCGATCTCGTCGTTGTAAACCTGTAAGGCCAGTTTCCTCATAACCGTACCTTTTCCAGCGCGGGGAAGGGGTTTTTCTTCGGGAGTTATGAGGATCATCTCTTTGAAGAGTTTGCTAAACGCCGGTGCGACCTTATTGGCATTTTCGATGATAGGCCTATAAATGCTCAATTATTTTTCTTGGGTACGCGAAAGAAATGAATGGTCAAATACCAGATTAGATTGCGGAACTGTGCAACTTCGGTTTCACTCTTCACGTTTATGGTGTGGGTAGACCTGGGTTCAACGAGTAACCCTGGCTGATCGTGAGTTCTTCCGAACATGATCGCACCTGCAAGGCTTCACTCGACATGTCAGGGTTGGATACGTATTCGTGGTAATGAAAAGGCGCACTGAGGGCTGCTCATGATGATATCCTCCATTGGTCCTGGCACAGTTTTCTCTCCAGAAGAGTGAATGATGACGTCGTCTACACGACCAACTCTACAGAGCATCGCGAGGCATCTTTAGACCGATGGTGGATGACGACGCGGATATAAACACCACGTACATTTTCCACAGATAATCTTTCGTCGGGTGGCGTTCAAAGATATCGGAGGTAGCATAGCCTCTAGCATCTTCGAGATTCTCAATGGGCAAGTGGTGAGTATCTGTCGTCTTCAGTTCCAGACGGAGTTAATCAGGTCAACCACACTTTTATCGAGTACAGTTGTGCACTGACCAAGAATTGGCATTCATATGTTCCATCCCCTTGAGGGACCCATCGGACCTTGGCTCTGTCGCTAAATTCCATGTACGCCCAATCCTCCTCGTCGCCTTTTCTCTTGAATGGAAGCGTAGGAGCGCCAAACTCAGTTCCTCCATAAATCGGGCTCAAGGATATACCAGAGGCAACCATAAAATCGCCAAGTTTAGGCGCCACCGCGCCCCCCGAATAAGTCTACCAAAAAGATCAGATTTTTCTCTACTGATCAAGATAAACGGGGTAGAAGCGCACCACGAACTGGAGAGCGCTGAGAATATCAACGGCTTTCTGGTCTTGACCCCATATTTGAAGAAGAGTGGGAGTAGTAATGAGGGAATTTGACTTTGTTCTTTGGATATGATCAAGGATGTTGTCGGGGGTCGGTAAAGTTGGAAGGGATTCTGGACTTTCAACCACTGGTGGGTATACGGCAACAGTCGTGCAACCGAACAGCGGGAAGATCATCTGAGCGTAAATACTCATCGTATGGAAAGGGGGAAGGTGCATCGCCGCCATGCGCAGCCGCGGCGTGTGGTCCCTGAAGGCGATAGTTGGCGCTGGAAGGATTTAGCCGCTTTCAAAAATTTATGCGAAACGACTCACAAATTGACGTCCAGTCTAGGAGTGTCTGGTGTGTTTGGGGAATTGCTTTGGGGAAGCCGGTGCTTCCGGAAGAGTGAAGATACATCGCGATTTCGTCGAGGTTGGGCTTGTAGTCGGTTTTGAAAGGTGTGAACGGATCATGTTCGGTTTCAACACCAAGCTTGGGGAAAATATCATGAAGGGAGGGTACTTCTTCTATAACCAACTCATATGATGGAGTGGTCGCCTCAAGCTCTACTTTCACGCCATCCAGGAGATCCTTCAAAGTGGCGCGAGTGGTGAGAAGGTGGTGGCAAGATGTTTTCTTGAGAAGATGGACAACGGCTGCTGCAGTATTTCTCGGAGAGATGGGAAATGGCTGAAACGTTATGAATTTTAGCCAAATTCGTAATTTGAACCACAAGGTAGGATACGTACAATGAAACCAGATTTCATGAGTCCCACCGAAATTGCCTGGTAGAGGAGCGAGTCTGTAAGAGCCATGAACGCAACGACCGACCTTCCCGTGACAGAGGGGAATTTACAGTTCATATCATTGGCAACACGGTGGGATGCACGACCGAACTCTAGGTAGGTTATCTCGGTTATGTCATTTGGTTCTTTCCCTTCTTCATGAAAGACATAGGCAGGTAAATCAGCGTTGTGTTGCCAGTGAAATTCGATGGTCTCGGGGATGGTGATGCTGCCATCGAGAGGAGGGTGCGAGAATGATTTTGAGAAAAGAGCCATAGTGAGACAAGTGGATGCAGGTTCGAGACATTCGAGGGTAGATATAGGTGAGGTGGAAATAAAAATGACCTTCGGGCACCGGGGAGGACATACTCCTACAAAGCGATGGAATATTGGAGTTAGCGCTTCTCCAGCTGGTCAGGTTCTCAACAAGGGGATGACATCAATACTCCACAGCCTATCAGTAACTAGTGAGAAAGTAAGCGACCGGTGACAGATGGCCGAGCAAATACATTTAAGGAAGTCTAAGGTCCAGAGGGTGGTCCAGGGGACTTTGTCAAGCTCCAGCTTTGTTTTCACCGATGTTTCCACCGAGGATCGGAAAATTGATAACACCCGAACCATTTTTTGGAGAACAATCCCTCGGGGATCTTGTCAGGGATGCCTAATCACGCCACGTTTCGTTGTTCAACTTTTGGGCCTCTTCGATAAGATAAGATTTCATGTACGACACTGCCACCGATCGCATGATCTGAAAAACCCTCGGACTCCAGCTCTGCCATCACCATACTACGCGTCCACCAGTTATGCCGCTTTCTGCTCTCATTCAAACATCGGAATTGGGCGCAGCGAGGATCATTGGTGCACGGACACCTGCAAGAATTTGTTCCCGGCATAGTTCTCCGAGCCATGCCAGAGGTTCGGGGCGTAGCTGTACTGCTTCAGCGAGGAACCTCGCCTCATCAGCGCGAAATTCCAAGTGGTCGGAACTCACAGTCCCCTCCATATACACCTCGAACGTACCCAACTCTCTTACCCACCGAGTCACGTCATCCACGGGGAGGTACATCACTACTCGGATGAAGGGTACCTGTGCGCACCAAGTGTTTTGTTCCGACATCGAAGACTTATATTATGGGAACAAGAAATACATGGCGAGTATGTCTCAAATGAGGCCTGGCTTGTTGGCTAGTCTGGCACTCGAGGGACAAAGTACGTCGCAATCGTTCACTTCCTCTTGCCCTCATTTGACGTGTGATTCAAGAGCCCCCATTTATGCTCGTCGACTGCTCAGACAGCCGGTGTGTGCATACAGTCCTGCATTTGCAACTCTAACGCCTTCTACTATAGAGTCAACGAACAAGAAATATTCTCAGCACAGCCTGGTACGATGTTCACAGCTGGCAACATTGCAAACCGATTTGACGAACACGACACTAATTCGTACGCGCTCTCTACCATGATTCACCCGTTTGCTTGTCTAAGCCCAAAATAGGAACGCGGTCCTCTCATTCGCAGTGGAAACTCTCAAAGTGAAGCACGTGGTCGTTATGGGGCACTATGGCTGTGGAGGTGTCGCCGAGTCAATGAGGGCCCTCGACCAACCCATCCCTCCAACAGACATCGCTGTACAAGGCTGGATCCATCCCATTCGTGAGATATACCAGACGTCCACGCGGTTCGTCACTCATCTTACGCTTGTCCTCATACGCGGATCTTAAAGCAGCGATGATTAGACCCGAAATCGTCGCACACCGAGATAGGCACAGATTGGAGCCATTGAGGTCACTTCCTGGCTTGCATGATCGTGCGTCATCACACTCTTTTGGGATCTTCTAATTTATTTACACCACAAACAGCCGCATTCCGTGCACTCGTTGAAGAGAACGTTAAATCCAACGTCCAGAAGATTGCTAATTCAGCTGTGATCCAAAATGTTGCGTACATGGGATTCCCTTGTCATGTCAGATGACTGAGTTTTTTTTTTCTTCAGCACTATGTAAATGTCGTCACAACCAACGGCAGCAGTGCTCCTGCATGTGACGCCTCAGATGACGTATCTTCTCCTCTATTCCCGGCCGTGATCACCAAGCGTACCACTGGAACGCCAATAACGGAGGTATTCATCCACGGCTGGGTGTATGATGTCGAAACCGGAAAAGTTTCAGACTTGGGTGTCTCTGTTGGCCCTCCTGGGCGGGTGGTACCCACAAGTCCATTCCCTCTGCTGCAGGCATGAGCATGGCTCTCTCTTCTTTTCTTTCGTCTCATTCATCCATTCATTGGATTTTCTGGGTCACGTTTACTTTTGTTTATACCCGCTTTGCTGTTTTTTTCGACTTCCACCATCATCCCTCGATTCGCAATGAAGTTTTTGAAAACGTGTATATTATACCAACATCAATTTACCCCGACCAACTCAACATCTACTAACTTCTCGCCGCGCGAACCACGCATTACGAGGAGCGGCGCGATTGCATGTATCAAATCGGGGCGGTTTTTATCAAGCATTAGCAATACCCTGAAGTCATTTGTACCCTGATACGCAGCGCTCTCTGGATCCTCCGCACGTCGCGCCTGAATCAACGAGGCGCATGACTTCAACAACTCGCCACACATCTCACCCACCCACAGCCCGATCTTGCGCAGCTGTGGTGCGATGAACGTAATACTCGGTTCTCCAGGATTTGCGTTGGCGCCTTTAATAGATAGGGCGTCGAGGAAGTGTACGTTGTCCCGGGCCCAATTCGAGTCCTTGGAATTAAATTTTAACTCCTCCAGCGATGTCGTCATTCTAAGCACGTCAATCAACCCATGAGGTCCTAGGCGAACTTGTGAAAGTGTCAGCGACTTCAGCTGTCCCAAAATCCGTGATGGCAACGTCTCGTGTAACGTTGGGTGCCAGTTGAACGAATGTCGGCTGCTGGAAAAGTGGAAGTGCTGTAAAGCTGGGACGCGGAGGTTGGGCGATATGAAAGGAGGGACGCCGTTCGAGTTTAGCCGGTGTACGAAATCTATTGTCAGCAAATTCAACGCCGGGAGGGTGAGTTCTGTGGACTGATTAACGCGGGGGAGGGAGTCACGGAATGGATCTTGCACATCTGTTTCCTCCGCAAGGCGGACCCGTCCTTGCACAAGGTTAAGGAGAAAGCGGATGAGGATGCCCCAAGTAAAGAGGTCTATTGGATCCTTCGCATTCAGCATGTCCAGGTGCGTGATCTGCGGCCATGGGAGGAAGACACGGAATGGATGTGCGGGGCGTATATTCAGGGTCACCTTGCGGAGCTTTGGAGACACTCCAAACGCGGTAATGCGGCTATTCCACACCCCGAATTCGGTGGCGGAAAGTTGAAGGGACTCCAATGCAGGGAACTCGGCTGCTGGAAGCGAAAATATGGGCTCCAAAACGGATTTAAGGCCGGTTTGAATATCCAATTTACGAATTCGGGGGGATAGATTGCGGAGAGATGCAACAAGGGACGGATGCATAGATCGAGAACCTGAAAATTGGTGGTTCGAATGTATCGCAATATTAATTGGAAGAGGTTTCGAGCGATGTGCCCATATGTCTATAACGCGAGATAGAGGCACTAGATGATCGCTCAGCTCTGGTGGATAAAAGGTAGTAGTTGGTTTATAATCTACCCGAAAGGTATCCCAAAGCCTGGGGAGGTTGATCGCCACCTGGCGCCACGATTGACATACTTGGCTCAGGACGCTTGGCGGTTGCCTCCTTAGTATTCTGTGAGGCTTTCCTGAGGCTTCATCTTTACATATCAAAAATATTTCTCCCAATATCTCGGGTGGAAGCCGGCGAAGGGGGGATAAGATGCGATGACAGAGGTCGAGGCTGAACCAAGGGGGTGACAGAATCGGAAAAAAAGACATCACCTCAATTTAGATGTAAATAAGGCTGGGAATTTGATTTCTGAAGGTTTGAGAATGATTGCACAAAAATTGAGTGAGATATTGACATATTTAT
>Ga0307513_10005923_pt1 | contig 16042 bp, 16 predicted proteins | sample 15_EM_MG_FD_202174 | JGI IMG/M metagenome (GOLD analysis project Ga0307513, IMG submission 202174) | Populus trichocarpa ectomycorrhiza microbial communities from riparian zone in the Pacific Northwest, United States - 15_EM | ecosystem: Host-associated > Plants > Roots > Unclassified | place... | reverse complement strand
CGGCGGGGCTTATAGTCCTTCGCACCGGGGCGCAGGGCAAGTTTTGAAAAAGACCGGACGGGACCGCTTAACGCCGTCCACCGCCGTCCGCCTTCAGGACGGACGGACTGCCCCGTTGAGAACACTGTGTCGACCCTAATTGCCCAGATAAGTATGATCAAACTCCACTCAGGTGTGCTTCTGTCGAGGGACATGAAGGAGTGGTCAAACTACTGCTAGGGCGGGAAGATGTCGACCCCAATCGCCCAGATGAGAATGATCGAACACCGCTCGGGTGTGCTGCTGTCGAGGGGCACGAAGGAGTTGTCAAGCTACTGCTGGGACGGGAGGATGTCGACCCTAATCGCCATGATAGGTATGATCGAACACCACTCGGGTGGGCTGCTATCAATGGACATGAAGGAGTGGTCAATATACTACTGGGGCGGGGAGATATCGACCCCGATCGCCCAGATGAGAACGATCGAACACCGCTCGGATGTGCTGCTGTCGAGGGGCACGAAGGAGCTGTCAGGCTACTGCTAAGGCGGGAAGATGTCGACCCTAATCGCCCTGATGGGTGTTATCGAACACCACTCGGATGGGCTGCTGTCGGGGGACATGAAGGAGTGGTCAATCTACTGTTGGGGCGGGAAGATATTGACCCTAATCGCCCAGATGAGAATGATCGAACACCACTCGGATGTGCCGCTGCCGAGGGACATCAAAGAGTGGTTCAGCTACTTCTAGGACGGGAAGGTGTCGACCCCAATCGCCCAGACGTGGATGATCGAACACCGCTCGGGTGTGCTGCTGTCAACGGGCATGAAGGGGTGATCAAGCTATTACTGGGGCGAGAAGATGTTAACCCCAACTGCGCTGATAAGTATGATCGGGCACCGCTCGGGTGGGCTGCTCTTAGCGGATATGAAGGAGTGGTTAGGCTCCTTCTGGGACGCGAAGATGTCGACCCTAACGTTAATCGCCCTGATGGGTGTTATCGAACACCACTTGGGTGTGCTGCTGTTAAGGGGCATGAAGGAGTGATCAGGCTACTGCTGGAACGGGAAGATGTCGACCCCAATCGTCCAGATGAGAATGATCGAACACCACTTGGATGTGCCGCTGCAGAGGGACATGAGGGGGTGGTCAAGCAGCTCCTGGGGCGGGAGGATGTCGACCCCAATCGTCCAGATGCGGACAATCGAACACCACTTGGACGTGCAGCTCTCGAGGGACATGAAGAGGTGGTCAAGCTACTACTGGGGCAGGAAGGAGTCGAGCCCGATCGCCCAGATGTGAATGATCGAACACCACTTGGGTGCGCCGCTGTAGGAGGACATCAAGAGGTGGTCAAACTACTGCTAGGGCGGGAGGATGTCCAGCCCGATCGCCCAGATACAGATAATCGGACACCACTTGGGTGTGCTGCTGCCGAGGGACATGAAGGAGTTGCCAAGCTACTTCTGGGACGGGATGACGTCGACCCTAATCGCCATGATAGGTATGATCGAACACCACTCGGGTGGGCTGCTATCAATGGACATGAAGGAGTGGTCAATATACTACTGGGGCGGGGAGATATCGACCCCGATCGCCCAGATGAGAATTGTCGAACGCCACTCGGGTGTGCCGCTGCCGAGGGACATCAAAGAGTGGTTCAGCTACTTCTAGGACGGGAAGGTGTCGGTCCCAATCGCCCAGATGTGAATGACCGAACACCGCTCGGGTGTGCTGCTGGTAACGGGCACGAAGGAGTGGTCAAGCTATTACTGGGACGAGAAGATGTCGACCTCAGTCGCCCAGATAAATATGGTCAAACACCGCTCGGGCGGGCCGCTGGAAAGGGACATGAAGGAGCAGTGAAGCTACTTCTAGAGCGGGAGGATGTTGATCCCAATCACTCAGATGTGGATGGTCGAACGCCACTCGGATGTGCTGCTATCCCCGGACATGATGCAGTGGTTAAGTTACTGCTGGAGCGGGAGAATATCAGCCCTAATTATGCCGACAAGTATGGTCAAACACCACTTGGGTGGGCCGCTATTAACGGACATGAAGGAGTGGTCAAGCTACTAGTAGAACGGGAGGATGTCGACCCCAATCACCCGGATGAGGATGGGATGACACCACTAGGGTTGGCTGCTCTCAGCGGACATGAAAGGCTGGTCAAGCTATTGCTAGAACGGGAAGATGTCGACCCTAATCGCCCAGATACGGGTGATCGAACACCGCTCGGGTGGGCTGCCCTCAGCGGACATGAAGGGGTCGTCAAACTACTAGTGGAGCGGGAAGACGCCGACCCCAATCGTCCAGATGTGAATGATCGAACACCGCTCGGGTGTGCCGCTGTCAGCGGCCATGAAGGAGTAGTGAAGCTCTTGCTAAAACAGAAAGGTGTCGATCCCAACAGGTCAGATAGATACGGGAGCACACCGCTCTCTTATGCCACTTGGAGGAGACATAGAGGAATAGTGAAGTTACTACACTCCCGGGAGTCTACAGATAGTGCAGACACACAGCAGGCCCATCTGCCATGAAAGACGTAGGTTGAGGGAGAGCCCTGGGACAGTCAATTGATTGCATTCAAGTCTCGTGGGATTCCTCCTTTCCCAGCACTACCCTTCCCTCTCGGGGGTCCCAGGATACGTTTTTATAGCCACCGCCTCCACTACCTACCCTCTACTTCCTTTGCATCAGCTCTACAGCCTGATCTAGAAAGTTCTCTGCTCTCACTGGCGGAAACCCTACATGTACGTGGACATGCCCCTCAGAAACCTACGGATCTTTATTAACATTTAAGAGCGAAGACTCACGAGTTTCCGCTCCTCGCGTTCAGCTACAGTACCCGGGGGACTATCTTATTTGTTGACTTAAGTCATTTATCTTGACTATAATTTCCCAATCGAATTGATCCTAGTTACATAATCTCCTTCTTTTCCGATTCTCCTACATGGACTCATTTCCCCTCTGTTTCCCCTTTCCAGAGATAGACAGATAGATAGACCGAGAAAAAAACTACACATAGACTTCTCCCTCCGCCACCTGACGACCTCGCGCTGGCGTTCCCAAAGCCCCCCTGAACACGAGAATAGACTCTGCACATCTCGGTTTCGTGACGATACCATTCCCTGCGCCATCTAATGGCCCCCATTTGTTTTCAACGAGTGATGGATTTTTATAGGTTAATTATACCCGGATAGGCCCACAAAAGTCGAAACACATAACCTTTGCCCTTAGATTTGTGTTTGGCCGGTATCATAGAACTAGTTTTTCAATTTTTCACCGACACACCAGGGCTACACGTAAGAGCGATTCCCTTACTCGCACCAGCACTGTGAATAGATCGAAATCAGAGCGGTTTCCCCTGGTTTAATGAGTGGCAGATTCGGTGTGGATCATAAAAGATATAACTCATCATTTTTGACCCAGTAGATACGAGCCCCCTCATGTGGCACTCAGACCAGACGCTGCTCAGAACCCTGCTATTGGGCAAGTATCATACATAAACTCGAAAACGATAGAACTTTGCATAGACTACACTTCTATTTCCTGCAGTGCGCCCCGATGACAAGAGCATTCCCGGGTTCGGTAGACCTGCTATTGAAAACATAGAAAAATAGAGGAATGAAACTCTCTCCTGTGATGGTTTGGGAGAGGACCCTAGAATGCATAACTTGGGTGATGAGCACGTAGTGATACTCCTCAGCCCCCCCCTCGAATAATGCGTTGATGTGAACCCGCGTCCGAACACAGTTGCTGGATGCTACCATCCTTGGAAACGGGGGGACCCCGAACTTTTTGATTTTACATAGACTAGGAGGGGGGTCAACGAATACGGGGGCTCAACTAACACACCAGGCAAAATCACTGTTGGCCAATGCACTTTTAGTGTATTGTTCGTTGAACCCCCGTGTTCGTTGACCCCCCTCCTAATCTAACATGTTCGTGCATGCCTGAAGTGCAATCATAGATCATCACTCGTGATACGTTCACAATACGGGAGTGGCCGTAAAAAAACCTAACGCCCGCAATAAATGTACGGGTGTTAGGAAGCCGAAAGGGCGTTCTTCGAGTACCGAATTTCTAGCGGATCTTCAAGTTCCGTATCGTGAAAAAAGGAATTACACGGAGCAAGGTCCTTCTGGACTCGAAAACAAAAAACCTACATAAGTATATTTTAGTAACCTAACTTAGGGGTATCTGAATATTTGTGATATCATATCATAGTTTGAGAACAAAAGTTTAAACACTGTACCACTACCCCTAACTTAATAGCTTCCTCTAACCTTACCCTTCCGCGCCCTCTACAAGTAAATTAGCAATACATACAGTATATAATACATGCTCCCATCCACTCCATCCCTTCACCAACCCCCCCAATCGAAGGGCCTCCTACCCTCGATCCATCTCATCAACAAACTTCTCGGATTCCACTGGCCGGCGTCACGTAATCTCTACGATGCATGCCCTGGTGCTGCCGCCCATAGTATCCTGCACCATGTTCGTATTGTGAATCACTGGCTCTTTGTGATGTGATTGATGGCATGACCTTAGTGCATCAAGAACAACGGCTACATATCTGGAATTCATTATTTCTCGCATAAAGGGCAAACAAGAATGATATTGTGGTTGGGGAACGAAGTAGGTGCTGGGAGCGATGTAAAGAAGTCAGAGTGAAGGGAAGAGAAAGGAAGAGGAGGAAGCGAAGAAAATAGGAGAGAAGAGAAGAGATTGGGTGAGGTTAGATGGAGAGAGAAGGGGAGAGAAGGGGTGCGGCCAACGTTATCATGAGCAAAGAGAGGCTGAGATGGGAAGACGTTGGAATGTAAAAGCTTTTCTAAGTTATGTATCTAAGGATGCTTGTTTCCCTTCAAAGTGCGATGATAGAATTAAGATCAAGACATCCTCCTCCGATATCAAGCTTCCAGGTGTGGTGATAGTGTTTTGATTTACTCTGGTTCGGCCATCCAATCCACTTTGTTACTGCTACCCCAGCAACACTCCCGATCTACCGCACCTGCCGGGGGAGCATCGCCAGCACGCACAAACCCTCCGAGCTCAAAAAGCCCAACTTCCGATATCCATCCATTCAGCCCTCCTCCCTACCCACCCGGGCGGGATCCTTTCAAGAATGCGCTTCCGTATCGTGACCTTCCTTGATTCCGCCGTCTCCTCACCGTGATTGAGCGCAGTAGGGTAGAGTGAAGCGATGGTACGCAGAATCTTCCACATTTTGTAGTCTCCGGCCGGCCGAGGGCCTTATCGTGCGTGCGCGCGAACTTCGTCCTGAGGGTGGAGCCCTCTATTGGATACTTTCATGCAAGATTGTCTTCGCCCTTTTCGGGTGCGGGAGGTCGTATGTTACCTATGGTATACGGTTCTCGTGTGCTCGTTACCGGCGACTTTGATTTTTGTTGGAACGGTATCCACGAGAGGACTAGTGCTGTGTGGTGCTCATCGCCGCTGTCTTGTGCGAGCTGGCTCTTTTCTAGCTATGATATGATACCTTTGGAGTACGGCTAGGAGTGAGATTAGGAGGAGAGAAGGCTAGGGGTGCGACGAGGGCTAAGGGCTGTGTACAAAGCGTTGCACCAGAGCGCGATATGAGTGTTGCCATGGTGAATTCTCATAATGGGGCTTCGGGCGGTATAGCGAGGGGGTACCACAGTGATGGTAGTGCACAAGTATCTGGCTTGATACTGCGTCGTTACGTAGGGTAGAGTAGGGTGGGAGGGGGAAGGGGACGAGCTGCGGGGGGTGTGGAACTGGGGTGGTCCGTAGCTTGTAGAGGATAGAGAGGTGAGTGTTTGATTTAAAGTAGAGATCGTATTCAGCTGGAATGCACTGATGGTGCCAAATGCCAGGGAGTGGGTTGGTAGGGAGGTGGCGGAGCAGGAAAACGGACGCTGGAGGGTCTTGGTGGGGATTTGAACAGAGATGCCGAGGTTAGTACCCCGCTGCTGGAACCGCTCCGAGTGCCGCGTGTTGGAGCTTCGACAGCGACTATCCCTTGGACGGATAAGACTCTCAAATCCGTATCATGGCCTGTGCGCAGCTTTTACAGAGACTTGATTAGAGGACAGCTAGGTCGTGATCAGGAATTCTTGCGAATAATTTCTCGTCACTAAGAAAAGCGATGTCGCACAAGTCTTGCAACAAGTCTGAGAGTCTCATCCGTCCAAGGGATAGTTGTGAGGTCACAGCAGAAGGAGGAGAGGGAGGGTGCGCGACTGTTACTGTTGATGTTGTCGTTGGGATGCTATTATTGGTGCTGGGAAAAGCTCTGAATATTTCGCCTACGCACATGGCGGAGTTAGGCTTTTCTGCACGTCATACACTACCACCACCCCTGCTAACACATGTTCTCCGCAATGCCTGTCCCGAGGCTTTCACCGTCCGAAAGAATGGGCCACAGATGCTTCTGGTTCTCCAATTCCTGCTGCTTTGGAATGTATCAAAGAAAAGGCATGGAGTACTAAGGGTATTCAAAGTTAATAACGAAGAATTTGCGTCAAAAACGGCATTGCAAACCGGAGTCGACTAGTGCAAGGTGTAGGCCAAAAGCAGCTAGTGGACCTTTTTCTTGATGGTTAAAGGATGACGTTTTGGATGGTGATGAGAGATCAGTTGGCAACCATGAGTCCAAGTTCTCTTCATTCATTTCCCTTCTGCCCAAGCTCTTGTCAACTACAAAGTTGATGACAACGCAACCTCCTCAAACACCATCTTGTTTCTGTTAATATTTCATGTCCTCCTTTCTACTTCAGCTTCAGTTCTACAATCTGCTTGTCTGACCTTTCTTCTTCCTTCTTTATCCATCTATTTCATTTGAATTATAGCCGATACTTTCTTGAACTCTGTTTTTTTTTCTCCTTTTGTGTGGTTTGTTTTTTTGTCCGTTCATTTTTTCATACATTTTTTTGGACTAGTTTTTTTATGTCTCTGTTTTATCTGCTAATATGATGGAGGGAAATAGTAGCGACCGGACAAAACAGGAGATAGAAAAAATTGTCATATGGCTTGAAGATCCAACTTGAAGGATCTTCTCGGCATTTTTGAATGATCGCTAATGCAGGGTGTCCGAAGGTTAAATCCGGTGTGCAGGATAAACATCTTCGTAGACCTTCTTTTTCAATTCTCACATCAGAGGCCCAGTGTCCTCAGAGTTTAGATGACTTTCATTTTTGAGTAATTGATTCTATTGGTCAATTTTGTCTTGATATGACAGGTCATAGTGACGAAAACTCTCAACTCAAAGCTACGGTTTTTAACTTTGAATACCCTTACTGCACCACCAGTAGGCACGGTTCAACATAACCTGCTAACAAACCGGTAGGAAGGGTCAACGAACCGGGGGGTCAACGAACTGACCAAACAAAATTGCCTCTTGCCAAGTCACTTTCAGTGTAAGTACTTGTAGTGTTCGCTGACCCCCCTCCTGGTCTATCGAGGAGTGTCAAATAAACGCGAACACCCTGCGTCGAAACTAATGTATGGTAATCATTTTGGTTTGGTTGTGATTTTGGATATGTTACGATGGCGGGAAATGCCTCCGTAGATTCCCGGCTAGGGAACAGGACTCGAGTACTTGATTGCGGCGCTAGGTGTGAGCGTTTGTTTGCGATACTTACGAATCTGCTGGGTGTTCCTAACACCCAAGAACTGGAGCCTTTGTGTAACGAGTTTCAATCCAGTGATTAGATGGTGGATAGATAACTTCGCTTTCTCCTCGGCTAAGTTGACCAACACCTTCCTCTCCTCTCGGCAACGTTCAAAGTGGTGGGATCAAGAATGTCACAGCCTTTCAGCAATAACAATAACTCTATCAACATCGCAAATAGCTTTAATTACACTGCCCCCGATGACGAGTCGAAAATACTGGCATGGCTGTCTCCATTGGAGCCATGGGTGCAGCATCAAGACATCGGAGCCCAGCGGATAGACGGTATAGGAACCTGACTACTGGAAACCGAAGAATTTGGACGATGGCATAATGCCCCCAGGGGGGATAAATCCAATCATGCGACCTTGTTCTGCGACGGAAATCCAGGAGTGGGAAAGAGCTACATCATGTGAGAGAGAATGTACCATTGTCGAAAATCAAAGAATGGCATTACTAATAGGTTGCGATAATAGTTCGCTGGTTATAGACAAGTTGTGCGATGAGGCCGGGGAGGGAGATACTGCCGTGATGCGTTTTTACTTCGACTTTGCTTCCCGGAATGAGCAGTCGCCTGTGAATATGCTCGGCTCCCTGCTGAGACAGCTTGTTAGCGGACTGGAGAGAATTCCCGAATCGGTAGTCCAAGCGTTTTGAAGGAAGAGGAAGAGTATTGGGGGCAGAGGGCTACAAGTTTCAGGGATTCTGAAGATGTTCCAGACTATCACAAGTACAAAGCGCACGTTTATATGTGTGGATGCACTCGACGAATGTGTGCCGGAGCATCGAATGGTATAATAGTTCTTGAATCACTGCAACAGATCCCGCAGGAGTCATCGAATACTCGCTTATTTATGACTGGAAGACCACAAGTGCTGGGTGAGGTGGAGAAGAAGTTTCATGGAGCGGCCACTTTTATACCGATACGGCCTACGGAGGATGGTGTCGTTAGATATCTACGTGATGAACTCCAGAATGACACTACCCCGGAGATAATGAGTAGTACATTGGAGGCCGAGATTATGAAGACCATTCCAGAAATGGACTCGGAAACGTATGTAGAAACCGGCGTAAGGAAAGGGCTACGGTAATTGCTGACATATTTGACTCTAGATTCCTACTCGCTTCTCTCCATATTCTCTCCATATCAAGGCAATCCTGCGAGGGACCACTATTTCTGGCCGGAAGAAAGCACTCGAGTCAATTAAAGGTAGGGCAGGGTTAGGGGATGCATATAGTGTGACGCTAGAGAGGATAAAGACTCAGGACGAGGAAAAGACGAAACTTGCAATGGCCACTCTCACATGGGTCTGCCATTCGGAGCGGCCGCTACAAGTGGACGAGCTATGTCATGCGCTAGCAGTAGAGATGGGGGCAATGGATTTCGATCCCGAAAATATTCCTTCGATAGGTACACTCCTACATTGCTGCCAAGGCTTAATCACCGTCGATAAGGAAGCTTCGATTGTACGATTAATCCACTATACTGTCCAAGAGTATCTTTGCAGTCATCCAGGTCTCTTCAATAAACCTCACTCGATACTTGCAGAAACGTGCTTGACCTATCTGAACTCACGGCAGGTCAGGAATCTCGCATCTCACCCTCTCCCAGACCATCAAAGTGTACCATTCCTCAAATACTCCTCGAGATATTGGGGAACACATGCGGGGAGGGAACTCTCAGACCATGCGAGGACCCTTGCGCCGGAGCTCTTGGGCCAGTACGAAAATCACGTGGCCGCCGTATCACTTTTAGAGCAGGTTGTGCATCCCAACTATGCCTGAGATATCTGTACTTATTCGCTCTTCTCCGGACTACACTGCGCATCGTTCTTCAGGATTGTTGAGCTTGTGACTGCGGTTACACATGTTGAAGGCTGCGACATCGACCAACAAGATTGCACAGGTAGTACGCCACTTTCGTGGGTGGCAAGGAACGGGCACGTAGGAGCGGCTAGATTACTGCTGGGACGGGAGAATATCGACCCTAATCGGGCTGATAAGCACGATCGGACGTCGCTCGGATGGGCCGCTCGTGGAGGACATGAAGGAGTGGTTAGGCTACTTCTGGAACGGGAAGATGTTGACCCCAATCGCCCAGATATGTATGATCAAACACCACTCTGGTGGGCTGTTGTCGAGGGACATGAAGGAGTAGTCAAGCTACTGCTAGGACGGGAAGATGTCGACCCCAATCGCCCACCCGAGTGGCGTTTGGTCATACTTATCAGCACTATTGAGGTCGACATCTGCCCTTCCTAGCAGTAGCTTGACCGCCCCTTCATGTCCCTCGCCTGCAGCACATCCGAGTGGTGTTCGATCATTCCAATCTGGGCTATTGGGGTCGATATCCTCGCCTCCTAGAAGTAGCCTAACTATTCCTTCATGTCCATCGGCAGCAGCGCACCTGAGCGTTTCATACTTATCTGAGTGATTTGGGTCGACATCTCCGCGCTGTAGAAGTCTCTTAACCATCCCTTTATGTCCGCGAAGAGCAGCCCATCCGAGTGGCGTTCGATCGTGCTTGTCAGCACGATCCAGATCGACATCTTGCCGTCCCAGCATTAGAGTGACCACTGGTTCATATCCACGAGCAGCAGCACACCTGAGTGGTGTTCGATCATTCACATCTGGGCTACTATCCAAGGACACGAAGGAGTGGTCAAGCTATTGCTGGGATGGGAAGATGTCGATCCCAATCACGCTGATAAGCACAATCGAACGCCACTCGGATGGGCTGCTCTTCGCGGACATAAAGGGGTGGTTAAGAGACTGCTACAGCGCGGAAATGTCGACCCAAATCACTCAGATAAGTATGATCAAACGCCGCTCAGGTGCCCTGCTGCCGATGGACATGAAGGAATAGTTAGGCTACTTCTAGGACGCGAGGATATCGACCCCAATCGCCCAGATTGGAATGATCGAACACCACTCGGATGCGCTGCTGGCGAGGGACATGAAGGGGCAGTCGAGCTACTGCTAGGAAGGGTAGATGTCGACCCCAATCGCGCCGATAAGTATGGCCAAACGCCACTCGGGCGGGCTGCTATCAACGGGCATGAAGGGGTGGTCAAGCTATTTCTGGAACGAGAAGATGTCGACCCAAATCGCCCAGATACGGATTACCGGACACCACTCGGGTGGGCTGCTGTCGAGGGAAATGAAGGGGCGGTCAAGCTATTGCTGGAGCGGGGAGATGTCGACCCCAATTTCCCTGATAAGCATGATCAGACGCCGCTCAGGTGTGCTACTAGCAGTGGACATGAAGGAGTTGTGAAGCTATTATTAGGACGGGGAGATGTCTACCCCAACCGCCCAAATCAGGATTATCGGACACCACTCGGATGTGCTGCTACCGAGGAATATGGAGGGGTGGTGGAGCTACTACTAGAATATGAAGGTGTCGACCCCAACGGGCCAGATAGGCACGGCGGTATACCACTTTCTTATTCTGCTGGGAGGGGACATGGAGGAGTAGCAAAGTTACTACAAGTTCGGAAGTCTAAGGAAAGCGCATATGCACCGCGACTCACCTGCTATAAACGACCTAGGCTGAATTAGTGCTCTAGGGCAGTCGATTTGTTATGCCTAAACCGCGTGTGATTCCTCCTCTCCAAATTCCAGCCTTCTCGCCCTCGACGAGCCTAGTATGCGCTGTTGCAGCGACTACCTTTTCTACCTTTCCTTCTATGATATGTCCTTTTCATCAATCTGAAACATGACCTAGAAGTTCTCTACCGTTAACATTGGCGGGGATCCCACATGTATGTAGACATGACCCCTCCGAAGCCTATTGCTGCTTGTTGACGCCTACAGGTCAAGGGTCCCGAGTTTCTTTCTATTCCTTGTGTCAGCGTATGGAACCCAGGAGCCCATTTCATGTGTTAACCTGCATCATTTATCTTAATTACGATTCCCCGGTCAGATAGATTCCTTGTTATACGATCCCTTCCTATCCTAATTCTCCTTTATGTATTCATTCTCCCCTTGCCTTCCTTTAATCGCGATAAATAAGTGGATGGACAAATAAATAAACGGACAGATAAACTAGGCATAAGCTACTTTATACTCCAAGACTTAACGTAGGCGTTTCCAGAACCGCCGTTGCCATGAAAATCAACTGTAGATGTTTCAATTCTAAGATGATATTATTCCTGGCATCGCCACATGGCCCTCATTAGTGTTTAACAGCAGATAGTTTTTTAACCGTTAACTGTGCTGGGGCCGCCCAGTGTTCCCAACCGTCCGGGGACCCAGCGGGGCCCCGCGGGACGACTGCCAAGAGCTCCGGATGAGATGGGATGGTTATATGTAGTCCGTCTAGGGCGGTCAAAGTGCAGGACGGTCGTCCCTGGGCCGGACAGTGGGCCCTACAGGGTGGGACAGAGGCATTCATGGACAGCAAGGGACTGCCGGGGATTGTGTGGGACCGCTGGGGTCTGTGGAGGACGGCCGGCTACTTCGGGGGACGGCCGAGAGCGGTAGGGGGCGATAGGAGCTGTTGGAGCGACTGTTGCTGTATTGGTTGAGAGAGAGAGAAAGGTGGAGGGTGACCCCGGCTATATAACAAGAAAAGACGTAGTCACGATTTCCCTAGTTCACACGGCCTCACTCGCCGCCGCATCGCCGCTGCCACACCCCCGGCTTACATAACACCCCGCAGTCAACCATACCAGATATGGAAGGACGCTCCAACAGGTGCTGTTGTGAGCAATGGCTGGTATGCTTCCAGATAACCGCTGAAATGGAATGTGGGAATTCGGTGGATTGTCTGGAATGATGTTGGAAGAATGGAATGGATCTGATGGAATGGAATGTACTGGTTGAAAAGGAGTGGACAGGGCGGAATGTTGTAGGGTGGCTGGAATGAGTTTATTGGGAAGTTGAAACGGATATCGTTCAGGTCATGGGTCCCTGATATAAAAGATAGTCGTCTATGGGTGTTCTTATGAGGATAAGGTGAATAACTACTACGAATACTTTCACTCTTTACAACTCGCTATTCACAACTTTTGTGATTCTTTATTTATTATACTTTATACTTTTTACTATAGGAGCTGAAATCAGCTGTCAACCCTTTAATAGAATCGTATTTGTTCGTTCTGCCTCGCTTGCCTATTCTCGTCCGCATCAACATACAACATGTTATATATACAAACATCCAAGTCCAGCGAAGCCATCAGGATTTCATCCATTCCACCAATCATACCAGTTCTCATTCTCAAGCGTATAGTGACATTCCTTCTCCCAACCATGCTGTACATTCCACCATTCCACAATTCCACAATTCCATAGGCCAGTAACCATTCCTCCAATACAAATCATTCCGCATACCAGCAAGCATGATACATTCTGGACAACAGGAGCGGTAGGGGACGGCACGAGTGATGTCCCATGATTTTATAATGATTCTTTCGGAGGTGGATGATTTCAATTCGGGCTGCACCGGAAGTCCAAGAGACAGGAATATAATCCCCTGCAGTCCTTCCGGTCCTCACCTTCCCGGGTGTAGTCCGTCCTAGAGCCCCAAAAAAGACGGACTATGAGCCGTAGTCGGCCCCGTCCTACCCTAAAGACGGACGGACTGGACTGCTGGGAACACTACTCGGGTGGGTTCACAAAATCGGAAACATCACTTTTGTTTCCAGGGAGATTTATGCCGGGTCAGTCCAGATAGTTTTCCAATCTTTTACCAATACGCCCGAGATACTATAAGGAGCGATTGCTTTATTCGCACCAGTAGTGTGAATAGATCTGAATCAGAGTAGTTTCTCCGAGGTTAGTGGGCTGCAGATCTCATATGGTAAAAGACATAGCTTATGGTATTACTTGTGGCCCAGCAGCCCTAAGCTCCCCCCGTAGGGCACCCAGGTAGGGGATAAAAAGCCTCCTATTCAACAAGTACTTAAACTCGAATACAAAAAAACCATGCTGACTACATCCCCCTCCTTCCTAGAATACACCCCATCTACAAGAGCATTCCCAAGTTCGGGAGACCTGCTATTAAAATATAGAGAGCGGAATTATGGTAAGCTCGTGTGATGGTTGGGATGAGACCCCGATGGGCATAACCCAGGTGATGAGTGGGCAGTGACACTCTCGATACTCTTCTCTCTCGAATTAATGCGCCGACGTAAACCTGTACCCGAGCATAGGTGAGGGGGTATTGTGCTCTCTTTAAATTTTTATAATATAAATTAAATATTAATAATTATTATGATCGCGTTTCTCAGGAGCGCAATCATAGATCCTCACTCGTGATATCTTCACAATACGAAACGAAAAAGAAAAAAACAGCTTACTTAAAGCTTTTCCAGCAGCCCTAGGCGCTCCGGGTCCGTCCCATGATCTGAGAGCAAAAGTTCAAACACTGTATCACTACACCTAGCAGATCCCCCCCCCCTCGCTCCACTAGTGAATTAGCAATACCAGTACTATGCACTACTCCTACCCCCTCTGCCCCTTCGCCAATCCCCCAACCAAATAGTCCCCCCTCTTATCAATAAACTCCTGGGCGTCCACTCCCCAGCGTCACCCAATTTCCGAGATGCATGCCTTAGCACCACCGCCCATAACACCCTGCACAGTGTCCGGACATCGCCTACAGCAACCAGCAACACCTTCTATCCGCTGCACCTGTCTGGGGGGGTTGCTAGCACGCATAAATCCCGGGAGCCTAAAAATCCTAAATTCCAGATCCATCCATCCAGCCCCCCTCTCCACCTCTTTAAGCGAGATCCTTTCTAGAATGTACTAGTACTCTACCTCCGTATCGACACCTTCCTCAATTCATCCGCCCCCTCACCACGATCGAGTGTAGTAACGTAGTACGAGGCAGCGGTGGGCAGAAATCCTTCCAGCATTAAATTTTATGGTCACCAATCGCCGAGGCCTTAGCATGCGTGCGTGCGCACGAACTTCGCCTCGAGGACGGAGCCCCATATCGGGTACTTCCATACGAAACCACCTTCGCCCTTCCCAGGTGCAGGAGGACATGTTGCCCATGCCCATACGGGTCCCTAATTCTCGTCGCTGGCGACTTTGGCTCCTGTCAGAAAGATATTCCACGTGAACGTTAGAGCTACACGGTGCTCGTCACTGCCATGATCTCGCGCGGACTGGCCCTTTTCCGGGTGGTTTTTGAGCACGGCTAGGAGTAGGATTGGGGGGAGGGGAGAGGAGGGGTTACGGAGGGCATAAATCGGGGTGGCGGGTCGCTTGCAGAAGATAGAGAGAGAGCGCTCGATTCGAAGCAGAGGCTACATTCACCTGCGAATGCGCCGGTAGTGTTTAGTGTTGGCGGGGTGAGTTAGTATAGAGGCAGTGGGGTAGGAGAATGGGGGTCTTGGCCGGGATTGAATAGAGATGCGGAGGTTAACGTTGCGTTACTAGGACCGCTAGCGCCATGGGTCGGATATTCACGAGCGAGAATTGCGGAGTCTCCCGAAATCCACGCGGCAGAGGGAGGAGGGGAGTACTCGAGTAGCTCGGTTGTTCCTGTTAGCGTAGTACGAGTACAAACAGATGGATGACGGTTGCCCTGGTCGGGTTGTTGGTGGCGTTGTGGAAGACTCCGGCTAATTCCCCCACGAGCTCCGTGGGGTCACACCTAGCACAGGAGGACCCATTCCAACCTTACCACCACCCCTGCTAATATTTGTTCCCTGCAACACCTCTGTCCCTAAGCCCATACTCGAGTACGCCCAAAAGGATACGCTTGCATGCGCTTGTACTTGTAGTTCCCCAATCACTCTGTGGCCTCGCATCACCGATATCCAACCAAAGGGTGTGGCCCAGTCCTACACTTCCCCACCTCACCATTAACTTCGAGGTATGAAATGGCGGAGTAGCCCATATTTTTCGAATAATAATCTATAGTTTCGCAGGTAGATATTGAAAAGGGTATTGAACAGTACTGCCAGTATTAAGTTAGTTCCTCTAATTTATGCTGCTTTGGAATAAGTCAAACAAATTCATGGCACATAGTACAAGTACTACCTGTATGTTCAGAATAAAGTTGCTACCAGCCAATCCCCCAGCGTTCCTGAGACGATGAGCCCTTTGAATGTTTGTGTAACAAATTTCAGATGCAGTGATTGGACAGTTGACTACTGACTTCGGCGCAAGCATCACCATTATTGGAGTTTTCCAAAAAGGCTGAGAAAGGGGCCCACCGCTCCCGGAGCTTTTTTTTCAGAGCTTAATTGCGCAATAGCACCTACTCGAGTACGAGCACCGCGGGCCGTACCGATAATTTCACTCTACTCGAGTACCCGTAGGCACTGTGTATATAGGGACCGTTGCCAAGGGGGTGACGCTGACGAATATACCACTGTTGGATCACCTGCTTGCTCTCTAGCCAATCAGCAAGAGAAATTAGGCTTGATTTCCCGTTCGCTT
>Ga0307513_10005922_pt1 | contig 16045 bp, 20 predicted proteins | sample 15_EM_MG_FD_202174 | JGI IMG/M metagenome (GOLD analysis project Ga0307513, IMG submission 202174) | Populus trichocarpa ectomycorrhiza microbial communities from riparian zone in the Pacific Northwest, United States - 15_EM | ecosystem: Host-associated > Plants > Roots > Unclassified | place... | reverse complement strand
CCTCGTGAATAATGCATCCATATGAATAAATGTCACATTTATTAGTGATTTGCGGTTGAGGAACACCATCTTCGAAACAGTAAAGTTCGGGTGCTGCCCATCGAGGTGTGCCCAACATATTGGTGGACGGGTACACAGGAAGTTCGCCGACCACCCTGGACAACCCAAAGTCGCAAAGGCAGGCCATATTTTGGTCCATGAGGACATTCCCCTGAATTAAATACAAATTTATAAATAGGGCTTCGTCGCAAATCACGAGACATGCATACACTTGTGAGGTCGCCGTGAATAACGTTTTGTGAATGCACTGCCATAGAATAATTAGTAATGTCGTGCTCAATGAACCTTCACTTACCTACAGTAAGATAATCCGTCGATCACATTCTGAAGCTTTTTTGAAAGGTCCATTGAGATCTGGAATAAGGTAAACATACGAAGTACTCACGAGTTTATATCGAGCTCGTAAGGTGAGCGTCGTCTTGTATTCTTTGAGATGGCTGGAGAGCGTCCCTCCCACCATCCAGGCACAAACCATAGATGGAAGCGGGGAGCTAGTGAATTGGTGAGTCAGCCCCAACAAGGGCACGACATTGATGTGGTGGAGATTATGCCATATTTCGATTTCACGGCGTAGGCGCTAGAAGGTGTAATTTTCAGGACATGATTTCAATGAACGAGATTGAGAAAAATTGGGTTACTCTTCGTATCTGCGATAGTTTCTTGCCATCTTCGGCGTCCAAATGTCCTTGATTGATTCTGAGGACTTTTACTGCGACCTTGGAAGGAGTTGATTCATTCTTTCCATTAATACCAAGGAATTGAAATTCTACCTTCTTTGGTTCCGAGTGAGGTCGTAGGAGTCCCGTCTCAAAGACATCTGCATACCCGCCAGTTGCGACATGACGGGCATCCGTGACAATGATAGCGTCCGTCAGATCCTCTAGCCCAGATCCCTGGAACAACTCCCGGATCTCTGGTACCTCTTTCGCCGTGCGCGTGAGAAGGTTGTCAAAAAGTCCAGTGGCCTGCGAAAGCAGCAGGCTCTGCGAAGTGTGATAAGGTCAAAGTCAACAACTACTAGAGTGTGGCACGCACGTGGACCCCCTTTCCAGCGTCTGCGATTCGTTCTGCGTGTGTCTGGAGGAACTCAGCTTCCTCTTCCAAGCAGAGCTTCACCAAAGAGTCTAAGACGTCGACTTCTCGACCCAATGTACCATGGGCAAAATCTCCAAGGTTTCTAAATATAAAAAGGATCAGACTCCCTACTGGTGACGGTAAAAAGCGTCCTCATCCTCACATCGATAACAACCGTGTTATTAATGCTGATGAAAGAGGCTGGCCTTGGAATAACTTCAGCAGTTCGAGGTTTGAAACGGTGTGAAGCATGAAGGCTGAGGAATCGTATCCTTTCGCTATCGCGTCCAATTGAGGCGTCGGGCTATCCCCCTGTATAGTATAATGCGAACCAGGTCTCCCAAATGCTCAATCACTGACGTACATTGCCTCGTTCGTGGAAGGCCTGTGAAACCTTTGTAGCGGAGTCGCTCAACTTTGCGAGCACATGGTGCTTGTCGTTGAGGAATTTGAGGAAATCCATCGAAGATTAGCCCACCTGATGATTGATCGATGAAAAGGCAGATTTGGGCGCTTGCCTTCACATTTGACATGAGGCAGTTCCTTCTAATTATAAGTTTCCAGCCTAAAAGGTGATCAAGGATTGTTATGGGCAGGCCGGGAACGGCCATCCGGGTTGAATATTGAATATTGAATCTCCGACACCTTCAAGCCGCCAAAACTCGTCATTCACCGATCATCACTACATACCATTCTTCTTTCAACGATCAACGATCAACGTTGAAGCATTCAACTTTTTACATCTAAACTGACCAATTCATGGCGTTCTATAAAACTTCAAGAAGCATTTGGCAATCTCTCTCACCAAAACATGCATTCTCTTCCCGATTTCAACCAGCGAGAACAGTAAATCAATGTAGAGGCATGTCCTTCGATTCTCAAAAAACGGCCTACACTCGCTTCTCGAGCGGAGGAGGATCACAGAATCCCCGAGGACCATGGTCGGATCCACGAATAAAGATGGTCACGGTTGTCGGAGGCTTTGGGCTCATATACTATGTATCCCAGTGAGTATCGCTCTCCTTTGCGTTTGTTGACTCTGACCTATCAAAGTCTTGAACAAGTCCCGGTTACAGGCCGTTGGAGATTCATGAATACATCACCGAAACTCGAGGCCAAGGTTCGTCCTATCCACTTCTCCTTCCCTTTCCTGACTTTGGACACGGTAAACCTTTATAGGTCGGTGAGATGACACGCGAAAGCTTGCGTAACGAGTTACAGGGTTCCATACTCCCACTGAATCATCCACTCAGTCGCCATGTCAGACGCGTTGTCTCTCGCGTTTTGCACGCGTCGAATCTAGGCATTCTCCGTGGGGAAGCCCAGCCATCGCTCTCTCCTTTTGGTGTGCGATCTGACTTCGATGGTACCGGTGATACCTGGAATCCAGATACGGATTCTGGAGCCGCCACAGATCCGGGTCCCAGCTACGGTCCAAGCAAAGAGTGGGATGTTATCGTTGTCAACGATCCTAAAATGATCAATGCCATGGCAAGTCCAGGCAGGTACACTTCTAACATTTCATAAAACCAATACTTATTATTATTATCAGGTATAATCACCGTATTTACTGGGATTCTACCCATTTGTCAAGACGAGGACGGGTTGGCTGCGGTTCTTTCTCATGGTATGGTCATCCAACAATATTTTTTGCTCTGGTTGCTGATTTTGGGGGCGCAGAAATTGGTCACGTAGGTGAGTCGGCGAACTATCATTCTTTACGCCCTTTGTGAACTGTCCACATCTTCCAGTCGCCCGGCACATCGCAGAACGATTATCCTCTCAAACGATTCAATTTGGGCTACTTTTCATTCTTACGACGCTTGGTTTCGATATGAACTTGACCTCCGCTCTGCAAAAATATTTGATGGATCTTCCAAACTCCCGTACTCAGGAAAGAGAAGGTGAGTAACTCTTCGTTTTTACCCTCACTTTTGAGATTCATGTTCCTCAGCGGATCTTATTGGGTTGCGGCTGATGAGTCGCGCATGTTATAACCCAGATGCTGCTCCTGCGTGAGTTTCTTGCCATATCCCGCATCGGCTTCATCGGCTTCATATTGACAATATCACATACGTTATAGAATGTTCACGAGGCTAGGACAGGTAGAATCTAAGTTGGGTAAATCCGGCCTCGACTTTTTCCAGACCCATCCTTCTTCTGAGAGTCGCGTCAAGGTCCGTCATCGTCATTCTCGTCTGCCTTTCCTTTCATTGACTTGCTGCCTCATGTACAGCTCCTCCAAGAGGCTCTACCGCAGGGATATGCGATCCTCGCGGCCAATCCCGATTGTGAGCGGGTGCGAAATGAGATGCAGGCCTTCAGGGAGTCTGCGCACACATTAAAGATTGATCGGAATGGGATTCATCTCTGGTGAGGATCACTGCGAAATCAAGTCATGTAGTATCATTCCGTTTGATGATTAGCATGGATGGAAATGCGAAGGGGTGGTGGGATTTTATCAGGACGAATAGACTCCGGGTTTTATGTGTACTCAAATTGGGAATAATTTGTACATAATACTTAATAGAGAAGATAATTAAATTTGTACGCTTCCTATAAGTACTCAGAGCAAATCGCTTCTCAAGAGCAAAAGCATATCCCACTCAGCGGCAGAGCTCTTGAGACCAAAGGTATTTAACGTAAGTGAATTCTTCCCTCCAACTGCCACATTGCATTTCAAGCTATTATGTGGCAACCCCCAGCCAATGCATAATGGTATTTCACAGATTCCAGAGCTGAAATTCTTGGCGATGAATTCGGAATACCACGACGACCGGATGTCACGTCGCTCGCTCATCCAGAGGGCTGAGCTAGACCACATACCCATTTCTTTTTTTCTTGTGATCCCTTCACGCCAATCATTACGTCGTATGGCGACGTCCTCACCATTGATGAGTTTAACTTGGGTGCTTCCCTCCCTTCTTGGAATTTCTTGCCCCCTTCGAGTCGTTTGAATGTCCATATATGTATTTAATATAATTTTATTTGGTGTTTCAGACGAATCATACCATGATACCCTAATAATCCCCTCAAGAAGATTTGCATCGATGTAAGTGTCGTGCACAGCCAATGATGTATCTAATCTGATCTATTGATGGCGCTCCATCGCACTCTTCAGCAAACCTTTGATTATTGCACCGTAAAAATCTTTTATCCAAAAATATGGAACAATCTCTATTCTAGGGATATGTGATCCTCTATGGAAAGAATTCTATACGTGGACTCGCGGCTCTGAACCCTGACATTGGGCTCAGTCAACCGGAATCCGAGATAATGAAATTCCTCACCTCAGATATGCAAACGGCGTGAAATGATGAAAATGTAAACCTCTAATGTCCACCTACACAACGAGGCCCTTGCTACACAAAAGAGGAAAGGTACAATTGTTTCGTGGGCGACCAGCTACGCCCACAACGAATTTGTAAATGGGTGATCGCGGCGATCCCAAAATGTGCACGTGTTGGGTTCCACAATGGATTATTTTTGGAGTCACTCAGTCGTGGTATGAATGTTGAAATTCAAATTATATTCAGCTGATTGTTCGGTGGTTGCGTGGGCCATGCAAAACCGGTGTCAGGGTTTAGAGGCCCCATTCAAAGCGCTATTGTATTTTTTTAATTGTACATTACTCGAGACTCTTGTGTCCAGATTGGGAACTTCTACTACGCCCTGAGCCACTCGACTCCGTATAAAAACCCCAGTTCGATCTTACTATCTGCACACTTCACCACCTTCCATTCGTAATCGAAGCAGCATGAGCGATAATCCCTTTCCCCCCACTCAGGGTTACTTCTACTATCCTCCAGGAGACATGAGCATCCGGGTCCCCTCCTCTAACTGCACCATAATCAATTCTACTTCGGGGTGCCACGTTTTGGTGCACGATGGTGATACCACCAATGTGAGTTCCATCCCTGACTTCCAAGTTATGATAATCTACTGACCTTGCCCCTTTGTGTTTTTTTGACAAACAGGCAGATGTCCAACCTGATATTCAGGTTCACCATTCCGATACAAAAAGTATACCGTTCATGCTTCCTCATTCCTATAGTCAACTTAATTAAGCATATGTTCCGTAGTTTCGACCATTGGATCTCGAAAACGTGAACGACGCCGCGACCGTCCCTCACGCACCCCATCGGACACATCTCACACCCGAAGGGGCCCAATCATCAACACGGTTAATTCATTTAATAATGTATATGTTGGTCAGGAGATTGTCAACAACAGGATTGACGACTCGGATGGGGACGGGAGTCACGTGGCCTACGAAGATGGCGAAGCACCAGCGCCATCCCGCCGCTCGAGACGCCAGCGCTCGAAACGCCAGCGCTCAAGAGATGTCGACGATGACCCACCTGGTAAGCGCAAAATTGATTCGTGTCGGGTGTACATGATCCTAACAAATTCCCCTACCATAAGTATCTACGATCCTTGAGGACGTGGATGACTCCGGCAGGGGTTCTTCAGGTGGTGTAGGCGTTCCAGATCTAGGTATGTGTTTTAAATTCGACTTTTAGATATGAATTGATGATCCATGGCGTTGATGTCATTTTTAGGTGCAGAAGCGCAGACGGATGGACCGCCGTCTTATTACACCTTGTACGGCGAGGTGCAAGTCCCTTCGTCTTTTAACGATGAAGGCACTTCCCAGTGATCATACTTCGTCACTTTACCCAGGAATCCTCCAAATGAACCGAGAAATGTGTTCGCAACTCTGTGATGTATGCGAATGTCCTTTCCTGTTGATGAGTTCAACTCGGGCTCTCCTTTCCTCCTGTTCTCCTTTGTCCGATGTATGTTGTTTTTCTCTTTAATTTAAATTTCCTTTGTGCTGCGGACAAATCTTACGATCATACCCAAATAGTCATCGTACCTAAGAACGTTTATAGAGTACTTACCATTTTGTAAGACTCGATGCAAGTACATACTTAGTACTTTACTTATTTTTAGCAGAATAAATCGCCCCGTTGTGCCCAATTATTGATAGATGACCACTTGTGAGGACACGCCACGGCGACTATCGAGTATAAAATACCCCTGAGGGCCTCGCTCTCTACGAGGACCACCTGAAATTCCACAGATCATCACCACCTTCATATCGTCATTAATTCATTCCATCCCTGTCTCTTTCCCGTAAGTTATGTAAAAGGATATGAGCATTCATCGGAGGAAAGTAATCCCCCAATTGATCAAGCTGGTACTGTTATTATGTGGCAACCCCTCAGCCAATGCATAATGTTATTTCACGGATTCCAGAGCTGCGGAATACCACAACGACCGGATGTCATTGGATGTAACCTTTCGTCTCTCGCCAAACTCTCACCCAGTGAATCACTGCCGTCCGCTTCCCGCCTCCTTTCTCTATCCTATACTCCGACGGCCTCACATTTATTCTTCTTGCCGTTTTGGCAGGTCTCCCAAAATTAAAAATAGATCTCGTCGTTGACCAATGACTATACACCAGGACCATCCCCTCCGCCAGTCGAACTGTGGCATGATTTCTTCAAGCACCTTTCCGCAATCATGAATTCTTTATCCAGAATGGACCTAGTAATCTGATGTCCTTTGAAGATACTTATTCCTGAGCTGAGCTTCAGTTCTGGCTGATTGTCGAGATGTCGAGAAGCGGTCGCCATCACCAGCCCGTCGACTAAATAAGAGCAGCGAACTCGCAACCATTTCACTCTTCAAATTAAATATCCCAAAATTTCAACACATATCTCAGATTACATCGCATCCTTTCTGCGTGCGCTTTGTGATGGAAATATTTTCTCTAATTTGGCTGATTGTGGCTTGTATCTTGTCTTGATTTGGTCTTCTGGCGAATCTGGCCCAAGCTTAGTTGGGGCCCGCTTAGTTGAGGCCCATGCTTAGTTGAACACAACAGGCCAATACACACACTCTCTCATTTCTCTTCCATCATCGTGTGCCAACCATCTGCCCTTTCCGCGCTACTCGACACGGTCACAGTATTATTATTTCTTTAAGACCTCTTCCCGCAACCACCGGACATGAGCCACTTATCAGAGCTCGACCTCCTACTCGCAAATAGCCCTTTGAACGATGTTAGTCAGGGTGTTTTTAAAGCGCCATTCCTGGAAGCTAATGTGACTCTCTGCCAGTGGTTGGGCGATAGCTCTGAAGGGTTGGACAGCTTGTTCGAAGATCCAAACCTGGGTTTGCTGGACTTCTCATATGATATCCCGTATATCCCCCCACCACCAGCTGTGCCAAAGAACAACGAGCCTCTGGCCGCCAACCAGTCCCAACTAGAAAGGTGGGGATAGTTTACAAATGGGTGCCTCAGAATTCGAATGGGGCTTAAACGGACCTACTCTGTAGTTCGTCTCATCTTCAAACACACGCGATCCCAGTGCCAGTGCCAAACAGAACCTCAACACCCAACAATGCAGGTGGCACAAGTGTCGATCTTCCCCCCACCGCGACTGTTGCGCAGCCCATCCGTGAACCGTCTGTTCAGCCGCCGCCGGCACCATTGAAACGCAAGCGCCAATCAGAAGAGACGAAGGTTGAAGGACGTCCGGAGAAAAAAAAAAGGGGGAAACGGTACGTCGATATGTGACGGGCACGCGGTATACGAGGGGCTGACCGTGCGGTAATAGTTCGACAATAAGTTCGACCGATGAAGGTTCGTCTGTTCCCTCGAACGAACGTTCCGTCAAGAGGAGAAAGAAGCACTCGGCGTACTATGCGGGGCTTGACTCGTTACTCGATCAGTTCGTACATCTAGGACACAACAGCTTATTTGAGATCCTAATTTTTCCCTTCACAGGGCCTCAAATATTTCTATGGCATGATCGCACGCAATTGCAAACGGAAACTCGGACTCCCTTGTGTCACCAATCGAACGTGAAGGAGACACGACAGGTTTCGAGTTAACGGATATTACCTGCGAATTTTTTTGTTGCGCCAGCGAGAAAAATCCAGAGCACAAAGAACAGGGTGGATGAAATAGCATGCGCGCTTGGGCGCGTCCCTGAAATTAAATCACCATCTGATCACATCGCCGATCTAATCACATTTCCCTCGCTTGTCACTGCATCAGCCGAGATCGCTTTCCCTGTTTTGTAATTTTATCCTATATAGGCGAATTCCTACCTAGGGAATGATTCTGGGGTTTGGTGTACTTTCAATTCAATTGTTCACATATCTGATTGCAACTTGCCCCTTGAACAATGAGAATCAATAAAACATCTTCAGGCGCTCTCAGTCACATATCTTGAATCTATAGAACTAATAAAGGTATGACCTGATGGATAGATAAACATTGAGGATTATACGAGTTAAATTCTAGATATCACCCCGGCCCATAAATTAACGAACCTCCTCCCAACCTATCCTCTCTCGTTCTTTTCCTACCGTCTCTCCCCTTGTCATCTCCTCCTGGTCAACCCTCGAAACCAAACTCTCCTTCCGGCCTACCTGACCTCCTCGGGGACCTCATCTAACACCGGATCTAAATTCAGTCGCGGGAGATCATGCACTTGGTGGTCCGCATCCACCAGGGCCTTGTTGTTATCACCAGTAGTGGTAACCTTCCAATCCGACGACATCGTAAGCGTCCGTCATCGTTGAAGCCAATACTCCTTTTGCGCCCGTCGAGGCCCAGCCAGAGGCGTAGACGTTTCTAAGGGTCGCTCCGGTTGATGTGATGATCCGCCCCGACACTGTGGCACTGTGCGCGAGTGGCGCAGGCCTGGGTACTAGAAGTTGACTGTAGGCTCGCCGTGGAATCCCAAAGAGGTAACGACGAGGTCTGTGGATAAAGTGGACGTCTCTCCTGTGGGTAAGGCGCGTTGCGTCTCTAGGTCCAGTGCCGTATGAGATAAGCATAGCTAGGCAGGACGTGTGGGTTTCGGTGGAACCAGACCGATTGGAGAGCGGAAAAAGTCGAGAGACCAGGTTTTGGCGGTGTTTCCTAGGACTTCTTCGACCTATTATAGAGGAGTTGGAGGACGCGCGTCTGCTGGCGAGTGAGTTCAGAAGAAGGTGGGGGAGTGATGAGGGAGCGAGCGAGGAAGGGGGATCATGAATGCTTCTAGGAGGTTTATCATCTCCCGGAGCTCCTTCACCGTGAAAGCGGCTTCCAATGGGGCCGCGTCGTCCGATGATCGATACATGCTTGACTGCAGAAGTTGCCAATACAATCGAGAACATTATGAGGCACATCGTACTTTGACAGCACGTTGACATTGGTGAGGAGCATTCGGGCAACATCCAATGAGACGCTCCCATTTTTCGATAAGTGAAACATGGGTTACTTTATCGAGGGGTGGAGGGTGTGGTTTATTTGGATGTTGTGTGTACCAATGAACAAGCGAAAGGGCTGGCATGCAAAGGAAGGTCGTTGTGTAGCGTGGGTAATGTACATCCCGTGGCAAAAAGAACATGGCTGTAGTTGAATATCGACGCCGCGGCGAGTGGGAGTTGCACCGCATATGGTATTGTGTTCGCGGTGTCGCCAACATCGACGTTTCCAAAGAACTTGAACCGATCGTCCTCGGCCGCTTGCGCGGATTTATGGGGTACAATTCTAACCAGAAAAAATCAGTCTCGATATTGAAAAGAAGCGACCAAGGTACCACACACTCAGTTGCTGGCCCTGTGTGCCCTCCATTTCTAGGTAATTTTACTTGCCTTCACTGCTGGATGATTCGGAGCGACACCATACTGAACCAGCCCATGTGGTGCCCAGAGGCGGTCAAAAAGATGGACGCGAAGATTTTGGGTGTTGGGGAGCAATTTGAGGATTCTGAACGCGACATAGACCACCCACAACTATCAGCTTCAAAGGAGTCATAATCATTTGTAACCCCCCGGAAATACCGAGATTAGCTGGTCCTTGTTGTTGAAGATGAACAAGGGAGGTGCAAATCGCAGACCCAAACCTTTGAATCGGAGATTGATTCTAAAAATGGCAACTACTACTACTTTTGACGTTTTGTAGTAGATCCTCCCAATGGACTATCTCTATTCCATACATACCTCATACCCAAATCGATCCTAATAATCACCGGTCTCGGAAGTGACCAGCCCGGGCTCGTGATTGTTTAGCGTTTGCCTCTTCTAAGTTCTCACCGATGTTGTTCTCCACTCAAAGAGCTGTCGCTTGTTGTGTCGCACCGGAATCCATCTCCCAAGGTCAGTCTACCGTTTTGCATAAGCAACGAGGATGATTTTCTGACCAATGAGAACAGCTCAATATGCTACCGGCGATGTGGCACCATTAGTCCTTCCATCGCCTTCTCTCAGCAAGTCTCGTTCCTTTGAGTCTTGACCGCCGCAGCATTCGTTACGTCGGGAAGCAGCTTCCATGTCATTGATAGAGCACTGGGAGTCAGCTTGTCATGCATTCTCACCTTGGGGTCAGTTCGCTTCATTTGAAATGATCAGTGAGTACTGACAATATGCGATTTACTTATACGCCTGATACCAACCCCCAAAAGCGTCGAATATACCCAAGGCCTCCGACAACAGTGAACTGTAGGATGCCTTTGGCAAGTCGAGATGCGCGACAACTCGCCTCGAAGGCCAAACTCTGTATCCATTGCTGGACGAATAATTTGAGTCAGAGACGAGATGTGCCGAGTTGGATCCGCGATCCCGCTGAGTTTGCGCAAAGACAAGGGGTCCTGCTCGGTCGTGATGTGCGCGTTGCTCTTTCTCGCAAATCCTTCGCCACCCTCACGAATGCATTCTCCTGAACCCTTTCCTCGATGTTCTTCCAGGTTATTATATTGTCTGAGGTTCGATCTTGTCATACCGGCTGGTATTCGCTCTCGGATCATCTTATATGCGTTCCGCACCCCTCCCAACCTGGGGTGGTTAACTGTTGTTGCGCCTTCATGAAGTATCGCGGCATATTACAGTCTGTGTCGAGCCCCTTAACCATCCGAATCCTCATCTCAAAAATCGTTTTCATTTCCTCAGGTCCCAGCGAGGCGAGCTCCGTATTTCCCTTGTCTGGAGCCTCAGGCTCCGTTTCTAGGGTCGCATTCGCGGAGAACGGGTGTTGGTGTAGTGGTGGAAATCAGATGGATTGACGAACTGTGGATTTCGTCTTGGACTGCGGGACAGAGGGGAGCACTGCCGGCGTGTCCTATTACCACCCATCGAGCGTTGACCGCCCTTGCCTCCATGGACACTTGGTTCGAATCTACCACGACAAGAATTATCCCTCTTCCTTCAGAGGAGGCGCAGCATCAGGGTGGGACAGCGGAATGCGAGCTACATCGAGGGCACTGAAAAAAGGTGGTGCGACTTCGCCTCCCATCGCCGATACTTTTGATCACCCATCCGAACACTCCCTGCACTCTAAACCCCGGCACCACCTCCGCCATCACCCTAATTTCTCCTCCGTCCCCTGCTCAAGGCCCATATTATCGACGGCGATTCCCGTGCTCTCCTCACTTTCAACAGGTATCCCCACGACGGCCGCAGATCGGAAGTTGGCCATGACACCGGAGAATTTGGGTGCCACCTTCATATTTGACATGAGGCAGTTCCATCCCTGATTCGTTACCGTGTGCAAATCGTCTTTAGTCTCTTATAAGTTCTCTGCCCAACTTCCATTGTTTCCTCTCTCGTCTACCTCTGTCGCGGTGTACAACGTCTCTTCCTCTATTCTCCGCTGAATGTCGCGCTTTTTCTTTCGCCGCCGTTTAAATCTGGGTCCCGAACTCTTGTGGGTTTTGCTTCCTCTGTTTTTATGTTTTTTGTCCGCTGAATGATTCTTCCCTAGTCTGAATATGTATCGTGAGCTGTCTTGCGCTTTGTTTGGTGTTTGGTAGGCTTCATCTGTGAAACTTTGCTCGATCAATTTTTGCGTGGTCGCTTCTTGGTGAGTAATAACATTTCTTGGCGTTTATCCTTCATTCTTGACTTCGGAATCGTTCACCCTTTATTTTACGTTCGTCGCAGTCGTAGAAACCTCTCGCGGGGCGTCGTGGAACCTTGTTCGTTTAATCTCGTGGTGGACGCCTGCTAGTATGTAATAATACCTGTCTCTAGCTGATATGTCATTCTTTTTTTTCTTAGTCGTCGAAACTTGCACCATGAACTGTCTTGCCCTTTGTTTGGTAAACTTCGTGGGCTTTGTCTGTGAAACTTTGCCCGATTCTTTTATGGTGGTTTGTTGGTGAGTAGCAATATTTCTTTGTGTTTATTCTTTTATTCCTTTTTTCCTTCGTATTTTCTTTCATGTTCGTCCGTTAAACGTCGTATACTTTCTTCTTTAGTCATAGAAACCCGTCGTGGGACGTTGTACTCTTATGAAAGGCGGGAGTTACTCCAGTTCCCGCCAAGTTATAGAAAATAATGTGAGGTTCGACATTTTCGTGGTATTGCAGGTCTGGGTGTGGATTTGGAGGAGGGTTGCGGAATTCGATATTTGGTCTGTATAACAACAATTCTTGCCGGTCATATTATGTAACCTTATAAATTGTATATAATGAAAAATCGGGAGGTGGGTTTTGGGACAAATTTGGTGTTCGGTGGTAGTGAATGTGGTCGGGATATTATTACGGTTGGTTTCCTTCGTATAGTTTTGGGTGAGGGTGAATATGGCAAACAGTGAATGACGATGGGATTGCAGCTCCTATCAGGCTCACATGACCCATGCGGCCACGCCCGCCGTCCATGACAAATCGTGCGCGTTATCTGGGTCTGCCTCATACCATGTCGACACCCCCAAACAACGAACGATTGCTGGGGAAACGTTTCAAACAAAAGTTGCGGTCAGTATTCTCATCCAAAAGTCGCAACCTGGATGTGCCGGATGCACGACCCACAAGCACCAACGTCCCTTCTACCGCAACGACTCCCTTTTCAGTCTCTTCAGCCCACGGCAACAACTCTCGTGTTCATTTTGTCCAAGAAACTGTCGTCGTGAATCCACATCCAACAGTGCAAGTTCTCACTGGTATAGGTGAGCTTATCAGTTATGCCGAGTGCTTCGATCAGGCCATCAACCCTCCTAGCAGATCATGAATCCGATGAGGGCGCAGTTGTACTTACAAGCTCTCCACCTCTCGACAACATCCAAGGAAGTCCTACGCCGGAAACATCAATTAGAGGAGGTACGTGCTAGATCTTTGCATATTACCCAAGCCTCAAGACTGCTCCCAAGTTGTCACGTCCAGCGTTGCCGCGCCGATTAACGCTTCGTTTGTCGTCGCTCAGGCCAGTGAAAAATCTTTATCTGACGGTCCACGCATTATAGGATCAGGTAATTAAATCTGTTTCATTGATCATCCAAGATTTTGAACACACCTCAAAGGACACGCTTCTATGTCCAACGTGCAACCCTCTCTGTTTACAGGTTCTTCCCCTCCCGCGTATGTTGGGACGAATACCAGTACGTTATCGCTAGCATTGCGATTAAAAATCACAGATAATTCACTCCTGCCCACAGCTCACAGTCGCCAAGCCGATGTATTCAACCTCGCTACCCCGCCTGTGCAACTCCCATTGAATCATCCACATGATCTCAACCAGAACTCAACGATAAAGGATAATCTTAGAATGGCATGGCATGGCGTCGAGTCGCTTCTCAAGCACGTCGAGAGGTCGCTAGCTGGAACCCCCTTCCAGGGTCCTGTCGCCGCCGTTAATATCCTCATTGAGCTCGGGAATGTGTGTACCTCTCCTACTGTTCCTGCTATATTTGCTGATAGTTATCATAGGCCGTTATCGACAACAAGGATAGGATGGAAGGACTCGTGACTGGAACTGCCGAACGCCTCGCTGTTGTGAATACGGCGTTGGTGAAAGAGGATGATGAGGTAGTATCAAGGGAGATGATCGAGCGCTTTGCTGGGTGCGCTCAATGCTACCGCTAAAAATTTTCGGTTCTGATAGTGTGCAGGATACTCGTCGATAATATCATCGAACTCAGCAAGATATCGAAGAGGGCGACGTGGAAGAGGATTCTGGAGAATGAAGAAGACAAGACGAGGATTGCAGAGATCTTCAAGCGGATCGACGAACATACGAAGAATTTCCACGTGCGTTGTTGCCCCTACATATCTCAACCAATCCATATCTTGATGCTATGCCCCCCCAGCTCAAAGTCATGCTAAGCATTGACAGGAACACGCGTGGCTTGCGCGATTCACTGGCTGTACGTTTTTCAGGAAAGCTGATGGGCGACACAATTTGACATTTACTTTAGCGACTACAACTGGACAGCTGGCCTCGCTCTTCCAGGGCTCTCTACAATGCTGATCTTGAAGGGGCGGGAACATTGTCTCGCAGGGCTTGTACGCCAGGGACACGCGTCGCTATCCTTGACCGTATTTACCATTGGGCCCAGGATCCATCACCCAACAGTCCGCAGGTCTTCTTGTTGACCGGCAATGCAGGGTCAGGCAAGTCGACAATTGCCAACACCGTAAGCCATCATTTCGACAGAGATGATGAGGCTCTGGACGATGAGATACCAAATATCCTTCAAGCTACCTACTGCTGTTCTCGTCAGTTTGACGATACAAGGCGGCAGAAGTATATTATCCCCACTCTGGTACATCAGCTTGCACGTCGCTCAAAATCCTATGCGCGTGCTCTGCTTGATGCTGACAGGTTTGACTCAGTGGAGATACCCTCGAAACAGATGCAGGATTTGTTTGTTGGCCCTTGGCAGAAGTCCGCTGGTGCTCGCCCCCATGACTTACCACCCTACTTGATTGTCATTGATGCCTTAGATGAGGTTGACGACAGAGGGGGCTTGGCCTTTCTTCAAGCACTGCTTACAACAATCCAGAAGGGTCACTTGCAAGGCCTCAAGTTTTTTGTCACTAGCAGAGAAGATGACAAGGTTGCTTCGCTTTGTGACCAGTTTTCCTCTGATGTTGTTTGTCGTCTACACAAAGTGGCTGAAGAAGATGTCAGTGCAGATATTTTGAGATACTTGGATGCTGAGCTCCCACTTTTGAACAAAAGTGAACATGCAGAACTTGCACAACAAGCAGGGGGCCTATTCATTTATGCAGCAACAGCTGTGAGATATATGATACCACAGGATGGACTAACTAGAGAAGAACAACTCACTCTGATGGGGAGCTTGGTTGGTGATAGCCATGGTCTCAAACCATGGGATCCCAATGAAGGCTCTGAACCACTGCTACAGGTTGATATTTTATACCGCCAGATTCTTTCTGAAGCCTTTGGGAAGTTGAAAAATGAGCTTCGCCTTGCTCGCTTGAAGATTTTATATACTTTTCTTTGTACAGAAGAGCGTGTCTCTACATCAGTTGCTGCAGAACTGCTTTCTGACTCCTCTGATATGGTTGAACGTGCCAAACAAGTTGTTAGTGACCTTCATGCAGTTCTCTATATCAATAGTGGCAAGGTTTTTTGGTATCATGCTTCATTTCCAGATTTTATTTTTACTCAGGCACACTCAAGATTCCCAATGACCATCCCACAATCAAGCACTCCTCAGATTGTTGATATGTCTTGTGATTCAGCCTCTCATCATGCTCTACTCACCTACTCCTGCTTTCGCATTATGATGTCAGGTCTGCATTTCAATATTTGCAATCTGCCTTCATCATTCCTTTTTGACTCTGAAGTGCACAATCTTCAAGTTGAAGAGAAAATATGTGATATCCTGAAGTATGCCTGTCAGTACTGGGCTAAACATATGCTCCAAGCTACATCTAGTGACCATAAGGCTCTCCAAGCACATGTAGTAGATTTTCTTCACAGTCGTGTCCTCTTCTGGATTGAGGCCATGAATCTACTGCAGGTGTCTTCTCAGTGTTCTCATATGCTACAAGAAGTTTGTAACTATATTGTGAAGGTGAGAAAACTATATCTCCAATGAACTTTAATTAATATTAGAAAAAACAGAACTATAGTGGTTATTCAAATCTTGTGCAGAATA
>Ga0307513_10005921_pt1 | contig 16046 bp, 7 predicted proteins | sample 15_EM_MG_FD_202174 | JGI IMG/M metagenome (GOLD analysis project Ga0307513, IMG submission 202174) | Populus trichocarpa ectomycorrhiza microbial communities from riparian zone in the Pacific Northwest, United States - 15_EM | ecosystem: Host-associated > Plants > Roots > Unclassified | place... | reverse complement strand
TTCTTCCTGTTTCGACAACAACTACTGAACGAGCTTTCTCAGCGATGAAGATTGTTAAAACAAAACTTTGCAATCGGATGAAGGATGATTTTCTTGCAAATTATTTGATTGTCTATATAGTAAAAGAGATTGATGAAAGATTCACAATTGATATGATAATCGAATATTTCTATTCTATGAAAGAACGACAAGCACAATTAAAATAAATATGTAAAAATCATTCTTTATTATTTTTTACTTTATTTAAAAGTTTATCAAACATAAAATAATACTTCGCTTTAGCTAATGTTTCTTATATACTTTGTATGTTTATATTTGATAGGTATAAAGACCAACAACATTAAAGCGATGGATACATCATGAAGATGAAATTAACTTTATTGCTTTGACTCAATTTGGTATTGTTCCAAACATTTTACCTTATACAAATGTCATTATATATTTGTAATAAGTTATTTGAATAAAACTAAATTATGCTGATTTTTTTTATAACTCATGTATAATAAATTAAAATAAATATTATATATTATTATATTATTTTTGGTAATTTCTAATAAATAATCCTAGCTCCGCCGCTGAGTACACGGGAATTAATTCACGCGTGCTCACATGCTTGGTTAATTAAATTTGCAAATAGGGAGGGAGAAAAAGGCTTTCCTGCTGCTGCGCTTGGAGACGAGGTTGATGACGCTCCGCAACACTTCCTCTTTTATTTGTTGCTCTTCTGGTTTTTGGCTACTCCTATCCTTTGCTCCTTCGTTTTCTTTTCCTATACTTGGTTTTTTTTATGTCTCTCTCTCTAATACTTGTTTGTCCTCTTTTCTCTGTTTTTTCTCCCCTTCTCTCTCCCTCTGCCTCTCTTTTTATAGGAATCCAGGCGTGAGATTTGGTCCTTATCTTCCTCGGATTATGATTTCATGTGAAGATAGGATTTGGACTTTGCGTTTTGGTAGGACTGGGACGCCAACAGTCCTGTCATTGTTGGACTGTTGGTGGTGGCTTCCTTGACTTGCTGGCACGTTATGGCGGCGCAGGTGAGTTGGATTAGACATGGGATAGGTGGTAGGCCATTTAGTCTATGCCCCGGTCGAGTTGGGGGGTAATAAGACCCAGCCAGCCATCATTTTCTTTTTGATTTTGCAAGCGGGCTTCTCTGACTTCAGAAGAAGAAGATGATGAACAATGATTTTGTAACGGCATCGTTTTGGGATGGAAATGTTTGTCTTTTAATTTGGTCACTAAATTTATGACATGTTGCAATCAAAACCCATTATTCATGGAAATTTTCTTTTTTTCTTTTTAATTTCCCCTACTTAAATTGCAATTAGACCCCTACACTTCGACATTATTTATAAAATAGTCCTTGATTTGAAATTTAATCAATTTAGTCCTTAATTGACTTTTCAACTTTTAATTCTTTTAAAATTACCCTTGGAAAAATCAATTAAACTCCCTATAGTCCCTTGGCCTTTTCACTTTGGTCATTGGAATGTAATTTCTTGTAATTTTGACCCAAATCAGCTCCAAATTTTGATATTTCTTCAATTAAGCTTTTGATTTCATTAATTAAACTAATTTCAAGTTCAATTAAACCTCAAAACTTATCAATTCTTTAACTAAGCTCCTGATTTCATTAATAAAACTAATCCAAAGTTTAATTAAGTCCCCAAACTTATCAATTTTTCAATGAAGCTACTAAAATTGACTCTTAAATTTATAATTTCACCCTGATTAACTCTCAAAACTTTCAATTTGTGCTGTCTTGACCCAAATTTTAATTTATTTTTTATTCATTTCATTTTTTTTTCATTTCATTCTTTTTTTATATTATTTTTACTATATAAAAATAAAAAAAAAATCAAAATTTGGATTAAGACATCTTTATTTAGAAAATAACAAAATATGGACGACATTTATTACATAAAAATAAACATTCATATGTTAAACGTAGAAGAACAATAATTGTTAAAAGAAAATAGAAAAATAAAGATGAAATTGATCGAGTATAATGGAATGAACTGCATTAAAAGAGTCTTAATAGATCAGGAGATTTAAGGAAGTAGTTGACAACTCAACCAAGCAATTAGGAGCCATGATTGTCCAAAAAAAAGCAATCAGCTACAAGAGTTTGAACTTGCAAGAACCAGAAAGGTTAATTCTTATTAAGAGTGAGAGTCTTTAATAGAATAATTAATTAAAAGTCACAATATTACCGCAAGATTCATGTGATATCAATAAAATAAAAAATTAGTTTCCAATAGGTTTTAATAAAATTCCCTTACTTCATACGAAAATTTGTATATGATTAGAATTTACATGTTTAGATAAAATTCAATATTTATACCAATAAATAAAGGGTTATATAATCACTGTAAAAGATGATCAACTCCACATACACGATTTCAATTCTTTAATTTATTTAGTTTATCATTTTTATTTATTTACATACTTTTTGCAATTTACCCATTTGCTTTCCTACACTTTAATTCCAATAATCCCTCTCTTTCTTAAAAAAAATATTTTTTTTTTCATTGTGTGGTATTAACTTAGAGCATATAATCTTTTTATAGGTTAAAGGTCTTAGATTACTTGATTTTTCAAGGTGTCTACCTCCTTTTCCTGGTATTAAGTTTTTATTAAGTAGTTTCTCTATCATATATTGATTAGAAGATTACTTGTTAATCAACAAGAAGCATATAAAATATTAATTTATAATAAAAAAAAATAAAAAAAAAATATCTACAGTATAATATCATTTTACTTTAACGTCCTTGGTAAGTTAATGACAATATAGTAGATATAAATGATATGGATCTTTATTTTTTAGAATTAATCATTTTTTAATAAAATAGCAAAATAAAGTGATGCAATATGTTTTTCTTTTTTAAAAAATGGAAAATAATTTAAAATTTAAATTCAACATGAATGGAGAATTTTAAATACATCATATATTTTTCAAAACTCGTAATAATTATTTATTTCAGTTTTAAGATAGATTTCTTTATTATTCTCAATCAATAAAAACTTGGGTTAAGGATTTTTCTTAAACATGATATCTATTATTATTTTTATTTAAACATAATATAAAGAAATATAATTAGAATAACTACAACAATCCAAAAAGAAGCTGTAAAACGTTGCAAGTTTTAGGCTCATTTCCAGTGAAATTAATTTCTTTCCCTGAAGGACAGAAAAGAGTCGTGTTTGAGAGAACCTTTGTTGAAAATGTCGTGCAAACTCCTTTAAAACATTATTGTCCTCGAGAGACTGACAAGGACTAGACATCAACTTTATCATGGAGACTTCTGGATTTATTACTGTCAAGACATCAGTTTACATCGTGGAGACTTCTGTCGAGGAGGAGATTGTAGACACAGCGATCCATGTTAAGGCGAGGGCCAAAGAATCACGACACTGGATGCCATTATTTTTTATTTCTTCACTCATTTTCAATGAAATTATTTTACTTTTTCTAAAAGATTGAAAATGATATATTTTATGCAAGATTTTTATGAAATTATTACCGTAGTGGCAATAAAGTTGGAAGTTCTTTGTCAACATTAAACGCCACCAAGGTGGTGGTCATCAACCACCCACGAGACAGCCTGATGTTCGGTCGTGGTCATGAAATCAATTTCGCCGTTCCAAGGACAATTTATAATGAACGTAGGTGGTATTTGTCACATCTTTCATGAATCTTGTCTTCTATCAACAGGCATCAATAATAGCGTTTGGTATTATTTATACACACAAATCTAAAATTAAAAAGAAATATATTTCTCTTCTTGAAAACACTATTCATCACTCACAAGTTATTATGAATTCACATTAATATTTTTTTTCTTTATTTTTTTTTCAATTTAATCTATTTACATTAATTTTAAAAAAATTTAATTTCATAATTTGTTTTGATTTGATTTATATTGGGCTATAGCAGTCACAAAAAAAAATCCTAAAATTTTAGTTGATACTTGATTTTATATATATATATATATATATATATATATATATAAACAATCTTGTTGTTTACAAAAGATTTAGAGTTTGGGAGATCAAAATTAAAAAAGAAGAAGAAGAAGAACATCAACGCTTTTTTCTTTTAAAAATCTTTTAAAAAATATTTTCATCGCCTTCTAGGCTAAAATATATCAAAAAATCATTTTCAGTCCATTTAGTTTTACAATTATATGTTTTGGTATAAAATTTATTTTGTTCACATTTCAGTCTCTAAGCTTGAAGGAGAATGAAAGAGGTTGATTCTGATGAAAAAAATAGATAAGTTTTGTGTTAAAGTGTTTCTATAGACAAAATGAATGCGATTGAGGTGTTTTTGGGCATTTCATGTTGACAAAAAAAATAAATTACAGTTAAAAGATGTTTTTCTTCCTAAATTGATTTTTTTAACCAAATTTGATTTTTTTTTTAGGTTAGGGGATTCTAATTTTTATTTTTTGGGTTTATGGTTAAAAAAATTCGCTCCTTGAAAAACACATTGGCAACGCTATGATATTGTTTTACATATAAAAAAGTTTTTAGTTTGGCCCGTAATGTAGTATGGGTTAATAATAGAGTTAATATCTATATTTAACCCATTATCTATGAGTATAGATTCTAAATACTGTAATTTGACCCTATTGGTTTTGGGTTTCCTTTCAGGTACTCATTACTGTAATTGATGTAAATCTCATGATCAAGTGATCATACAACTCACAACAAAAATGATAACTTCCTCAAGAAAGCTGAATAATCAGGTTTGGTTGAATCTTGACCCAGATTTAACCTGTAACTAAGAACTAAAATATAAGTATCCCAAATATTAATTAAAACAACAAATAAACCTTAATAAATATTCAAATTAATACAAGTAGCTCCAAAACCATATCTCTTTGCATTGGATCCCTTATACATGAATTTGAAACTTGTACAAAAAAAAGTATCCCTTTGTACCATCCATTAATCTTTTTTCCTTGCTTGAAAGATGTTGTCTTGGATGCTGAAGTTTCTTCCTTTATTTAAACAAAAGTATGCTTTAAAAAATAAGAAGAAAAGTGGCTAAAATATCTCTTCTAAATAGCCTCTCATAATCTCCATTTTGAATACAAAAATCTTGTAAGAGAAAGGAAAGAAAACAACAAGGAAAGTTATCCAATTCTAGCCACCCTTTATAATCCATGTTAAGGAAGGAATCCTTGCCCATCATGGAAAAATAATATTTCCTCTTCAAGTTAACCTTTGTCACCTCTTTGTTTCTCTTTCTAGTTAGGATATTTGATATATCATTGTAGAAAAAAATATAACAACACCCTAATTAGTCCAAACCAACTTTGGGCTCCATGTGACCCAAATCCATACACATTAATATGACTCAAATCAGACTTGATACAAGCTCCCAACAAGCTTACTTTGCTGCCCAAATTAAACTCATACATTGGTTACTCAAATTTAGCTGAATGCAACATTAATGACCTTGAACCAAACCCCTCATCATACACAATCCAAGGCTGACTAAACCCACTCTATACTAAAACCCTCTCATGGCCGAATGGTTTCCAAGCTAGAAACCTTCCATGGCTAATTGTTATATGATCAATCCATGCAACGTTTAATAACATCTTAAAATATAAAATTGTTTAATTATTATTAAAAGTACAACTACAACTCTATAAAAATCAAATTTTCATATAACATCCAAAAAACTTTAGGCTTCCTTTCACATTTCAAATGAGTAATTCCATAAAACAAAATCAATATAAATAAGAAATTAATGAGTAATACATGAGTTATCTTCATTAAAAGTCATAAAGATTATTCATATGTTTTTCATAATATAAGTTTCATAGCTTCTTCACCACTATCAACATCATCAAATATGTTAAAATAATTATTTGAATCTAGTATTGTCTCATTAAAAAACAATACATATACAATAAAAGTTTTCATTTTACTTCAATAAATTATATATATATATATATAAAGCATGAAAAAAATGTAATATTTATTAAACCACCTTTATTAAGTAGGTGTTATAATTTTTAGAAAGAGTCCACTACGATGAAAACTCACAAATCTATTACACGTACTAAAAGAAAGCTCTGAAGCAACAATAAATACATAGATAGATGATAAATTTCTAGCAATACATTGCATGTTTAGATATTTTACACGTTGAACCTTCCATCATGAGAAAATATCAAAGTCATCCTTCATTTGCAAAACATTATCATCTAAGTAATGGTGCAATTCATTCTTAACATTTTAAGTTTTTATTCCTTTTATTTGCACCACTTAACTATCAAATTCAATCAATGAACCAATAGAGATAGCACCTGAATGATTAGATATAGATTATTGTAGACTACCTTTCTTTTGCTTTGAAACATAAAAATCCATAAATGGTAACAAAGACAATGAATCTTTTCAAGGAGGTTCACATGCTCTTTCTATATTTAACCAAATTCATTTTGTAGTATGGATTAGTTACAACTATATAACCTATTATTCAACTAATAGAACCCCAATACTTATCAATACTTTTCAAACATATCCATTGTTATTTCTTATGCCACATTAAGTAGATAAGAAACTCATTTTTGCAATTTCAATTTAATCTCACAAATTTACAAGTTCATTGTAGGATACTTTGTCCTAGAAAAAATTTTAGTGATTTTATAAAACAACTTGAAGGTATCATATTGAAAAACTCTCAATCAAATCATTTGGAAGACTTTATAAAGTATAGACACAACACCACATATAAATCAAATAACTATTTTATTCATATGCAAATATGTCGAATTAAAATCATTTAAAAGATTTTTATATTTAGAGTTTCATTATTCAAGTCATGCAAATATATATTTATAAATTAGAGCATTTTTAATTATTAAATACGTCAAATTCCATATCATTGGGCTCTTAAGACCCTTTATATGGTTATAGAAATATGAATGTGACATGTTGTTTTTTGGAAGGCCATGCTCGTATGTCTAGCCTTTAAAAAAGATCGTAGCCATGTATGTTTTTCTTTCTAAAAAAAGATGAGGAGAATGCCTGCAATATTTTCTAGCTACTTCTAATGGTAAAAATTAGGGGTTCTAGTTCTTCGGCCCCTGGAGCCTAATTTTCAACATTTCTTCATCTAAAACCACATAGGAGCCTTCATAACTTTATATCCAACAAAAAAAAAACACTTTAATTAGGCTAAAAATATAAAATTAAAGTAAGTCAAAACAAACTTGTTGGATCTTGGTTTCCTTTTTTCAATATGATTAAAGAGTCAAAACATCTCCATTGAATTCTCATCTTCAAAATGGACCTATTGATACTTTGATTTGGGTTTTTATGACTCCAATAAAGCAAGTTGAAGGCTTCTCTCTTGTCTTTCATGTGTCTCCCTCGCCTCCCTCAACTATTAAAGACTGAAATGTAAGAGAAATAAATATTTAAAATTAAAATGTAGATTTTTAAAATAAAAGGGATAGAAAAATATGTCTTTTGAATAGTGCAAATAAAAAAACACTCTTTTTTTTATTTTAATCCTCATTTTTTAAGTTTTTTAACTGTAACCTATAGTTTTATTTTTTAATAATGATATGTAATATAATGCTTGAATAATCCATGTCAGAACATATATGTGAGAACATGCATAATAAAACACATCCTAACACTTAAAGTTATGATAACATGATTTTTTAGGATGAAAATAAAAATAAAAAGAGATAAAGTGTAATAATCCAATAGCAAAGTAAAAAAAAAAAAATCAAGTTTATGAAAAGGTACAAAAACAATTATGAGTAATGATGAGAACATTTTAACTAGTCTTGTGTGAAACCCTTGGTTATTTTAATTTATCTTTTAATTCATTTTAATTTAAATAAATATGGATGTTTCAATATAGTGCAAGACAAAAGTTGCAAAGTATGAAATCCAAGTGAGATAAGGGTTTACCACTAAATGACTAAGTCAGCTAGTCTTTGGACTTGGTAAGAGAAATTTGTGTATGGATCTTTATTCAGAACAAACTAGATAGGTGGCTCGAAGATATCAAGATGATGCAAATATTTTTTGAAAAAAAAATCTAAGATTCTAATATTATGGTCATTGACTCGAATGAGTTTAATAAACTCGGTTAATTTAATAATATAATTAGAAAATAAGATATTGATAATAAATATTATAAAGTAAAAAAAACCAATAACGATTCAATTTAAAAGATGAGCACTTGTCAATATTATGAAAATATATTTTTACAATATTTTAAAACATCTCAATAATTTTATTTGTTAACATAGTAAAAATTAAATGAGAATGAGATATTTGCATAGAAAAAAATGAATCTCATTTCCCAGCAAATAAAATGATGAATGAAAAAATTAAAATAAAACAATTTAAAAAAACTAAAAAGAAATTGATTCGAGTCTGCCTAAGCCGTCACATAGGTGAATTCTTAGAAGTACTTTCTAAAAAAAAAAAAAAACCAGACATGATAATGTTTTATCATCCGACTTGAGAAAAATTCAAACCAAATATATAACAAAGTCGTAGGACTGGGATAACTTTGTAGAAAGTAGATTGAATAAAATCATGAAGCTCAATTTTTAAACTTATCTAATATTGAAAAGAAATTTTTTTAAAAAAAGTATGAAAAAGAAAAATCCGAGTCAAACTTGATGGACTTGTTGAATCTATGATCGAGATATGATATTAGGATAACTCAATAGAAAGAAAAGGTAAAAAAAACAAAGAATACCAATTTCCAACGAACCTAACGATGATGAATGGAATTTAAAAAAATAAAATAAAATAAAAAAGACCAAAGTCAACCCAGTCGAACCGTCAAAACTTGTGATACGATTCATGAGGCTGAATCATAGTATCAATGGCAAACTTGAAATAATAACAACGTAAAATTCGCAACCAATAAAAATAATTAGGGATAAACATGAAAAAAAAATTTAAAAAGGGATAAAAAGAAAAAATATATATATAGATCTGAAAAGAATGAGAATCAAATTTGACACAAAAAGAAGATAAAATCAAATCATAAGGGATGTAATTGAAACAAAAAATTCAATTAATTAAAAGATAAAAAAAAAATAAAAATAACGATCAAAAGAATGAGGATAAAATTTGATATAAAAATCAAATGTCAGGGGATGAAATTGAAAAAAAATTCAATAAAGGATTCAAAACCAAATCTGATATAAAAATCAAATGTCAAGGGATGAAATTAAAAAACAAAACCTTAATAAATGATTCAAGATCAAATACATTATAATCAAAAGAATAAGGATTTAATTTGACCCAACAAACAAATAAACAAACTTAATTTTTTGTGTTTTTGCATATGGTTTAGATGCTTTTCTAGAAAGGGAGAGAAGAAAGAAAAAGAAAAAAAAATGTGGCCAGAGCTCAACAGCCGGTCTTCTGACAACACACACCTCACTGCCATAATGGAACGGTGAGACGCATGAAACGTCATTTAGGACGACGACATTTAGAGTTTTTTTTTTTACACTGCATGCACCACCTGAATGGTGCAAGTAGCACTATCCAATTTTTAATTTAAATAATATTTTATATATTTTAATAGACTCAATTACCTTTGGCTTCACATGAGAATAACAAAAAATATAACAAAATAACTAAAGTGTCCTTGCATCCAAAGCCAAGAAAGATTATTTTTAGGGGCATTTAAGTAATTGTACTATACAAAAATTGAAAAACCCGAAAAGCCCTTTGACCTAAGAAAAACATGTTTTTTTTTCTTTCAAGGCTAATTTAGTAATTACATTGTGTATCAGAGATGTAAAAATAACTACTAACCCTCACCATTCATGTAATGACTAATGAATCCCATAAAAAAGAACTTCCTACAATGAAATGTGAGCATGTGCACATAGTAAATCTCTAAGCTCTTTTAGGTTCTTGCATGATGTAACTAATTTATCCACCACTTTCTTTCATGTTTTTTGGGGTGAGGAAACTCTATATAACAAGAAAATATTTAATCAAATCCCTATATCAAGAAAAATATTGAATAAGTCTCTATATATTAATTTAAAAACTAAATTAAAATTAAATTTAAATAATAAGTGGAGATTTTTGCAAAGGTTCAATATTGAATTTTTTTAATCACTTTTAATTCATTTTTTTAAACAAATATTGAATAAGCAATGCTTATCTACCGTAATGGTTAGTACAAGGATGAACTAGGTCGTAAAGCACTTTACGGTCTAGTCTCTCGTCTACCTGCATAGCTCATTTTCTTTTTCTAGTGAGTTGTTAAATCTTAGATTTAATTGGAGTGTTTGAGATTGTGATAGTAGTTGTTTTTAAAGTGTTTTTTTTATTCAGAAATGCATCAAAATAATTTTTTTTATTTTTTAAAAATCATTTTTGACATTAGCATATCAAAATAATATGAAAATATCAAAAAATATTAATTTGAAGCAAAAAGTTTTTTAAAAAAATCAATTTTTTTTTAAAATACAAAAACAAATAGACCCTGAAAACCATCATAAACAAATAGATTGTGGGATTTGCTTATCCGAGAACTTGTTTGTTTTTGCTTTTTAAAAATGTTTTTAAAAAATATTAAATTTTTTAAAATTTTTTAATTACTTTTTATGTTTTTAAATTATTTTAATTTGCTGATACAAAAATAATTTTAAAAAAGTAATAAAAATATTATTTAAAAAAAAATTAAAAAACTTTTAATGCTGTACTTCAAAACAACACCATCGAGGAAGGAACATCGTAAACTTCCTGCTGGCCAACAATAACTAAGCACCCTTATGTTGGAAATTTAGATTGCATTCCAAATTCGGTCTCTAAGCAACATCTTCCTTTTCATTTGGTAAACAGCAGCATTTTCTCAGCGTCTTTAACTTTCGCAAAGGAGACTTTATTCCATTTCTCCATGCCAAGCATCACTTATTGAATGCCCATTACTAATGTCAGCAATGCCCTGCCAAGCACCTTTCTGCATTTTGTTTTCCTCTCAAAAACAACGTGAAGCACCTCTATATTCTCCTCGTCTCCGTATTCATCTTCCAATCGTTAAAATCCGCGCCAGCTGCCTGCCTCGAACATGATCAATGGAGTCTATTGGCATTCAAGCCGGGTATAACCCATGGGCTACCCGACAAACCTAAGAGGTACAGGGATGGCTTAACTTGCACCATCGACAACCGGGTTAACACCATATCACTCCATGGGCTACCCGACAAACCAAAGAGGTACTGAACAGGTACGATCTCATCATCTCTAGTCGAAGTCCTGAACCTTGATGGTATTTGTATTTTCAAAACCATAACATTGCGGGTAAATTCCCGGATCTTTTATTCGGGTTGCCCAAGCTCGAATACAACATGATGTGTGTATGGAGAACAACAAGAGCTCGGGCACCTTCTACTGCCATAGGCAAGATGACCCAACTGGAGGCCCTTTGTTTATCAGGCAACCAATTCACGGGGTCAATACCGAGTTCAGTATCGGAGTTACCGAGCTGACTCTGCTCAAACTTGATAACAGTCACTCACTGGCCCAATTCCTCTTGGAATTTGCAAGCTAAAAAAGCTGAGATTTTTTAGTCTACGAAATTAGTAAGAAACTCACTGGCCCCATGCCCGATGTTTTCTCACCGTTGACTGACCTCGGGATTCTTGAACTTTCCCATAACAAATTTTCTGGTAAATTACCAAATTCAGTAGCCTCCCTAGCTCCAAAGCTGGCTTATCGTGAACTGGGCCACAAAGCATTGACGGGAATAATCCGTTTTCTTGGAAATTAACTTCGAGGCACCAGAAACTTGATATTTCTTAGAACAACTTCACAGGAACTGTGCCAGAAAGTTTTGGAAACATGACAAAATTTTCAATCTTGATCTGTCTCTTAACTCTCTTGTAGACCCATTTCCTGTAATGAATGTTAAAATGTATTGAGTCAGTTGATTTCTCATATACTAAGTTAAACCTCAAGCAAATATCAAATGGGTAATATAATCAAATATAATTCTAAGCTAAAAAATAATTATGTGTTTATTTATTATATTAGAATTTATTATACAAAACTTGTTAGAAATAGCAAGGGTTAGTTATTTACATTCCTTATATATATATTGTTGAAAATCCTACCTTAGTGCCACAACCCTCTTGCAACCCTAATGACATCAGCTCCATATCATTATTATTTCATGATAGTTGAATTCATAGTTGAATTCTTCGACATGTTCACCACTATACTTTTCTGAAACATATAAGCAACTACTGTATCTTCTGAAAAGCACAAGTTCAACCATTTTTGACAAGTCATGGCTTATTTCAATTCATCTATGGTAGCCACCTGTGTCCTACTAAAATACATCACTAATAACATAATAGAAGTTAATCCAACTTATATTATACAAGTACAAAAGGATTAATTACTCATGAGCACACTAATTGCCTCCCTCTCCATTAAGTTACTGTCTTTAGTTATTGGTTGTACGGTTGTACCACATCTCATGTCATTTGAACCATTCTAGCATCAGCATGGCCTCTATCTCTGCAACACATATTATGTCTACACATTCTGCCTTGGTTGAATTGCGTTAAAAACCTGATGAAAGTGTCACAACTTGTTTACAACATGAAAAAGCCTATAATGATGAACTCACAACTTTTGATAAACATCTTAATCCTTCATATTTCAACTTTTACCTCTTTAAAGGCTTCGTGTAGAGTCTAAGAGCCAGTTTGGCTACACGAATGCGGCTGCGTTTGAATTAAAACGCAGTTTGCAGCCGTTTGGTAAAGAAAAATACACAGTTTACTGTGTATAGACCCCACATGTTTTTGCGTTTGAGATGCAAGAAAAGAAAAGGCAACAAAATGCTGCTTCTTGCTTACTATGCATGCTAATTGCACTGTTCACTGAACAGTGCAATTTAGCATGAACAGTATATGTTCATGTGAACAGTGCAAGAGAATTGCACAGTTCACTTAAAAAACAATGAACAGTGCAAGTGAATTGCACTGTTCACTTAATGAACAACGCAATTCACTAGCACTGTTCACGTGAACTCTCTTTTTTTTTACAGTTTTTTTTTAAAAAACTAGTTTAGAGTGAACTAAATTCTCTCGCACTGTGATGTGAACAGTATTTTTTTTCCCGAAAAACTAGTATAGAGTGAATTAAATTCACTCGTACTGTAATATCAATTTTATACATGATAATATTTTATCTACGCTCAAAAAATTATGAAAACTATAGTTCTTATCGGATGAATTTTGTACGCAATATTGAAATTATAAATAGTCTAATGGAATAATAAAAAATATTTTATATAAAGTATTTTTTTTATTTCATGATGTAATAGGAGTAATTAATTCTACAATATTTAAATTTAAATCCATTAATATTAATATATATATTTTTAAATTATTTTCTAACCTTAATTTCAAAAGCATTCTTAACCAAATACATTAAACTACTTTTTCTTCAACCTCAATTCCAACTACAGTTTTAACCAAACACCTATTTTTTCAAACCAACCTCAACTAAAAGTACTTTTTATAAAACAACGTTTTTCAAACCACAACCACAACAGCTACCGCAATACCAAACACACTCTAAGTATATTGTACCTACTCTTACTGCTCGAGTAAAATCGGTATCCTTTACTGAATTGCACTTTTTATTGTTAAGCCATGATTTTATATATAGAAACACTTTTTAGCACCTTTCTATTTGGTAAGATAGTGATTTTGAGACCCTCTACCTAGTAGCTCACCTTACTATATAGTAAGCCCAAGGATGATCTATCTTTTCCTATAATGGTGAGCGCCGCCCTACTCTAGAATGCTTTCTTTGGTGATTGTGAAGGTTTTCACAATCGTGAAAAGGTCATCAACAACATAGTCATGGTCCAACCCGCAATACTTATGATAATATACGTCCATTTTACTATTTTCATGGTATTGATGTTTCTTCCACTACTGATGGCTTACTTTTTTCACAACAATGATACATTGTTGAGTTTCTAAAGAAAGCTAGAATGTCTGAGTGTAAACCAATTGCTACTCCAATTGTAGTAGGTTCTCATTTATTCAAATCAATTGGTTCTCCTCATCTAGGTCCTAACCAATTCAGACAGTTAGACGGTGCTCTTCAGTATCTCCCATTTGTATAACCTGACACTTGTTTCGTGGTTAATAAGGTATGTTAGTTTATCCATTCTCTAACTGATATTCATTTGTTGTCAATTAAATATATCTTGCATTATTTACATAGTACTTCACCTTTTAGTGTGCACTTGATATATTAAGAGTGATCTCTCTCTCAATGGGTTTAGCGATTCTCATTGAGCTAGTAGTGTTAATGATTGAAATTCTACTAGTGATTGTGCTATTTTTCTTGTTCAAAACTTGATCTCTTGAAAATCTAGCAAACAATGCATTGTTGTTTGGTCTTTTACAAAGGTAGAATATAAAGCCGTTGCTAATGTTGAAGAATTACAATAGGTCTAGTCTCTACTTCTTACACTTGGAATTTCTTGTACAACTACTCCTCTTCTACTATGGTGTGATAACTTATGACTCACTTATCTAACATTTAATCTAGTACTCTATGTTGGCATAAAACATGTGGAGATTGATTTTCATTTCGTCCTGTGGGCACTAACAAGGATCTCTATGTTCAATTTATTACTTATAATGATCAGATTATCAATTTGTTTTCACTAAACCTCTCATCATCTCAATTTACATTTCTACTATACAAGTTCAATGTGATGCCTTCCCTATTCAACTTGCGGGGGATATTGAATCAATATAATCAAACATAATTCTAGATCTATATATATATATAGGTCAAACCAATTTCTTTCCTTTTTCTCAAGATAACTCTTTCCCTTTCTCTCAACTTAGTTCTCCTCATTCTTAAGTTGTTCATCTCCTTTTATTTACTCTCTCAAGCTTGCAAAATATGGATATTAAATGACTAGAGGCCGAACGATACATATTTCTTTGACTATGCTTACATTGGTTGTTGAATAAGACATATTATTTTGGCTTCATATTATCTGGTTTTTTTTTGGCTTCATATTATCTGGTTTTTTTTTTTGGCTTAAGGGAAGAAGTTAAGGTTTGATTTAGGGAGTTTAAAGATTATATGAACATTGAAGAATAAAGAAATTTGGTTTCAATGGATCTAAAAAGTTTAAAATTGATTTTATGTGTTTATTAGTTATTTTAAAATGGTTTATAATGTTAACTTTATATTTATAATGTTGAGTGGAGTGTTTTCATGTTTTTGTTTTTAATGAAAATTAAGCTGGAAACTAATGTTTTCCTAGATGACCGGCGAGTTGGTCAGAATGTAATAATAATACACAACCGAGGCGTCTAGGCTTGATTCCAAGCCTAATGATTATTGGGCTCGGTTTCAAGTTCAATTAATTTTATGTTTATTTTAATTTATTTATTTTTAAATGTGCTTTTATTACACACACATATTGTTAATATTTTGAATTTTTAAATTACTTTTTAGAAATGTAATTGTTTTAAAAGTTTAATATTTTTATTTTATAAAATTAATATGGAAAAACCAATCGGTCAAAATAAGCGATAGATTATTTTATACAATTTAATAAAATGATAATAATTAAAATTTTAATTATTTAGGATAAATTAATTTGTTAATAGTGCAACAAAATTAATTAACCAAAGAGTTATTTACATTAAAAAGTATAATAATAATTCTTTTATCAAATTACCGAGTTTCTTAATATTATAAAACAAAATAAAATTGTTATTGAAAAAATAATATAATAATTAAAACATATTTGATATAAAGAAATAAAAATTGATCATATTCTTAAAGAAATTGGATTTAACGGAGAAGATGTGGGGATTGAATGATAACTGTCGCACGTGATAAAAATCCGCGCGGCATCGGCTGGCGATTTTATCGTTTGTCGTTTTGATTTGATTCGTTGGAGTCGCCACCTAGTATTTAATTGAGGGCTACTAGGAAACCCGGGTGTACTGGTCTCGTCAGAGATT
>Ga0307513_10005920_pt1 | contig 16046 bp, 17 predicted proteins | sample 15_EM_MG_FD_202174 | JGI IMG/M metagenome (GOLD analysis project Ga0307513, IMG submission 202174) | Populus trichocarpa ectomycorrhiza microbial communities from riparian zone in the Pacific Northwest, United States - 15_EM | ecosystem: Host-associated > Plants > Roots > Unclassified | place... | reverse complement strand
CTAGTCCTTCGTCTCTCCCTCCTCAGGACTCACCCTCACGATAGGTCATCGATTTCCAACCATATTACATCTTCCACAGATCACGCTGGAACGACCTCCTGATCGGCCGCGCGGTCCTCAAGGAATCAAAGAACGCGAAGCTGAGAAGGAACAACGTCCGGCGAAAGCCAGGACCGAGGAGAAAGCTGCGATCGAAGCTCAGAAAGAGAAGGTAGAGAGGCTTTCTCCCAAATTCTCTGGGCTCAAGTTTGGGCTAACCTACTTGGCTGCATAGACACGCTTGCTATTTTTGGATGATAGGAAGTCAAGGATCCAGCTCGACGAGAGGGAAAGGCATATCCGTGCAGCTCGTGGGCCGTGCGGCGAAACTGCCAAATCAGATCCAGAGACAGAACCCCCTCCCCCACAATACATGACGGGGAGTGGTCACCTCTCTCGGGAGATAACCCTCCTCCCGCCCCCACGAACGATGTGAACGGGTAACCTAGTGTGCCATTGGGTTGGGTGACGCAGGAGTCATCACACAACCGTTCCCAGTCAGATATCCAGAGGGACTAATTATCATGTATTATATTCGTCGACTGCATTCTGGGAAAACATTTCGAAGCGACTCTACATACGATAATCTGCAATGAGCTCCAGGTGGGGGTACAAATAAGAATATTAAGTTTATAAATGATCAAGAAAGAACAAACAAACAAACGAGCGAACGACACGGGGAGTCTCTAACTTTAAGTCTTCGTAGGAGAGACAGAAAGTGGCCTCATTGATCCGCGAACAGGGCGGTCAAAAACATGTTCCGATGGTTCTACAATTGTACTCAACGCTCTGATCCTCTGTGCAATCAAAGCACTCTGCCTCCTCTTTGGTGTGGTCGGACGAACCGACAAAGATTGCGATCTCGTCAAGACCACTTGCGGCTTGATCACTTCGTCCTCCAATTACGACAACCTTGTCTCGATGGAAGGGAAATTGTCAGATATGGGTGAGACACGCGGACGGGTTGGACTGATACTCTGTCTGTTGGGATGGTTCGACGAAGGAATCTGTCGGCGCAACGGTGACACCTTGGGAAGCGAGGGTAGGAGGTTCCTCAACAGGTCGTTGTTGATTCACGACAATCGTCAACCCGCGAGGGCGCTTTGAAGCAGTTCCCACGGCCGGGAGATTTTCCGGGACACTAGTGGGCAAGTGTTAGGAAGACTTCGTCGTGAAGTTCCTTGTGGCTTTTACGAGCCTTCTTCTCCCAGGGCGGATCCTGAACTGGGGGTAACCAGTGCTCGAACCCACGAAGGATAGATGTTGAAGTGAGGATACGTCGCCTTGTCTACATGGGGGGTTAGTAAAAAAACTGGAACATGAACTATGCAGTGCCTGACAGAGTTCTAACGCAGGGTACGCCGGGTACCGTGGAGACGACGGTGTGTGTACGCTTCCTGGCTGAGAGGCCAGCTCTCCCGGGTCGGTGAGTGAGGTTAGGGCGAATCTCTTGATGAAGCTCGCGGTGGTACTTCGGAGGTATAATGACCACCGCAGGTACCGCCTGAACGTGAGCCCACGATGGATACATGTTAAAGTGGGGTAGACCGGGTTATCTGTGTGCGAACGAAACATTACTCGGTGGTGGTGATCTATGAGGGCAAGGTGACTCACAGATCTGGATAACAGGGTACGATGACTTTGATAAGGCGATGGGCTTAAGTAACGTCCCCGCCGGGATACCCACTGTGGAAGCGGCCTTGGCGTTATATCGGGGATACTCCTGTATATGCGACCACGGTAGATAAATATCGAAGTGCGGGTAGACCGGTTTGTCTAGGGATCACGGGACCCGTCAATACCACGAAACGGAACCGAAGAAGGACCGGGCTGACAGATTTCAATAACAGGGGACGGGGGACTAGGCGTGTTCACAGCCTGCGCCGATGGTGTTGACGTGGCGTATAACAAGGTGGGTAAGCGCAACCTTAAAGAACGAAGCACCGATCATACCAACCAGTGGTCCTCCTTTCCTTCACAGTCCCTCTGGTGGTCGGATAAATATTGAAGTTCGGGTACACAGCGGGATCTAAACAGGGACGATAGGCGTGGGGATCATAGAATTGCCGAGTTAGTTTTCGATCGTATCAAGCAGAAGGAAACCCCGAAAGAAATAAACTTACAGATATCAAACTGGGGATACGCGGTTCTCAACTTGACCGAGACCAGGGCTAGGCCCAGTGGTCCTGATGTTGATGTCGACAACGGCGTCGTTCGCCGTTCTTCTCGTGATGGCTGGGGGAGTCTTCTTCCAGCCATTGCTGGGTAAATATCGGAATAAGGATACACTGGAGGATCTACCATTGCACGAAACGAAAAAGAATTTGACAAAGAATTGTTGAGCAAAAGAAGGGAACCCTCCAGGGAGGAAGGGAAAGTTAATCACAGATTGATATCACTGGATACGCGTGTTCCTGTATTGATGACCGGTTATGTTGCAGGGGAGAAGGGAGTGCCTATGATAGGGCTTGCAGAGTCGCATAGTCCGGTAACTTGGGAACAGGACGTGCATCCTCGTCAGCCGTGAAACGCTTGCGCGGCTTTGTACGGGCATGGGTGCCCGGCCGGGTTCGTGATTGACAGAAAGATACCGAGGTCAGTGGTCTGCTGACTTCACCGGCAATGGGAGGGTAGATATCAATCCACGGGTACACCGAAGGATCTACGTCCAAGTGATATCTGAGCACTCGAACCTCATTTGTAACTTGGAGACTTACATATTACCGAAGAAGGATAGCCAGATGCGGGTTGAATACCCACAGTTTCCATTCTTTTTGACACGGAGGGAACAGTGGTTGTATGCGTTGGTTTTAGAGCACGAGCAATTGCAGGATATATATTCAGGTGCAGATAGATAGCAGGATCTGAAGGACACATGAACGTCAATAACCACGCTGAAGGGGTAATACTCACAGATATCAAATACTGGGTAAGCTACTGGCAAGCGTGCCGGGACCGTCGTCTTGGGAACATGTCGGGCAACCGCCGGGTAAATGTCGAAGTGAGGGTAAGCGGCCTCGTCTGAAAGGGGCCAGTTACAACCAGGGAGCCTGTAGGTGACCGGAAAAAACGCTTACATATCCTCATAACCGGATAACCAAGTTTCATACCCACAGGCCCCCCAGAGACGACCAGGGACTTCGGCTTCGGGACCGGTTTCGAAGTTTCGGGAGGGATGTATCGTTCCACGGCGGGGTACACGTCGAAGGACGGATGGACCGCGGGGTCTATGGCATCGTGGTCAGTAAACAAGCTTGATACGGTGCCCCAGGGTATGGAGAGCTCACAAATCTTAATGACAGTGTATGTCGTCACAGACTTGGGGGCTGGAGGTAGGGTGAAGATGGGGGTAGGGGAAGAGGCTGAAGGCAGGGAATGAACGGGTTGAAACCAGGGCCACACGAAATCCCACGATTGTCCCTCTGGGGCACCCTTCGGGCCAGAATTACCTTGCTTGCAAGGTTTCTCTGACCCCCCTATATTATAAGCGCGTGTCGCTGGCAAAGTGAACATTTTGACGGTATATATGTTGCTCAAGGGCAGGCACGGGGATCGGCATCAGTAGGCCGGCCACCGGTCCTCGGCAACAATGGTTGTTGTCGGCTCGCTGGACATCAGACCGCGTACCGTGTATGCACGCATTTTATTTCTACAATTACATTGAAATCGCGGTGTCATTTTGGCCCACTATTTCCTCGTGACAACTTGAGCCTTTCATCCTTTTCGACTAGCTCTGGTACATGAGTCCGTAGAAATGTGTCGTCGTCAAAGTCTCATAGTGGCTAGATAGTGTTCCGCCCAGAGTTACATGAGAGAGCAACATGTAGGTTGAACACTGAAGAGTGAAATTTGAAAGCCGGGATGTAGGAGATGTGATTAATGTTCCGAAGTCTGGTTCACGTCCGGTTCGGGAGCAAAAGTACTGGTTGAGACTTTACCATGGCATTTATCGTCGTCGAGACCCGCGCTTGAGAACGCCCTCTACAAAGCAACCGAGGAGCCCTGAGCCGGAGGTGGTCGAACGCGAACCTCGCAATATCTCCATGGAGGATACTCGTAGTTTTGGGAGTGTACCCGGGTTATCTCACTTGGGTCCTTCAAGCCTCCATCTGAGTTTAATGCACAATTTTCAGCCACATCGAGGGCGCCCGCACGAAGGAGAGTGACGTGCTCTCGTGCCACTTCCTCTGGTGGGCCAATATTTAGGACACTATACCAGACTAACTAGGGTACATCCGACGGGTTTGAACACGTCTACTAATCTTCACCATGTGGTCGAACGTAAATTGAACCGGACTTTGAGAATATTATCAGCAACCCTTTGGCGAGCAAGGTTTCTGCCGACGTCAAGTCGGCATTTTTCTAGTGTATATACAACTTGAATGGTTGTCCGCCACCACCGGACTTGACCTTCTCCTGGGATCGTCCGTGTCTTTGCAATCTCTCCCAACCCTACTGCTGGCCCAAGAACCATGATACATTCTAGGTGCGGGAATGGAGGTGATGAAGGGTTGATAGGGGCAATGCGAATTCCGAATTCAGTGGATGAGATGGTGTCGCTAGGGAACAATGATTTCGCAGAGACCTAGCCTTGGGAGGCAAATGATCCCCCTCGCCGAATTCGTTGGTTAATCGGGTGCCCAAGTGAATGTGATAAGGGTTCAATGGTACGACGGTGATGTTTCGTCATGAATACGATGGGGACGGTGCACCCGCCACTGCGGTCTCGAATTCAAGGCTTGTTTCTGGAAAATCTCGCATGCATTGTGGGTGATATCGTAATCCGAACAAGTTAGGTCCTGTACACTGGAAGAAGGAGATGGAGACGATGTTTGGCATGGTTGTGTAGGTGGGATCAAGCATTGGACGACCGTCAAGAGGACAGTACCCCTTTTGAGCTGAAGAAAATGTTCAGGAGTCCCGTACTGAAGTATAAACCGCAGGTGGTTATCTCAAGAGAGCCTCCCAACCCATCAAAGCGAATGAGGAGGTCTAATATCCCTATGGGACGTAGGGGGGCCGCGAGTGTGATGCAACGGATATTGATCCTTCTCAGCGCGTGTCGTATTGTGGCCTTCACTACCTGCGGAACGTCATACCACATACCATGGATGGGCATCATCCGGAAGCCCGCTGCGATCTTTTTGGGGAACTGAAGGTGAAGTACCAGTCCGCAGTGGACCTCATCCGGGCCCAACTCTAGGCTGCGGAGGCTTGGGAGGCGGACGGGGGAGTGATCGCGAGTCCCGCCCCGCTGAATGCCCGAGTAGGGGATGAGAAGGGTCTCCAATAGAGGACAACCATGGAGCATATTTAAGATGGATTGAAGTGTGATGTCCTGTCTATATCCCGTTTGCTCTAAAGCCAAGTAGACGAGGTTCGGGGCAGCGAGCTGATCGATGGGGATGATGCATCGGCGAATGAATAATTGGCGGAGGGACAGCAGGTCTTGCCAAAAATTGCGCGCTGCCCGGTCTTCAGTTCTCCACTCAACCATATTCTCGGAGTATATGTGCAGGCGTTTCGCGGATGGTCTGGAAAACGCGAGCAGTTGGCGAGATATCCAGTTGGGCTTGCAGGTTATAGTTAATGAAGCGATCTTGTTCCCGAGGAGTAGAACACCGTCCAGGACCGCAGTTGGAAGTGGTAGCTCGAGCCGCAGCGAAATTGGCAGGGATTTCACCTCTCGAGGCTAGCGATTGCTCGGGGCCCACTATGGCAAGAGATCCGGGTCCATAGAAATGGGAATGAGATAAGGACCGAGCACCAACGGTGGCAAACCTGGGAGGTCGAAAACACGTCCCCCTCGGTAAGATAGGAGGAAATCATTCCGAGTACTTCTGGCGGCACACGAACGGCAAAGTGGAACGAGTTCACGAGATACCTTGTATGGACAAGCACATCATTAATCCCTTGCTCGTATAATCGAGCCTAAATATGCTGCACCTCCTGGAGAGTCAGATCAAGGGGTTGATGCTGGCTGACAGGATGTCAGTTGAAGTAAGTAACGCAGGGGGGCCCAACGAACACAATGGACACTACTCGCCCCCACAAGACATCCAGCAGTTGTCGAATGGTCGACCCGTCGCCTGGATGAATGCCGCTCATCGGTTTCGCAACTGAAGGGCAGTCAACCTTGTGTGGATGGGGATGTGAGGCGGTTAAGGAGCGCCACCCCCGGCCTGGCACAACTCCGCCGTGCTGTGATTAATCACGAGACTGGCATTACTGAAGTACTGACCTATAGCTCAGCCGCGATATGCCTCCTCTCGACCCAGCCCAACAGGCATCCAACCTATGGCACAACCACCGTAGGGGAAAATACTCAAGAGGTGGGTCCAGAAGGCACTCCCCTCGATGAACTGGGGTTCAGTGTGGGTCCCCTTGCAACTGTCGCTTCTACGCCCTGAAACAAGAATGCTGGTTCGCACTTCCCCGCGCTCCCTAGTCCGCGAGATCGACCAGAGCACGTCTATTGAATCAGAACACAGACAATAACATTAAGGACAATCAATCAGCTATATAGGTCCTATCGGAAGTGCATAACAACCGAGCCATCCTACAACGTGGTCCGGGCTCTGGCCGAATCACACCCCGTAGCTCAATCTCTCCGAAGCCAGCAGAAAGTTTGGATACTTCGATCCCTCTTGTCGACCATCGAAGGACAACACGGACGTACTGAGTTCTGAGGGATAATCTCCTGGGAGCCTGGCCTTAAAGTCCAACAACGCCTCTGCAACGATTTGCCGATAGTACCGCAAGGATGTACTCTCCTCAGGCAATAGATCACCGATCCGTGAATCAAACGTGGCTAAGGACCTTTCCCACGAAACCTAATTAACGACACAATCAGTTTTGTTCGCTGTCGGGAATGATCAACTCCACGACGTACCCTAAGTAACAGATCAAGGTACGAATACTCATCGAAACCCATTCCCTTTGTGACGCAACCGAGTCGCTCCAACGCCGAATCACAAATAGTGTCCATTTGAGGCTTGCAGTTAGGATTTAACTGACTGATGAGGTCGCACAGCACCGCAAGATACGTCAAACAGCCAACGCAACTGCTCTGGATGATCTCGGCCCCACAGGTACCCCCGATCTCCAGGAACTGTTGGGCATCCTTGATAAGGGCGTTGGAGTATTCATCGAGGCGAGTCACCAGTTCGTCGAATATCTGTTTCCATTGATCTGGTCCTACTCCTGTAACAAAGCGGAGAGGGTCAGTGAGGGCCAACGACGAGGCAAGATAACCCACCGCCAACCGAACAGAGGGTCATGATCAAAACCACATCCTTGACCAACAAAATCCCCCGAGTCCGCATGATCAACGGACAGGTCTCGAACAGGTGCGGGTAGGTTCGCTGTGTCCTCATCAGCCTACGCCACAGGGAGCGAGGAAGCGAACACTGACTTCGAGTTTGTGTCGAAATTCCTTTTCGATCCGGGCTGTCATCTTGGGTTCTGCTCCATCCACGACCAAATAATGATAATTCTCCAAGTAGATGGCCTGTGAGAGTGTCACGAGCCTCTCGTGGACATCTTCCGTGAGCGCTGGTGGACTGCCGGTAACTGGAGTAAACCGGAGGCTTGCTGCGTTGAGAGCAATACATGCTTTCATGAGGTATTGACGAGAGAGCCTGAACCACCTTTCGTAAAGGCACACGGCAGCCACGAAAAGAAATACCTGAGCCGTAAGATTTGCATCGTTGCCCTTGACGATTTCTACGATTTGTTCGAAAGCTAGTTGACTATATTTCGCGTGCAGGCGGAGCATTTCGGGTGGGACTTTCACACCGGCACGGAGACGCATCCCCAGCGCAACAGTTCCGGGGACAAAGAACGGATGAATGACCGTGTTCGAAATGTCTCCACGCATTACAGCAGCTTGCTTGGGACCTGTGAGACAAATCCCAAACTTTCCCAACTGCTCTAGTGTCACAATACGGCTGATCAAACATGGTAAGCTTCCATGCTGCCTGGTGCTACACCTGGAGGAAACACGCACTATGACAAATCTCGTTCTGACGACGTCATATCAGACACCTGGAAATGCTCCGGGCTCAAGAATGGTAACGGGATAGGAGGCTGACGAGGGATGGAGGAGAATTGAAAAGAAAGGAGTGAGAAAGTGGATGTCGTCGTAGTAGGCTGATGGGGTATGGGAGACTCATCTCGGAAGAGCACGAGTCCCATTTCTGAAACCGATCCCTCCGGAGGAGTGGGAGCCTCAAATTCATCCGGTGTGTCAGATCCTGGAAGGCGGGATTCCGTTGGGGAAGGAGACAGGTCTAGGTCCGTCGTGGGGGCCGCAGGACTGCCGGTATCAGATAAAGCGGGACAGGTGGTGGGTAGGGATGAACCATCGTTGTTCGCCCAAGAATGTGATGAGCCAGATGGGCTCGGTTCACTCTTGAATGAGAAGAGAAAAGGTCGAACGGCAGCGGGAAATTTCTCATGCATGCGTTCTGTCGTCCGGCTCTGCTCGTACACACAATCGGATCCCTCATTGAGCTTGGCGCACGGGGTACAGGGGTATCCTCCACCGCATCTCTGTGTATCGCCGTTACGCCAGAATAAGCGCCAGAGTTCTGATTCCAGGGGTAGAGGACTCACCCGCTTCCTCTTGCTGATGTGCCGTGCGCATCGAAGTGCAGGACGTTTGATCAGCGGTTACACCTCTTCACTGAACAAGTTCAGGCTCGATCCTCACCGACATCATTGACACGCCTCTCCCATCCTCAAAGTTGTCCCAATACCTCTTTTCTTCACCGGCACATATAAACACTCATCGATCTTCAACGCCACGCATCGTGAGCAGCGCGGGGTCGCGGGGGTACACTTCTTCAGAAAGTAAATTATCGTCATCAGTCACAATTGTCGTAAGCCTACGAAATACGATCACGGTAACTTGCCACTTTTCGAACTCTGACCGAAGCCGTAACGGGTGGCGATGTCAGTCAGTCCGGAGAGAAGGTGTATGACGTTGTTTTGATCTCACCGACATGCCAAACATGCTTTTCTGGCGATCATCTTTGAGGGGGGCGACGCATATATGCGAACGGGGACGCGGTGCGGTATAAAGGCGAGGATGGCTAGTTCCCCCTTTGTCCCTCTACTGAATGGAAACTGCGAGAATGACGAGCGGAGTTGCGAGGCACCGCTTAAGGTTAGCTACCTGTGTAGTTGCACACAGACCCAAGGGTGTGATGCATGATGCACCACGCGCCACGCCCCCTTCAGTTTACCCGGACATAAGGAAGCTCAACGCCTCCGCTCTCCATTCTGTGGAACTCTCGCTGGTCTTGGACTTCTGGAATCTGGGCATCGCTCCGTTTTTTTTTTTCGTTGTATGTTTATTGTGCTGAGGTGGTTGTACCTATTTTACACATTACGAACTGCGAGGGTCCAATGGGTCGTCGCTCCGTCGGGCGACCCAGACCCTGACGGGTCATGGGTACACCGGAGAGTACTATAATCGTTTCAACCTCCCGGACACGTCACCCTGGTGTCTTTGCACACTGGCGGACGGAGCCCCCGTCTTTCACACTCGGGATCATGTCCTACGCGACTGCCCGAGACATTCAACCTCCCGTCCTATACTCGAAAGGTCGGACGAATTCTTGATGGACCCCGCCTGGGAGTTGGCTAGATTAGGCGAACCACGTAGCCGACTCCCGGGCCTGATGTCATTCTTGAACGACTCCGGTGCCTTTACTAAACTTGACATTCCTTTTTCTCTAAACTTAATATTACCTCCTCCACGCCCGAAAAAGCCCCCTTGAATGCCTCTCTCGTGATTCCCCCTTGCATAAACACTAAATCATTCCCCCTTTGCATTATCCCCAAGGTCCCCGTTCTCGCTCTTTTCATTTGTTTTCGTAGTTCTACCCGCCCGTTTTGGTGGGGCCAAGGCTTCGCCCATTATCAGCCTCGATCGTAGCTAGAAAAACCCCTTCCCAGTAAACAGCCCGTGTAGGGCCTGTACCTGATGTAGTAGACCTCTTAACAATGTCAACCCTTCAAAAAAAAGTCGTCGCTCCGTTGTCGGAGGATCAGCTATGCGACCTCCGGATGCCGATGCTCCGCCGGCTAGGCGCTCAACATTTTAAAGTTTGAGGGGATATCACTTACGAAAAACACCGTGATACACAAACGAACTGAGCTGTTTTCCACCGGATTACCTTGCTTGCAAGGTTTTTCCCTGGCCCCCTAAATTATTAGTCTGCCGCTCGTTGGGGGGTGTTTGAAATAGTAGCCGTCGGATGCTAATGCGCGGATCCGTCACAGGGTGGTCACAGGGTGGTCGGTGTGACGTCGGTATCCTTCCTACCCACCCATTACCATGCCGCTACCGGCCTCTCAGATAACCGCGGCCAATGAAGTCATCAGCATCCTCTGCCAAACACCAGCTGGCCCTCGCGCGAAGCGAAAACTGGGGGAAATGTTCATGGACCTGGTGGACAAGGACGACCTGCCTGAGTACTATGAGGTGTGAACCACAGTCAGCGCTTCCATCTGAGGGCTTTGGTACGAGCATTGCTTTAGGTTATCCAGGACCCAAAGTGTTTGAATGGCGTTCTCGCTGATCTCAAGGCCAATCGATTCAAGGACGCACAAGCTGTTTACGACGATCTAAACCTCATCTTCTTGAATGCCCTACACTACGATAGAGAAGACAGCCAAATAGCAAAAGACGCGAACGCGCTCAAAGTACGTTCAGAACGACCGGCAAGACGGTAAACCACGACCGATATAACGCGTTCCCTTTTGTAGGGAATCCTCGAGGCGGAGTGGTCCAAGCGACCTTCCCTTCCCCCTCCTGGTCGTCAAGTATCAACAAATCAACGAAGAGCATCTTCCGAAGTCGATATTGACGGCGCAATGTCCGAGTCTGAGCCAACGAACGAGACTTCGAGAGTGGCACAGAGCGATGAGATCGTGAAGCAGTTAGAGAAGAGCGTGCCGAGGTGGGAGGGTTTTGGACTTGGAGGGTGGTCCACTACAATACAACTGGTGCGTATCTCATTCTCTTATCTTCCAGATCTTGCCTCAGCAAGGCCGGTTCAGGCGGACGCTTTACCAATTGTTGAGCAAGTACGGGACTGCAAGCACCCGAGGTACGCGCCCGCATTCGCCTGAAAAATCTCATGATTCCGACACGACCCATAGTGGAACGCGACTCAGCGCCGTTCTGGACGCGATCCCAGACATGGACTCGAAACTTAACTTCCCACAAGTCGTAGGTTTGCAGCACTGTGTTTGCTGATGACGACCGCTCACAACGATTCTATAACAGCGACCCCTGTCTTTGCAACTCATTGAGGTGAGTTTTTGTTTCCGTCCGTTGCGGTGACACGAGATTGATAGGACCACAGGATCGGCTCCAAAGCGGTGAATATGAAAATCCTCAGGAGTTCGATCGTGAGATGCACGAGTTGTTTTTGAAGGGTCGTCGGTTCCACGAGGCCGGGAGCGACGCCTATGGTAACGTGCTACTCTTACAGGTGAGTCGCATTACCTCATATCTGCATCTCGCTAACCGTGACGAAGCGCTTTTACCAAGCCTTGACCTCTTCGAACCCTCCGAGCGGGCCACCCTACAAGACTACAACGAATTGGGCTTCTCTACCTGCCGGACCGGGCACGGCCAAACCTATGAACGCCGCGGAAGGAGAGACTTCGAGGGCCGTGACGACATTCCGAGTTTCAACAAAAGATCGGAGGTTCGTGGAGGAAGTTGAGTATAGGGGTTGGGGGATTCGGGTCGCGGATTGGTTGCATCTGTGTAATCCGGATGATCCCAGCAAACCCATCGTTGGACAGGTCTTCAAGTGCTACCAGTTGGAAGAACCGTGAGTTTGTCATGGGTTTTCTTCTTTCCCCAGCCTCTAATACTGTGTGCAGTGCCCGGATGGGTCAACTCGGGGTAACCGTGTGCTGGTATTACCGCCCCGAACAGACAATTCACCCCCCACATCGCCAATTTTGGGAAGGAGAAGTCTTCAAAACGAGTATGGTCCCCACCTTTCCGCCCGTTGACATACGCTGACACCTTCTGTAGGTCACTTCGCCGACCACCCTCTGGACGATATCATCGAAAAAATCGCTTGTCAATTTACCGCGCGTCACATCCGTGGCAGACCACGTCCACCGGTCTGGTATCCTGGTTTCCCCCTCTACGTATGCGACTCACGGTACAACGACCGCGAACGTATTTTCGTCAAGATTAAGAATTGGAATTCATGCGTACCGGAAGAGGTCCGGAAGAGCGCGGATTTCATGCCGATCTATCCGTTCGAGGCACCTGTTTTTCCCAGGAGGTATCCCAGTCCTTTCCTGACTGGTGGGCGTGGCACAGGTGGGTTGGGTGAGAGTGTTGAAAAAGCTGAGGGTGATAAACACGAAGGTGGTGGTATTGGGAGGAAGCGGCCGAGGAAAGGAGCAACTGGCGCCACCACTGCCAGCCAGACGGACTATGCTGGACCAAGTAGGGGGGTCTATGTTGGACCTCCGACTCCAGCTACCACGGGGCCAGGGTCAACGTCGTTACTTAGCATCCCGTTGACTGCTACAACGAGTACGGGAACTGGGTCGACGCCCATATATCAGTATCAACCCTCCCTCGCCGGGCAGCCACAGCGGACAGTATCGTCCCAGGGTGGGAAGACCAACGAAGATCGATCGATGCTGAGCGCGGTCGGCGGATTAAGCGTTGTCGGGTCACAAAATGTCATTCTGGAGAAATTACCTCCAGAAACGGGTGGGTGACTACACTTTCCCAGTACACGACCGAAGGGACTTATTGGATCTTGGAATAGCAAAACACTTCGACAGAGACCCGCAAACTAACGAAGTGCTGTGGTTCGCAAGCCCTCCTGTTGACGTCGCCCCACCGGTACAGAAACCGAGACACAGCTTCGCGTATCTCCACCATCTAGCGAAGAAACGGAAACTTGAGCTTGAGAAGGCGAAGGATGTACGGGAGGGCGAGGACTCTGGGATGGATGTGGATGCGGAGGAACCTTCCAGCGGTTCGGTGGTGGCTCAGCCGAAGATGTCGATAGATGAGGCGTGGCAGAGAGCGGTGGCCCAGTTCTCATAGGGTCCACCCTGTGCTTAGGCTTGCACACGTGTCGGAGGTGTGATTTGTACAGTTGTGCAGATTGTCATTCTTAGTGAACACTCCCTCGATGTCAACACCATGATCCGTTTCTAGCACTCGCATCACTTCTGGGCATCCTCTTCGGACTTTCCGACTGGTCTCCGCATCCCGGAACCCCGGGACGACCCGAGGGTGACCAGTGACTCCCGGTGATCAATTGATGCGACTCTTGACGCCTGTCACGGCGGCTGTGCAAGCACCCCAATCTGCAGCTACAACCCGAGGACAATTCCGAGGCCATGTCCAGTATCCTTCGAAAACGGCGACCGGCGGCTAGTGGGGGGGAGACTACACCAAGCTCACGTATGAGGCCTGGCCGTTATCGTACTGGTCCTGGCAGCCCCGCTGACTTGCTGCAGGAAAGAAGCAACGGGTGATCGACGCTACGAAGATGCTCCTAGACGTCGCGAAGGAATCATCCGATTGGCTACCCCCCCTCAAGTCATGTTTGGGAGGCATCAACGCGCTTGTTAAACACTATGATGTACGTTATAGCGGACCATTCCGAGACATTGTTGACATATTTCTTCCAGCAAAGCGAGGACGTCAAGGACAAGCTTGAGCAGTTTGCTCCGTGGCTGACGAACTTACAGGGGAGTCTGGCCAGGGCGGATCCCAACGGAGACCAACAAGAGGTCGAGAGACGCTCACGGCTGGAAAAGTTAGTGTCGAATCAGTCCTCTCGCCCCGAAAGACCAATCCTCTGTAGGTCTTTGGAAGATATTGCGCAACGATCACAAGCCCTGTTGGCGAAGGGGAAATACACCAGGCTCCTTGATAAGACCCAGGATGCTCAAGAGGTCGGAAGACTCATCGAACAACTCCAGCGGACAATCCTCGTCTACCAAGTGGGTACCAAATACCTGTCGAGGTCGGGCGGGCTGAACACATCTAGGACAGGTGTCACAACAGCAGTCGATAAATGACCAAGTCGCTCAGCTAACTGTAAGCTCCATCGTACCATCTTCATTGTGCAGGCTGACGATTGAACGAATGAAGACTTCTTTGAACGTGTTTTTGAGGCTACACGAGGTAAAGCGACGTACGCGCGTTTTGAGGCTCTCTCTGACGCGTTGGCAGAGGTTTCTAGGGATAAGAGGAAAGATCGAGCTTGCCCTTGCGCGGTTGGGCAGGCTCAGAGTAGAAGCGGATGCCATGGGCGATAATGACGAGCTCGACCGACAGATGATCCTGTTTGAGTGAGCACCACTCATCTATCGTGAACGAGCATCTGCGTTGATCACATCCCAGCGCTCTCGAAGGGATCAAAAACGAATTGCAGTCCCTGTCTCACCGCTCCAGCGCTCCTGGGTACCAGGAAAATGAGGCGGATGCGCACACTGTTTGCGGGCTTGTGGAAGAAATTAGAGATTCCGTCCTCGAGTACCAGGTCAGTGCTTATCTCAAGATACTTTGCCCGCTGTTGGATATCCGCTGAGGTTGTACGCAGTTCGCTCAACAGAAAGCGTTATACGACCAAAATCGTAGATTAATCGTATGTCCCTGGTTATATTGTTTGACTGTACTTCAGATGTTAATTAGCTGTTATAGGATGCAGGTTAGATGCGTTCGTATTTTCCATTGACACGCGCTCATAGATCAATAGCCGAGTTGCAGGTGTTGAATCAGTGTCGCCGTGCTCATGGGGCCGGATACCAACACGGCGACCGCCATGGGTGCCTCAAGGGAACTCGAGAGAGCGCGTTGAATGAGATCGAGGACTGGACCGAGGATTTTAGCAAGTCCCCAGTCTTCTGGCTAAATGGACTCGCCGGGACGGGGAAATCCACCATCGCGCAAACTATCGCAGAAAGGGTCTTCGCGAGTGGTCGCTTGGGGGCGTCGTTCTTCTGTTCCAGAGATTTCGAGGACCGCAGTGATCTCCACCTCATCTTTCCCACGTTGGCATTCCAACTTGCACAAAAGTACCCAGGCTTCCGATCTCTACTCATACCGCTACTCCAGTCGAATCCGGACATCTTCCGCGAGTCACTCCACAGCCAGATGCAAGAGTTTCTTCTCAGACCACTTCTATCAGCAAATATCTCCACCGTGATCGTGATCGATGCCCTCGATGAATGCAAGGATGAGGACCCGGAGTCTGCTGTCCTCCTCGTGTTGGGTAAATCGATTTCCAAGGTTCCCGGAGTCAAGTTCTTTATCACCAGCAGACCGGAGACACACATCACGAGCGGGTTCCGTGGTCCGTTGTTAAGGGAATGGACGGAGACCTTCATCCTCCACCATATTGAGCCCCGTATTGTCTACAGCGATATTCGTCTCTTCTTCAAACACGAGCTGTCCAAACTCGCACACCGACCCCAGGACTGGCCAACGGATGAACAGCTCGATTCACTGTGTCAAAGGGCAGCCGGTTTCTTCGTCTACGCTGCTGCAACGGTTGGTTTCCTTAGACACAAGTTCAAGTCTCCCTCGGGCCGGCTCGACGTGATCATGAAATCTCCGGAAAGCACGGCCTACGAAGGGAAGGCGGAACTGAAGGTATACACCAGCCTCGACTCCCTCTACACGTCGATACTCCAAGCGGCCTTCTGTAAAAACGATGTCGAAGACGATGTGATGGTCCGTTCTGTGCTGAGCGCTGTAGTCCTCGTCACAAATCCCCTCTCACCATCAACGATCGCCACCCTGATGGGCTTTGAACGCAACGAGGTCCTTTCCCTTCTCGAGTCGGTTCAATCGTTGTTAGCACTGCACGACGATGCCGATCACCCTATTCAAGTGTTCCACAAGTCCTTCCCCGACTTCATCACAGATCCTACCCGCTGCAGTGACTCACGGTTCTACATATCCCCGACTATCAACTCGAACTTTTCCTGCG
>Ga0307513_10005919_pt1 | contig 16047 bp, 10 predicted proteins | sample 15_EM_MG_FD_202174 | JGI IMG/M metagenome (GOLD analysis project Ga0307513, IMG submission 202174) | Populus trichocarpa ectomycorrhiza microbial communities from riparian zone in the Pacific Northwest, United States - 15_EM | ecosystem: Host-associated > Plants > Roots > Unclassified | place... | reverse complement strand
GCGTGAACACCTGGGGGATGTCGGTGAGCGGACGGTCACTCTCCTCGTCGAGGATCTGCCGCTGGCTGGCGATGATGCTCTCCATCAGGTCGATGCCGTCGCCGTCGGGCAGGCTGACATCGCCGTTGCCGCGCATGCCGAGCGTCACCACGCCCTCGATGTCCTGCTCCCGCATGCGCTTGGCGCCGTCCCGCCAGTACGCCTTGATCGCGTCCGGGTTGCGGCGGAAGCTCCACGCGCCGGTGCCGCCGTAGGCGTTGGGATCGCGGTTCCACTCCTCGATGCCACGCATCATCGGCGCCTCGTGCGAGGTACCCATGACCACGCCGTACTCGCTGGCGGTCTGGTGGTTGAGCGGGTCGTCCTCGGCGAACGCCCGGCCCCACACCGCGGGCCACAGGTAGTTGGCCTTCATCCGGAGCATGACCTCGAAGACCTTGGCCCAGAAGTGCCGGTTGAAGCCGCCGGGCTGCCCGGGCGCGAGGCCGGGGCCGAAGAACGCCGGGGCCCAGGTGCCGAGCGCGGGGTTCTCGTCGTTGACGAAGAAGCCCCGGTACTTCACGGCCGGCGTGCCCTGGCTGTGCCGGCCGGGCAGCACGTAGAGCGTGTCGTGGTGCGCGGCGGGCACGTCGTCCCACCAGTACCAGGGGGAGACGCCGATCTGCTTCGACGTCTCGTAGACGCCGTAGATCGTGCCCCGCTGGTCGCTGCCGGCGATCACGAACGCCCGGCGCACGCCCGGCAACGGGTTGGCCACCACCTGCTGCAGCGATGTCTCCCACCGGCCCGCGATGCCGCGCACGTCGAGCTTGCCCGCGGCGACCAGACCGTCGATGAGCGGGCTGCGCCCGAGGGTGCCGACGAGCACGACGTCCCGGCCGGTGGGTGGCGCGTCCGCGCGCACGACGGCCGGCTCCGAGCCGGTGACGCGCTCGACGTCGGCCCGCAGGTCGGCGGTAACCCGGAGCACGCCGGGGTGGTCGTCGGCGCTGACCACGATGGTGGCGGCCCGTCCCCGCTCCACGAGGGGAAAGCCGCCCGGGACGGGCCTGGTCGAGATGTATGTGCCGGACGCCGGCTGGGCACCGTGCGCGGCGGCCGGGGCGGCCGTCGGCAGCGGAGCGGTCGTCAGCACGATGGCAGCGATCAAAAAGATCTTCGAGGTCGGGCTACGCATGCCGCCGCCTCCCTGAGGGTGCGAACGTGGTTTACGCGACTGTGACACTTCCGAAACTCTTCCGGAAGTTAGCCCACGTTGCGGTCGGCAGTCAAGAGTCTCGATCTAACTCAAACGTTTAAGTGGCGAACGCAGATCTCCGCCGTTTCGATTGATATCCTCTCGGATCTACGACTCAATCGGTTCAGGCGGCGACGTCTTCGGGCGCCCCGAGCGCTGGGTTGAGGTCACCGATAGCGGGTGGCGGTCCAGCCGAGGACACGTTCGGCTTTGCCGCAGTCGTACAGGCCGGTGTTGTCCGGGAGCGGACGGCGCAGCGGCACGTCCGGGTAGTGCTTCTGGCACAGCTCCGCCGTGGGAGTGGCTGCCGCGGTGTCCGGGGCCACGATGTAGAAGACCTCGTGGCCGCGGAAGTCAGCGGTGAGGGCGAGGACGCACGCCCGCGCCGCCGCGCGCAGCGGCACGTAGCCCCACAGGTCGCGGATCGCGAACTCGGAGCGTGCCGAGTCGATCGCGGTGGGCCGCGTCGCGCGTACCGCGTGTAGGCGGAGGCTGGCGATGGACATGTGCGGGTTCCGGCGGGCGACGCTGTCCGCCTGCGCCTCGCCGATCCACTTGGACAGGCTGTACGGGTCCTCGTTGTAGGTCGGGTGCCGCTCGTCGATCGGGAAGTAGTCGAAGCGGGGACGGCGCGAGTAGCCGCCGCCGATCGCGTTGACGCTGGAGGCCAGGCACACCCGGTCGATGCCGAGGTTGGCCGCGACCTGCAGGGCGTTGTAGCTTCCGGTGACGTTCTCGTTGTGGGTGACGTGGTCCGGCCGCTGCCCGGGCCTCGAGTGCGCGGCGAGGTGGATCAGGGCGTCGCAGTCCTCGGCGGCCGCGGCGAGCTGTTCGTACACGGTCACGTCGGCGCACCGGACTCCGTCGCCGGCGCGGTCGATCGCGACGACCGTGTGGCCCTGCTGGGCGGCGAGGTCGACGACGGCGCGCCCGATGCGGCCGGACGCGCCGGTGACCGCGATGCGCAGGCTCACCGCCGGTCACCCACGTCTGGGAGATCCGCGTACACCGCCTGTTGCAGGCCGCGCAGGTAGCCGACGGCGAACAGGCGCCCGTAGACGGAGTAGCCCGGGCGGTCGTTGGTGTCACCCTCCACAGTGGGCACATGGTCGGGCCGCAACACGCCCTCGTACCCCACTTCGCGGTACGCACGCAGGCACGCCAGCAGGTCGGTCGTCCCGTCGTCGTGCCATGTCTCCTCGAACCGGTCCACCGTGCCGCGCACGTCCCGTAGGTGGACGAAGAAGATCCGGTCGGCGAACTTACGGATGGCCGCGGGGATGTCCTCCGTCATGAGCCGGAAGTTGCCCTGGCACAGCGTGATCCCGTTGACCGGGCTGGGCACGAGGTCCAGCAGGCGTTGGTAGTTTTCCACCGAGCGCATGATCCGTCCGACGCCGCGGATCGGCGACAGTGGCGGGTCGTCCGGGTGCATGGCGAGCTTCACCCCGGCTCGCTCGGCGACCGGCACGACCCGACGCAGGAAGTACTCCAGGTTGGTCCACAGCTCCTCCTCGCCGAGCGGTCCGAGCTCGGACGGAGGGGCGTCGGCGAGCAGGGCACTGTCGAAGCCGCTGACCAGCGAGCCGCCGCGCGACTGGATCGCCGTGTTGGTGCGCAGCCAGTTGAAGTCGGCCATCCACTCGTAACACCAGACGGGGATCCCGACCCGTCCCATGTTCTCGATCAGGGTGCAGATGGCGTCGATCTCCTCGTCCCGCCCGGGCAGCCCCCGCTTGGCGAGGTTGTAGGGTGGGCGGCTCTCCAGCACGCAGAGCCGGAAACCGAAGCTCTCGTACTGCTGCTTGAGGCGGAGCAGTGGCAGGTAGTCCCAGGGCCGCTCCCCCGGCGACAGCCCGGCCGCCGGTGGGAGCCCGCCGACGGCGTACCGGACGCCGGCCTGCCGGATCACCCTCCACAAAGGATGTGCCGAGTGCTCCGGCGGCAGCATCTCCGCGATCTTGATCATGTCTGGTGCTCCGCTTCGCGCCAGCGCCGGAAGTCCTCTTCGATGTGCGGCGCCCAGGTCGGTACGTCGATCTCCGCGCTGCTGTACCTGCGCTGGGTCAGGCGAAGCTTGCCGAAGGTGTCCCGGATCCGGATGTCGTCGCTCACCTCGGCCACCCGGGCGGCGAGGTGGGCCGGGATGAAGCTCAGTCCGCTCGGCGTGCCCAGCACCACGTCGCCGGGGAGCACGGTGGCGCCGCCGATGCGGATCGGACGGTTGATGCCGGCGAGGGTGACGTCGCGGATCGGGGTCGGATCGACGTCGCGGAAGAAGATGTTGACGCCCTCCAGCCGGGTCAGGCCCTGGAAGTCGCGTACTCCCCCGTCGATAACCGCGCCGGCCCTCGTGCGGGCCGCGATCGCGGTGCCGAGGTTGTCGCCGATCACGGTGCCCTCGACGACCTTGCCGAAGATGTCGGTGACCATCACGTCGTCCTCGCGGAGCGTTTCGATGATCCACGAGTTCTGCCGGTCGCCCTCCAGGTGTCCCTCCCGGGCGCCGGCCGCGACCACGACCGCGTCGTAGTCCGGGCGGTGCGGCAGGAACTGCGCGGTGACCGCCCGGCCGACCAGGATCGTGCCCGGGTGAGTTTGCCGCCAGCCGCCGGCGAACTGGCGCGGGTAGCCATGGTCGAGCAGCACGCTCCAGGCCTGTTCGGTGGTGGCGTCACGGAGCCGCTTGAGCACGTCGTCGGGCACGCGCGGGCGCCCATCCGCGAACCTGTCACCCGACCACGCCGCGGTGAGCTCGATCGTCTCCGCGGGCGTCGGCATTACTCTCATCGCTCGGCCTCCTGGAACGGCTCAGGCTGCGGGACAACGGGTTTGGCTGGCCGCGCGGTGCTGCCGCGAGGCATCAGGTGGGCGGTCGCGTGCTGTACGTCCTGGCCGGCGCCGACGGTGATGATGTCGAGCAGGCACCGGGCCGCCGCGGCACCGTACGCGGAGACGTCCCGCGACAGCGCGGTCAGCGGCGGGTGCACGACGCGGCACAGCAACGAGTCGTCCCAGGCGATCAGGGACAGTTCGGCGGGTACCGGGACCCCCATCTCCTGTGCGACCGCCAAGCCGGCGACGGCCATGATGTCGTTGTCGTAAAGGATCGCGGTCGGCGGTGGCGTGCCGCTCAGCAGCCGGCGGGTGGCCCTGCTGCCGTCCTCGCCGGAGAAGTCGGCCGGGATGGTGATCGCCTGCTCCACGCCCAGCCGCCGGCACACACTGGTGAACGCTCGGGTGCGGATCGTCGTGTGCAGCAGGTCCGGCATGCCGCCGACCCGGGCGATACGCCGGTGGCCCAGGGCGTACAGGTACTCGACGGCCTCCGTGAGCGCGGCCGCGTCGTCCGACCAGACAGCTGGCAGGCCGTCGAAGTCGCCGGGTCCGGCGATGGCCACGGCGGGCAGCCGCAGCCGCTGGATCGCCGGCAGGCGCCGGTCGCTGACCCGGACGTCGACAAGGAACACCCCGTCGACCCGCCGCTCGGCGAACCAGCGCTCGTATATGGCGATCTCGGTGTCGTGGTCGGTGACCACCTGAAGGGTCAGGGCACGCGAGCCGGCCGAGAGCTCGGCTTCGATGCCGCTGATCAGCTCCATGAAGAACGGCTCCACGCCGAGGGTGCGCGCGGGCCGGCACAGCGCCAGCCCCACGGCACCGGACTCGGCACCGGACAGCGCCCGGGCGGCCATGTTCGGTGTGAAGCCCATCGTGCGGGCGATCGCCAGGACGCGGTCCCGGGTGGCCGGGGATACACCGCGCTGGCCGTTGAGCGCGTAGGAGACCGCCGTCTTGGACACCCCAGCCTTGCGGGCGACGTCCGCCATCGTCGGCCGCTTCCTCCGCCCAGCGTGGCCCATGCAGCTCACCTCATCCATCCACGCGGTGCGGCAGTTGGTTGGCGGTGCGCAGCGCCCGCGGGTCCTCGAAGGCGCTCCCGTCCAGCCTGGCCCCGGTCCGCACCGCGAAGGTCACGGACTCACCGGGCATCAATGTGACCAGCATGTCGTCGACCACCGCGTCCGGGTCCAGCCGATCCACGAGCAGGGCCAGGTCTCGCAGCAACGACGTGGCGGTCACCGTGACGACGTATCCGTCCGCGGCCTCGTCCGCCGTCGTCCGGTATCCCGGACGGGGCAGGTCGCTGTCGCGGTCCTCGGTGAAGAACCAGGTGGCCCGCCTCGCGCCCGTGTCCGCGAGGAGCAGCTCGCCGGCCGGGTTGTCGGGCGTCGTGAGCGCGCCGTCCAGTGGGAGACTCCGGCTCGACCACGGCGCGACGTCGGCGACGAGGTGGGCGACAGCCACCGGCTTGCCTTCGAACGTGGTCCGGGTGACCGTGACCGGCCCCGCCCACCGCTGCGCGGTGTCGTTGTCCAGCACCAGACACACGCCTCCCGGCCGCGGTTGGAAGGTCGCCAACCGGTCGGCGTGCGCGTGGCGCATCGCGTAGAAGGTGGGCTTGCGGCGGCCGTCACCGTCGATGGCGGACCAGGAGACGACCGGCCAGCAGTCGTTGAGCTGCCACATGACCGAGCCCATGCAGTGTGGGCGCAGGGCCCGGAAGTGCTCGATCGCCAGCCGCAGGGCGCGGGCCTGGTTGAGCGACATCGCCCAGTGCCAGTCGTCCATGTCGTCCGGTACGGGCAGGTGCGGTACGAGCCCGCTGACGAGCTTGGTGTTGCCCTGGTCGGCTTTCTGGTGGACGAGCATGCCGGGCGACTCCGGCGTCAGCGGCTCGTCGCTGATCGCGCGCCGCAGCGTGGACCACGTGGGCGGTCCCTGCCAGCCGAACTCGGCGACGAACCGCGGCCGGTGTTGCCGGTAGTGCGTGTAGTCCCGCTGGTTCCAGACATCCCAGATGTGCATGGTGCCGTGGGCCGGATCGTTGGGGTGCCGGTCCGTGGTCACGGAGTACGGGCTGCCGGCACTGTAGGGGCGGCCGGGATCCCGAGTGTTCACCACGTCGGGCAGAAGGTCGTGGTAGTAGCCGGCGCCCCAGGTCCTGCCGTCGAGGCGGGCTTCCCAGCCCCAGTCGGCGAACCCCCACAGGTTTTCGTTTCCGCCGTTCCACAGGGCGAGGCTGGGATGTGGCATCAGCCGGGTGACGTTGTCCCGGGCCTCCGCCGCGATCTCCGACCGCAGCGGCTCCTCTTCCGCGTAGGCGGCGCAGGCGAACAGGAAGTCCTGCCACACCAGCAGACCGCGCTCGTCGCACTCGTCGTAGAAGTCGTCCGACTCGAAGATGCCGCCGCCCCAGACCCGCAGCAGGTTGAGCCCGGCTTCCCGCGCCTGGCCGAGTCGGGCGGCGTAGCGGTCACGGGTGACGCGATGCGGGAAGGCGTCGTCGGGGATCCAGTTGGCGCCCTTGACGAAAATGGGCCGGTCGTTGACGACGAGTGTGAAGCCGGTGCCGCCCTCATCCTGGTCGGTGTCCCAGCGCAGGGTGCGAAACCCGATCCTGCGCCGCCACGCCTCGGCCGGTTGGTCGGTGCCGGGTCGCCGCAGTCCGACGCGCAGGTCGTACAGGTGCTGCTCGCCGTGGCCTTGTGGCCACCACCGTCGTACGTCGTCGACCACCACGCGCACCGTCGCCGTACTCTGCCCCGGCGCCAGCCGCACCTCGCCGGCCCACCCATCCACGCTGGCGTGCACGACGAGCTCCGCCTCCGGGTCGGCCCGGGCGACCTCCACGTGCACGTCGACGGTGCCGGTCGTTTCCTCGACGCGCACCACCGGGCGCACGGCGTCCAGCCTGGCGGTGCTCCAGGTGCACAGCTCCACGGCCCGCCAGATGCCCGCCGTGACCAGATCCGGTCCCCAGTCCCAGCCGAAGTTGCAGGCCATCTTGCGAATGGCGTTGTACGGGTGGTGGTTGACGTGCGGGCGCGCGCCGAGCTCGAGGCTCATGCCGTCGGCGTACCGCACGGCTGAGGCGAACGTGACGGCCAGCCGGTTCACGCCGTCGACGAGGGCGTCCCGCACGTCGAGCCGGTACGTGCGGTGCATGTTGCGGGTACGGGCCAACAGGCGCCCGTTCAGCTCGATCGTGGCCACCGTGTCCAAGCCGTGGAAGACGAGCTCGGCCGTGTCGTGACCATCGGGCGCCCAGTCGAAGGCCGTCTCGTACCGCCAGTCGGTGAGCCCGATCCAGGCGGTGAGCCGCTCGTGGTCGTCCAGGTACGGATCCGGGATCAGGCCGGCGGCGAGCAGATCGGTGTGGACGGTCCCGGGCACGGTGGCGGGGATCGGGCCAGCGGCGACGACCTGGTCGGGGATCGGTCCCGAGACAGGTTGGAGGGTCCAGTTGTCGTGGAGCGGACGAAGCATGGAAGGTGTCTTCTCACTCTCGGCAGGTGGGTCTCATTTGGACGATCCGGCGGTGAAGCCGTTGTAGATGAACCGTTGTAGTGCGAGGAACGCGATCAGCGTCGGGATGATGACGAGCATGACGCCGGCCGAGATCACCTCCCACTGGGCGCCGAACGGTCCCTTGAACCGGAACAGCGATGTCGAGATGACGCCGAGGTCGCGCGACGGCATGTACAGGAAGGGGATGTAGAACTCGTTGTAGATGGCGATCCCCTTGACGATCACCACGGTGGCGATGGCCGGCTTCATCAACGGCAGGATGATCCTGAAGTAGATGGTCAGTGGGCCGGCGCCCTCGATCGCGGCGGACTCGTCCAGTTCGCGGGAGATGCCGCGCAGAAACTGCAGGAAGATGTAGATCGACAAGATGTCGGTGCCGAGGAACAGGGCGATCGCCGACCACCGCGTGTTGAACAGCCCCAGGTCGTTGACGATCTGGAAGGTGGCGACCTGCGTGGTCACGCCGGGCACGAGGGTGGCCAACAGGAAGAGGCCGATGACGACCTTCCTGAGCCGGAAGTCGAACCGGTCCAGGGCGTACGCCGCCATCGATCCGATCAGGACGGTGCCGGCGAGCGAGATGACGAGGATGATCGTGGTGTTGACGAACCCTCGCAACATGTCGCCGTCGTTGAACGCCGTGGCGTAGTTGTCGAAGTTGAGCCAGCTGCCCGGTGGGTCGAACGGGCCGGTGCTGGAGTACTCGTCGCTGGTCTTGAAGGATGCCAGGACGATCACGACCAGCGGCAGGATCATCACGACCGACGCGCCCACCAGGGACAGGTACTTCAGGACGGTCAGGACCCGCGCGACGGCCGGCGAGGTGGGCGGTGTGGCCGCGCGGTTCGGCGGTGCCGTCCGGGGCAGCAGCGGGGAGGTTCCGGTCATGACAGGTTCACCTTCTCGTCCGGCACGATCCGCCGCTGGAGCCACGTGATCAGCAGGATGATCACCAGCAGGACCACCGCCATCGCGGACGCCAGGCCGATCTTGTGGAACTTGAACGCCATGTTGACGGTCTGGATCACGAACGTCTCGCTGCCGTTGGCGCCCTGCAGCATGATGTACGGGATCTCGAACACGGCCAGGGATCCGGAGATCGCCAGGATGAACGACAGGCCGATGATGGGCCGGATCCCCGGCAGGATGATGTACCGGAACTGGTGCCACCGATTGGCCCCGTCGATCTGCGCCGCCTCGTACAGATGGTGCGGGATGGACTGGATCGCGCCGAGGAAGAGCACGAAGTTCAGGCCCATGTAGCGCCAGACGGACGTACCGGCGAGTGAGAAGTTGACCGTGTCCGGGTCGCCGAGCCACTGCCGGGAGATGCCGTCGGCCCCGATCAGGCCGAGGGCGGTGTCGAGGGTGCCGCCGGGCGTGAAGAAGTACAGGAAGATCATGCCGATGGCGACCCCGTTGATCAGGTACGGGAAGAACAGGATGCCCTTGAAGAGGTTCCGGAACCGGACGTTGAAGCTGAGGATCGTGGCGAAGTACAGCGCGGCGGCGAGCTGGAAGAACGACGCGCCGACGTAGTACAGGCTGACCCAGAACACCCGGAAGAGCTCGGGGCGAGTAAAGATCTCGACGTAGTTGTCCGCGCCGACGTACTCCTTGGTCGGGCTCAGCCCGTTCCAGGACGTGACGCTGTACCAGAACATGTTGGCGACCGGTACGTAGGTGAAGACGGCCAGCAGCGCGAGCGGTACGAGCAGGAACAGGTACGGCGTGGCCGCGTTGCCCAGCGATACCCGGCGCGGGCGCCGCCAGCCCGTGTGGGACGGCTGCGCGCGGTCAGGTGTCGCTGTCCCGGCGGGTGCCGCCGGCGCGCGGTTGGTGGTCGGGGTGGGTGTCATCCGAGACTCCGAGTGGCCGTGGAAGGCGCGTCGGGTGCGGCGCCGCGGTCAGATGCCGGCTGGACCGGTGCTGCGCTCGCGGCGCCGTACCGTGCGTGCCTAGCTCGTCTTCGCCCGGGCCTCGGCCCAGCGCTTGTTCAGGTCGGCGAAGATCTGTTCCTTGGTTTCCTTCTTGGCGCCGCGGCCGGCGTCGACCAGCCGCTGCCGGTAGGTCGGCTCGAACAGGCCGACCTCGCCCGCGGTGTCGATCCGGCTGACCAGGCCCTCCTGGCCGGCCGGCGCGGGGTTGAGCTCCAGCAGCTCCACGCCCGCCGCGGTGAAGTCGGCCAGCGTCTCCGGGACCTTGGCGTCGATCAGCGGTGCGATGCCGCCCTGGTCGACGGCGTAGTTGGACTCGTTGGCGAACCAGTCCACCCAGGCCCGCGCGGTGGCCTTGTTGTCGGAGTTGATGTTGACGGCGTTGTTGTAGTCGCCACCCATCGTCGAGTGGAACTTGCCGTTGGTCTGGTACGGGAACGGCAGGTACCCGATGTCCGCCTTGTTCTTGGCGACCTGCTGCATCTGGATGATCGCCCAGGAGCCGAGCATCATCGTGGCGACCTTGCCGGTGGCGATGAGGTTCTTGGAGTTCTCCCAGTTGGTCGTGGTCGGGTCGTCCTCGGTGAGGCCGGCCTTGACCGCGTCGAAGAGCAGGGAGTCGATGATGAAGTGCTCCTTGCCCTCGGCCCACGGCGCGTCGTCGGTGGTCAGCTTGTTGACCGCGTCCGGGTCGGCGCTCACCCCACCGCGGTTGCCCTCCCACTGGGTGAGCGGCCAACCGTCCTTGTAGTTGGTGTACAGCGGGATCGCCTCGGTCTTGTCCTTGATCGCCTGCAGCGCCGCGACGAAATCCTGCGGCGTGGTCGGGGGTGCCGTGATCCCGGCCTGCTGCCAGATCGCCTTGTTGTAGACGAACCCCTGCGCGTTGCCGGTGATCGCGATCCCGTAGACCTTGTCCTGGAAGGCCTTCTCGGTCGCGAACCGGTACTTGCTCTTCATCTCCGCCAGCGACCCGAGCGGCTCGAAGAAGGTCGGGAACTGGTCCGCGGTCACCGAGTTCGGGATCAGCAGGACGTCGCCGTAGTCCTTGGTGTTCATGCGGATCCGGACCTCGCCCTCGTAGTCCGTGATCCCCTCGAACTTCACGTTGGTGCCCGGATACTTCGCCTCGAACTTCTTCTTGTACTCCTGGAACACCGTGTCCACGATGTCCGTCCGCTGCGTCAAGACGGTGATCTCGCCAGAAATGGTGCCGCCTTGGGCGTTGTCGTCGTCACCGCCGCCGCACGCGCTCAACACGAGCGCGGCCGCGAGCAAGCTGGATGCCCCCAGCTTCCGCATCTTCATTCCCACCTTCCGGTGCTAGTCCGGCTGTAGGCGTTGGCCTGGTGTCGTGAGCGCCGCCATGATGATTAACCGGTTAAGGCGGCGTGTCGGGGACCGTACTCGCACCATGACAACGGTGTCAATAACGTCACACCGCTTTGTCGCCCGCAGGGTCAGCCGTCGCTTGACAACGTCGTAGAGCCCATACCGGGTACTAAAAGCACGGACGGCGGCCAGCGCACTGACCTCACGTCCCATGACAGAAATCGCCAACTGACGATATGCGTAAAACCCTAGGCCACGTCTTGAAACTTAAACGGTTCAGTGCTTAGATGCGGCGCTTCGAAAGGAGCTCAAGGCGTACGGATCCGGCCGAGCGCCCGACCCGGGCGAGACATTGTCCTTTGTGGATACACACATCGCGGGCCAGCTCAGCCCTTGGTGACGGCGAAGCGGAGCATGGCCCGGTACATCCGGCGGGGTGCCGGCGGTGCCGGCAGCGGCGCGGCCGCCGCCGCGGCGCAGGCCTGCAGGAAGTACGCGACCAGTCGGCGCGAGGTTTCGGGTGCGGCGTCCGCGGTGGCGGTGAGTACGCCGGCGTTGGCCATCAGGAACATGACCATGTCTTCGGCGACGAAGTCGGCACGGAGCCGGCCGGCCGCCTTGGCCCGGGCGACCAGGGTCAGGAAGTCGGCGAAGGATCGGTCGCGGTCGGCCTCGAAGCGCTTGGCGGTGGGGAAGCTCATGGTCAGCACCAGGTTGAAGCCGCGGTCCTCGGCCTGCATCGCGCAGACCCGCTCGACGTAGTCACAGAAGCCGCGCCACGGGTCCGGCTCGGCGAGCGCATCTCGGGCGGCGTCGGCGTACGCGGTCATCTTCTGCTCGAACGCGGCGGCCACCAGGTCCGCACGGGTCGGGTATCGCCGGTAGAGCGTGCCGACACCGACGCCCGCGCGGCGGGCGACCTCGTCCATGGGCACGTCGAGGCCGCACTCGGCGAACGCCTCCCGCGCCGCGGCCACGATGCGCTGCCGGTTGCGTTCGGCGTCGACCCTCAGGCCCGCCGTTGTCATGGAGGGCACCGTACCGGGAAGTGGATGGTGCCGTCCACTTGCCTGCTACGCTCGGTCGCGCAAGTGGAGACGAGCCTCCACTTAATCCAGGAGGTTGTCCGATGCGTGCCATCGCCATTGCCGAGCAGGGCGCGAGCCCGGCGCTGACCGAGCTACCCACACCCGAGCCGAGTGCCGGTGAGGTACTCGTGCGGGTCGAGGCGTCGTCGCTGAACGGATTCGACACGGCGGTCGCCGCCGGCTACCTGGCCGGGATGATGGAGCACCGCTATCCGGTGGTGCTGGGCAAGGACTTCGCCGGCACGGTCGAGGCGGTCGGCGCGGGCGTGACCCGGTTCACCCCGGGTGACCGGGTGTTCGGTGTGGTCACCAAGCCGTTCCTCGGCGACGGCGGCTTCGGGGAGTACGTGGTGGTCGGCGACCAGCTCGGCACCGCGGCCATCCCACCGGGCCTGGACACCGCCACCGCCGGTGTCCTGGGCCTGGCCGCCACCGCGGCCGTCGACGCACTCGACGCGGCCTCGCCACAGGCCGGCGAGACCGTGCTGGTCAGCGGCGCGACCGGGGGCGTAGGCACGATCGCGATCCAGTACGCGGCCGCGGCCGGCGCCCGGGTCATCGCCACCGCCCGGTCCGGTGCGGAGAGCGACCTGGTCCGTTCCCTGGGCGCGACCGACGTCGTCGACCACACCGGCGATCTCACCGCCCAGGTCCGCGAGCTGGCGCCCGCCGGAGTCGACGTGGTGCTGCACCTGGCCGGCGACGGCGCCGTACTGGCCGGCCTGCTCACCGAGAAGGGCCGGCTGGCCAGCACTCTCGGCCTCGGCCCGGACCAGCACCCGGCCGCCACCGCCATAATGGCCAACCCGGCGACCGCGACACTCGACCGGATCGCCGCCGACGCCGCCGCCGGCCGGATCACCGTTCCGGTCGGCCGTACCTACCCGCTGGCCGACGTGCCGGCCGCGTTCGGCGACTTCTCGGGCGGGACGCTCGGCAAGCTCGCCGTCACCTTCGACTGAGCGATCGGCCACCGGCATCGCGCCGATCCTCACCCCGCTCGCCGCGATCGGGGCTCACCAGCGCCGTGACCGTGCGCCACCTGCTGGGAGCCTTGACCGGTCGTGGGTATGGCGCCCGTACATCGATCGTGCTTGAATCGCTGAAACGTTCCAATGATCGAGGGGGCCAACACGTGTCCGCACCCGTTCCGACCGCCTGGCCCCGCCGGTCCCTGTCCCTGTTCATCGCCATCTGCCTGCTCGTCGGCGTCCAGTTCGCCGGCACGCCCGCCCCCGCGGTCGCCGGCCGTCCAGCGGTGTCGCTCTCGCACCTGGAGGTGGAGCGCAAGACCGAGCCGGTGGGCGTCGACGTCGAGCGGCCGCGGTTCTCGTGGCTCACCAAGTCCGATCGCCGCGGCGTCGAGCAGGTGTCCTGGCGGGTGCGCGTCGCGACCAGCCAGTCCCGCCTCGACGCCGGCCGCCTGGTGTGGGACAGCGGTCGGACGGCTTCGGCTCGCTCCTTCGACGTCGCCTACGCCGGCCCGGCCCTCGCCGCCGCCACCGACTACGTCTGGCGCGTCGATGTCACCACCAACGCCGGCTCCGCCAGCGCCACAAGCCACTTCCGCACCGGCCTGTACAACGACCGGGACTGGGCCGGCAGCGCCTGGATCGGCAACGTCCGCACGGGCGGCACGGACCAGCTGAACCTGAACGGAGCCTCGTGGATCTGGACGCCGGAGGCGACGCCGCCGGTCGCGCCGGCCGAGCCACGCGCGTTTCGCACGGTCCGCACCTCGCCGGCCGGCCAGAGCGCCCGGACCGCCGAGATCCTGATCACCGCCGACGACCTCTACCAGCTGTGGGTCAACGGCACGCTGCTCGGCCAGACGCAGGGCGCCGAGAACGAGTGGCAGCAGTCGCGCCTGTTCAGCGTGGCCCTCGACCCGGAACGTAACGTGTTCGCCGTTCGCACCAACAACGGCGCCGGGTCGCCGGCCGGTCTGGTGGCCAAGGTCCGGATCACCTACGCCGACGGCAGCGCGTCGATGTTTACCACCGGCACCGACTGGAAGGCCAGCAAGACCGTGCCGGCCGGCTTCGAGGCGCCGTCGTTCGACGACAGCGCGTGGGGCAACGCGGTCGTCCAGGCACCGTACGGGCAGGGCCCCTGGGGTGGCAACGTGCGACCGCCACGGGCCGAGGTGCGCCCGGCGCCGTTGCTGCGCAAGGAGTTCGCGATCGCCGGCAGGCTCGCCGACGCCACCCTCTACTACGCCGCCGGCGGCTACGCGGAAGTCTCCCTCAACGGCGCCCCGATCGACGACGGCGTGCTCTCGCCGGGCTTCACCGACTACGACGACACCGTCCAGTACGCCGCCGTCGACGTCACCGACCAGATCAAGCCGGGCGGCAACGCGATCGGCATGGAGCTGGGCCGCGGGTTCTACGGCATGACCGGCGGCAACGTGTGGCGGTGGGAGTCGCCGCCATGGCACGACGACCCGGTGGTCCGCGCGGTCCTGCACCTCGAGTACACCGACGGCCGGACCCAGGACATCGTCACCGACGACTCGTGGTCCATCGCCGACGGCCCTACCGTCTTCGACGACCTCTACGCCGGCGAGACGTACGACGCACGCGAGGTGCTTCGCGGGTACGACAGGGCCGGCTTCGACGACCGGACCTGGGCCCCGGCGAGCGAGGTCAACGGGCCGAAAGGCGTGCTGGTGAACCAGCGCCAGCAGCCGATCCGGGTCACCGAGTCGCTGCCCGCCGTCGAGGTCACGCAGCCGGCGTCCGGCGTGTGGGTGGTCAAGTTTCCGCGCGTGCTCGCGGGCTGGGTCCGGCTCACCGCCCAGGCACCGGCCGGTACCACGATCCGCGCGCAGTACGGCGAGAAGCTGCTCGCCAACGGCCGCGTGAACTTCTCCAACAACGGCGGCTTCCAGTCCGGCTTCCAGACCGACCGGTTCATCCTGGCCGGCACCGGCGCACCGGAGTCGTGGGAGGCGCGCTTCTCCTACAAGGGATTCCAGTACATCGAGGTCACCGGCTGGCCCGGCAGCCAGCCGCCGCCGCTCGGCGCGTTCACCGCGAAGGCCGTGCACACCGACGCGGCCGAGACCGGCTCGTTCACCAGCTCGAACGGGACCATGAACAAGACCCACCGCGCGGTCGTGGACACCTTGAAGAACAACATCCACGGCATCCCGACCGACACCCCGATGTTCGAGAAGAACGGCTGGACCGGCGACGCCGCGGTCGGCGCCGAGATGTTCATGCTCAACCTCGACGTGCACGAGCTCTTCGCGAAGTGGATGCGCGACGTCCACGAGACCCGCGACGCGAACGGCGCGCCGCTGGTGATCGCGCCGAGCTCGGGCGACTGGGGCCAGTGGGGCGTGAACCCGCCGTGGCACTCGGCGTACGTGATGATCCCCTGGTGGCTCTACCAGTACGGCGGCGACGAACGCGTGCTGACCGAGCTGTACGACGGCATGAAGGGGTACGTCGACCTCGAGTTCAACCGGTCGTCCAACGGCATCGTGTCGAACCCGCGGTTGGGCGACTGGGTCAGCCCGGAGGCCAGCCCGGCCGGCGGTAACGCCCCTGAGGACGTCCGCGTCTCCGGCACGGCGTACCTCTACGCGATGCTGACCACAATGGAGCGATCCGCGCGCCACCTCGGCAAGGCCGACGACGCCGCCGCCTTCGCCGACCACGCCGCCGCCGTGAAGACCGCTTTCAACAACACGTTCCTGAACCGTGCCGACGGCGTCTACCGCGGCAACGGTGACCGCGGCTACCGCCAGACCCACAACGTGCTGGCGCTCGCCTTCGGGCTGACGCCGGACGAGGACACCGCGAAACGGGTGGCCGCCAGCGTCGTCGCGGACGTCCGGGCCAAGGGGATGCACCTCAACACCGGTGTGCTCGGCACGAAGTACCTCCTGCCGGTGCTCACCGACGCGGGGTACGCCGACGTCGCATTGCAGCTGGCCCAGCAGACCACCTATCCGTCGTGGGGCTACATGATCGAGAACGGCGCCACCACGATGTGGGAGCACTGGGCACTCGAGGCGCGGTCGCGTGGCCACTACTTCCTCGGCACCGTCGATGACTGGCTCTTCCACGAT
>Ga0307513_10005918_pt1 | contig 16049 bp, 5 predicted proteins | sample 15_EM_MG_FD_202174 | JGI IMG/M metagenome (GOLD analysis project Ga0307513, IMG submission 202174) | Populus trichocarpa ectomycorrhiza microbial communities from riparian zone in the Pacific Northwest, United States - 15_EM | ecosystem: Host-associated > Plants > Roots > Unclassified | place... | reverse complement strand
CCTTTCTCTTTGGTTTTTTCTGGGTAGATTTCAGCCAAAGACTTGGTTTAATCTTCACAATATTAAAATCCGTTTTGCCGGTTGTTCTTGGGTCAATGATATAAATAAACTTCCATCATGTTTACTAATTTTTATTTATTAAAATATTTTTTAATCAAACGATAATATAAATATATAAATATATTAAATTGTTTAAATAAAAAAAATTAATAATAATATGCAAGGTTATACATATTAGAAATATTATCTGAAAATAAATATTTTTATTTTAAAAAATATAGTTCATCTATATAAAAAAATAAAATAAAAATCATAGATGAATTAGAAAAACTTATTTGAAAATTAAACGCATAACCAAAAAATATTATCATTTAAAAAAGGCTCTTTAAATAAAATAAAAGAGAGAAGGGATATTAATTTAAATATAATAATAATTATTATTTTTTAAAAAAGAAGCATTAATTAAAATAAAAAATGAAAAAAAAAATAAAAAGGGCTAAGTGCTGCTGGGCCAGGCAAGCCAGACCAGCCTGTCTGGCCCATTTCATTATGGCCCGCATAACTGGGCCCTCTTTTTAACTGTACCGCCTAATTTTTTTTATAAAAAAAATCAGAAGATATGTTGCCCGTTTTGTCCAGATTCCAGCCATTGTGGAGGCTAAAAAATTGAGGCATAGGCTCTTTTGACAACACAAATTAAAGGTTTGTAAACTCTACTACTTTCAAAGTTTTCAATATTTTTGAAAGAAAGAAAAAAAAATTCATGTCTACTTTTCTTTATAAATTTACTACGCAAAGCTAAAAGAAAATGAAATTTTCTAATGTCTTAGTATTGTAAATATTATAAAAAGAAGGCAACTATCATAACATGATTTTCAGTTTTCAAAAAAAATATAAAAAAATAATTTAAATTTTAAGAAAAAATAATAATAATAATGATAAAAATATAACCCAAATTAATCAGGTATGTGCATTCATTCAGAACGACAGGTGGATAGACGAACTGGGATTTTGTTGATGAAACATTGGAAAATAATTTGAAAATATGGTCAAAACAACACAAATTAAAGGTTTGAGAACTACTAAGGATGAAATTATAAAGTTGGAAGTCAATTTAGCAAAAAATTGAAAGAATTGATAAGTTTAAGAACTTAATTGAACTTTGAATTAATTTAATTAATGCAATCAATGGCTTAATTTGAGAAATATCAAAGTTCAAGATCAATTTGGATCAAAATTGCTAGAAATAAAATTCCAGGGACCAAAATGAATAGGCACTGATACTATAAGAGGGTTAATTGATTTTACCAGGGGTAATTTTGAAAGAATTAAAAGTTTGAGAAGTCAATTAAGGACTGAGTTGAAGAAATTTGAAACCAAGGACTATTTTATAAATGACACAGAAGACCAAGGATCCAATTGCATAGATCCAGGGGCGAAATTTGAAAAAAAAAACAGAGATTCTCAAGGATAAGGGCTTGATTGCAAAACATCAGAACTTCAGGAGGCAAATTGAAGAATGACCCTTTCCACCCTAAAACGCGTCGTTCCAAAAACTATTCATCCATCCTCTCCTTCCTTTGGAGCAGGGGAGATCGTTCGAAGAAGCCATCCAGACGGCCTCTGTTAAACCCAATCTTCTCATCAAACCCAAACCAAATGTTACACTAGATTGCCTGCCACAAAACCAATAAGTCATTTCAGTGTTCTTCGCCCTCACAACTCTCCTCTGACGCGAAGATAATTTGACTCTAACAGTCCAACAATGGCAGTACTGTTGGTGTGTTCAATCCACCAAACACGGAGCAAATCCAAGCAGTAGTCATTTTCATCTACAAGATTACCATACTAGGAGATAAGGGACGGGTGTATTTTTTTTAAAAAAGGATTGCAGATTGGCCCTATAAAAAGCGAAGAGGAGGCTACACAGATGGGGGAGAAAAACAGGGCAAGACAGAGGAGAGGGACTTTGGCTTTCCTTCATAACTCCAGCAAACAACCATCCTGGGAATCTTTGCTTTCCCTCACAACAGACACTACGGACCCAACCCACCAGACATTCAAAAAAACTCCCATCACTTGACAGCCCCATCCCCGGCCACAGGCACAAATTACTTTCGCCTGATAAAAGAACCTCAAGAGACCAGTCGAAGACTTGGCTTTGTTCTGGGTGTTCTGCCTCTGGATTTCAACTTGATTAAGCCATCAAGAAATTTTTCGCCACGTAGCTTTGCTTATCAAATTATCACCAGATCTTCATCGTTGCAACTGGTCAGCAGTTTTTTGCGAGTATTGGCTTTTGAAATGAAGGCCAACTTAACACGATGCATTTATAATTAACCATCGGTCCCTTTTTTTATTTTTTATTATGCATTAATTCATGGCACACAAAAAAAAAAAAAAAAAAAGTCTTTGTTTTTACCCAGGTATGGCAGTAAAAAAATATATATATACTAATTTTTCATTCCGTTTGCATGTAGCAGAGTAAAAAAAAAAAAACTTTGTGATATTTTCTGACATTGTTTAAAATGTTTTTTTGCTTTTCTTGAAAAAAAAAATTAGAAACTTATGCATGTTTAATCATTAACTTTTTAGCTGTTTTTAAAAAGAATATATAAAAAATTATTTTACTTGTATTTTTAGATTTTACAACAAATTTATAAAAACCAATGAAACTTTGAAAAATTAAAAAGCCAACATCCAAAATATATATATTTAAATAAATTTATTTTACTGTGTTGGAGTCATGAATATTATATTCACTAATCTCAGAATTGAGAATATTCTTGATATTCACTAATATCAGAATTATAAATATGAATGCTAGAATTAGAAATTATTCCGAACTCCAATATTTATTGACACTAAAGTCAGGGATATTATACCTTTTTTTTACGTAATATTTACCAATATTAAAGTCAAAAATATTTGTAGTTGAATATTCACTGGTGTCAGAATCAAGAATATTATAGATAGACCATAAAAAATATAATACAACAAATCCTTAGCAATTTAAGACAAAACCAGTAATGCAGCCTATTCCAGGTAGGACGCTTAAGGAGTAATAATATCTTTTATTTTACGTAATTAGTCTCGTATCATAGAATATATATTGATCAGTTAAGATTTTTAGTGACCGTAATATTATATGTCAACTTCTTAAACCAAATATTTTTCCAGAATAAGATATCAAATATTTATTTTTATTTTTATCTAAAATATAAAAGTCACCATGATGTTAGGTGCGAAATATCTCAATAAAAAAAAATTAACATATTGAGTTGAAGGGAATCTTTTTTATGTATAAATACTTCATCCCTTGTGTGTGTGTGTATATTTCAATTTAAGAATTTAACATATTGAGTTGAAGGCAAATATTTAAGTATTATAAATATTTTATCCCGTCTAATTTTTAATTCCAAGCATACATCGAAAGATTAATTGACATATTTGAATTGACACATATTATCACCAAAATTGTCTAATTTAAAGTGAAAACCTTACTTTCTTTACTTCTAATAAACTTTATATTAAATGAATTTTGATTTGAAATTTGTATAAACTTATTATTAACTTGTACTGATTTTTTTTAATATTTATTAAAAAATATGGTAACTTGTGAATGTTGGGCTAATATGTTTTTGATACAATATTAAGAAACAATATTTAGAAACAATCTTAACTAAAAAAAGTAAGCTCCTAAAAGATGCCATGACCAATAGAGTTTTTTTAAAAAAGAGTCCATCAAATATAGAAAATGTATATGTCTCGTCTAGTTCATTTCCTTTTGTCATGTTAATTTGATAAAGTTTGACCCATATTTGTCGAATTTCAATATTAATAGCACTCATTGAGAAATTTTTAAGAGTATAGAAGCTCAAATAAAAAATAAAAAAGTACATACATTTAAATAAAAAAATTAAAGTATATGCATTCAAATAGAAAAAAAAATTAAAAATATAAAGACTTGATTAGAAATAAAGTAAAATGTTCACTAGGTGAAAATACCAGCATGTTGACGTATAAATTTAATAACCATATGTCAATTTGGCATAATCTAATAAAACAAATTGATAATAAGAAAATTTAAAAATTAATACCTTCAAATAATAAAATTTGATGCATTCAAATAAAAAATAAAAAAATGAAAATGAACAAGAACACTTAATTAAAAAAAAATAACATTTATATAATCACATGTTTAAATAATATGACATAAAAACTTAATTAAACAAAGTTGGAAATCAACACGAGCAGACCGTAAGATTTGGTACATTAAATATTAACGACGTCTATGTAAAAGATCTCTCCCAGCATCAATTAGCTGTATTGTTGCAGCCGATGCCCCCATTCCTGTTGCACCTGCCGTGATTGGATCAGCAACCAACATCATTGCCATCCCCACCGTCACCCCCGCCACGACCCCCGTACCCGTAGTTACTCCCTTCTTAATTTTTTCTTTCATGATGTTCTTCTTTTCAGCCTTCATATATAAGAAAACACCAAGTATTACGTGACTATTAAGTAGAATATTTCAAAAAAATATATAATGTTTTTAGCCAAACTCGGATATGCATTATTAGGCACAAAGATACAAGGAAATTACCTTATATTCGGCTCTCTTATCGGATTTAAGTATCTCTATGTCCCCGCGAAGTCTATCCTTGACTTTGACTTCTTCAGCAACCCAGCCATTAACCCTTTTTTTTATAGTTGCATCTGATAGAAAGCAGGGTATATATATATAAAACTATCCCAAGTTTTAAGAGAATAAAATAAACAAAAAACAGATAATATTTTTTTTTACCTTCACATCCTTTCTCAAATTCGAGCATGATGGACTGACCAAAAGCTTCAAATTCACTTCCTCGTTTCTCCTTCACCGTCTTTTCCAGCTTAGTCTTAAAGCTTTCCAGTGCAATAGAACGTAGATGTTGCAGCATGGCAGCATAAGCTGGGTATACAGCCTCCATAACAGACCAGAAACTTAATCATCGGGAATAGTGACAGTTTTTTAAGTCAAAATAGAAAAATATTGCAGGCATTATTACTAAGTGCATGTTAAAATTGTAATTGTTTTTTAAAAATATTTTTTATTTCAAAATATATTAAAATAATTTTTTTAGATTTGTTTTTTAATTTTTAGCTTTAATATATTAAAATCATAAAAAAATATCAATCTAATTCTTTTTCAAAACAAATATACTCATAAAAAACATTTAAAAATAAAAACTACTGCACTAAAAACAGGACATAAGTAGCACCCAATTACAAAAGCTAATGAAAATGTTCACACATTAAGGCCTTACTTGTAGTGCTTCTGTTTCTAACTGTTGCCGTTTGTCTTTTCTAATTCTTTCTTCATAATCCACAGCCTCCGTGTTATATCTATTCAAGAAGCAATATTGTATGATGAATAAATAATATTAGAGACTCCCCTAAATTATATCCGTTAAAAATAACAAACTTTATTAATAGATTGTGTCATTACAATTAACCAATTAAAAACATATATATATACACACACACACAATCAAATAATTATAATCTTTAATTATTCAAAATTCTTGATTTCTTCATTTGATGTAATACTTGATTTTTTTTATATTTTTTTTAGATTAACGTGGATGTTCGGGTCAACTTGCACATACCTCGACTAATCATACTGGTCTAAAGTTAACGATCATGTAAGCTTTCAGTGACCCTGAGGTTTGTGGGACTCGAGCTGGTGACCTCTAAAGAGCAAACTCAGGACCTGACCAGTTGAACTACACCTCTCAAAGTTGATTTTTGTATAGATAATTATATTGATTGCATTTCAATCCAAAATATACTATTTTTATTTGTTTCCTCAACATGCCTTCTCAAACTTATATTGATTTAAATAAATAAAAATCTTTATGAGTTTAATATCTATATTAAAAATAATATTGAAATTTTAATGAACATTTTACAGGGCTTGGATACAATTTAGCCGAGAGATTCCTAATCAAGTTCAACAATTAGTATACTGCATCATGTCGTGTGGAAGAAAGCTATAGAGATAGAGGAAACATAGAATTTCTCTGATCATAAACCTAAATTACATGAATCATATAGATTTTATATGTGCTATTGGTTATGCTTCTTTTAATATTTCTGTACTTGTGAATTAGTTTGAGCTTTAGGACTGTTTCCACTGCATCTTGCATCAAAACATTTTTATTCTACGTTGGTTACAACAGATACATGCAGAGTGAATAGCTTTGTAAACGAGAGCAAGATGTAACCTACTGAGAAAGATAGTTTTCCAAAATAGAGCTGAGCTTTTTCCCAAACTCTGAAACTGGGCCGGATTTAAGAGCTTTACTCATTGCCAACCAAGTCTGTATAAAATCAATTTGATATTATTGAGTGATATAAATTTTACAACAAGGTTGTGCAGTAGCATTTGAAAGAAAGAAGAAATACCTCATCCAATTTCAAGCGACTGAGCTTCTCCTTGGCAATCTGTTCACACCGAAATGTGGCAACCATCACCTGGTAAACAAAATGAAGAAACATATTCACACAAGAAAATCTAATTAAACATGAATATTTTTTGCAAAAGAAGTCAGCATTTAAATAAACCTCCAAAGCAGGAAGATCCAGATCCTTGTTTTCCTTTATGGTTTTCCATATCTGTTCTGCACGAAGGGGAAACCCTGAAGCAGGTTGGACATCCTTCCTATCACCAGCAAGACCTCCCCGAGAGATGGAATGGATGAACCGCTGCCTCAGCAGAGCAACCTGTAAAATACATCACGAAAAACATCATTTCAGGGTTTGAATCAAGAAACCACTCAATCTTTTAAAGAGTTATATAAAACCATTCATCGATTTTTTAACATAAACCAAGCTTAGACTCCATCTTTGACATCTAGAATTTGAAAATTAAACCTTTCAATATACTCTCAATAATTATCCAAAAAAAAAACCTTTTAAAGTTTTAATTATTGTATAATATATATAGCTTTCACTTGACTTTTTTTGTGTTAGATAAAGAAAGGTGACAGAAGAAGACTATATAGAAAACCCAAGAGGACTAGGAGTACAGAGCTCCGACAAGCAGAGCAACACGGCTATATAGTTTAAAAGGAGATCTTAGGGACCAAACTTGCTTATTGTCAAAGGAAATAATATAAACATTAACTTGTTGGTAGAATTTATTATTATTATTATTATTATTATTATTATTATTATTTGAGGTTGCTAATTCCTAATTATTTAAACAACATAATTACTTCAAGCTAATTTTAATAAAAACATAGTGATAATATTCAAACTATTTATGAAATAAATATATTATTGGTAGATGATATTTCAAATCATAAAAATAAATCCTTAACAATAAAAGAAAAGTAGTATGACGAAAATGTTTCAAATAGTTAAATTTGTTGATTAGCGATTATTAACAAAATGATAAAATTTAAATATCTTAATTACAAAAAAAAGGACTTCTATTAGTTATGTTTGTGGTTATAAATTTAATGCTATAATTTAATATCATTATTTGTGAAAAACACAATTATCACTAGTAATGTGAATCTACTATAGGATCTTAACAAATTTAATTAAGTCAGATGCAAACCTACAAACCATTAATTTATGTTCTTTAATAGTGGAAAAACATGCTCCAACGCAATCCATCAGTTGAAACCAGTTATTAATTTACCTGCTCATTAAACTTCTCCTTCTCGAATTCATAGTTAGGCAAAGCAATGATCTCCACCTTAATTTCATCAAAAAATAAATGAAAAAGATATATTAATAATAAAAACACAAAGACAAAGCTTTAATTAAGTACATTTGTCAAAGGACTACATCAATACTAAAAAGAATTTATTAAATAAAGTTAAAAAAATAACATCATGTCAATGAAATATATTATTTTAAGAACATAAATTATTAGTTGATGTTTAAAATTAATAATTTTATATTAACTCATTATAAAAATATTAAGCTTCATGCATTATATATCATAGACAAGGAAGATGAAATCAACGTACATTAAAAAAATCACCCAGACGAGTCCATGTATGAGCCTCGGGTTTAGCAGTTGCAGCCCATATCTGTATAATTCAGTAGAGTAAAGAACATTCATAATTAAGAGGAATCATTTTACAAACTCGATAACAACAATTATCTCACAATGATTAAGGGAGAGTAGATGAACAATATCGCACCTGATCAATATCTCGCCTCAGAATATGTTTTAGACGTTCAAGTGGAGTCTACATGAACACTCAGAAGAGACAGATTCACCCGTATATATTAATATATAAATGACAGATTTATCACAATTCATGCGGATTATGAATTTTTATTTTATTTTATTCAGGGATTGGTTTATTAGATGTATATTGCTTAAATAACCATGATTTTATTAAAAACATGGTTATTTAAGCAATAGCCATATATAATTAAAAAGAAGACAATGAAACTTATATTGAGAATCTTCCTTTATGACATTCAATGATAAGTAACTAAAAAACTACAATTAATCAATACTAAAAAACTACAATCAATCAAACATGCTTATTAATATATAATAATTAAATTTATTATATATTAAATCGTTAGCTAGACTAAATCTGTTTGTGTTGGAAAATATAAAATTTATGTTTACAATCTATGTTTAGGGATAGAGCACAAATTAAATCCTACCGGTGTTTGGTCACGTAGAACAAACAACAGGGTTGTTTTGCGGGCGCCAAATAAGCGCGTCATGGCCTGCATGTAAACGGTAGTAATTGGGATATCATTGATCCTTCGGATTCAATATTATAATAGGCTCAAAGGCAAATGATTAGGGTACCTCAAAAACTGTTTTCAAAAGGGCTCTGCTGGCAGCATTATCTCGACCAATGTCATGGCACCACCTGTATACAATAATAATTCAACACGAGTTGATTCTTGCCAATGGAAACTGCTAATTGTGAATTCGTTGACTTTCCAGCATGTGTCGTGGCTGATTGTTTAGCAAAGGAGAGCTTAAACAAAAGCGAGGAACTTATAATAGCCAGCCTGATTGTAATATTCATTTTAATTTCTGCCCCAATAATTACCAGTATCTTGCTGGTATATTGGAAATAAGGATACGAAAATATTAGAAATATTAGAAATTAAAAATATTGGAAATAAACTCACATGTTTATTATTACAATGTCAGCAATTGCCAAAGCAAATAGAGCACTTCGCTTCTCAAATGTAGTTGTGCCGTCCTGAGTGTTAGTTAGTGGAGACAAACAATGTCCCACCATATGCAAGTGGGAATACCTAATCTCCCACTTGGCACATGGTGGAGGACACAAAGTGGAGGCAACGGTGGGCATCAATCATGCCCCTTCAATCATCCATTGTATATGTATAGCTATGTGTGTGTGTGCTTATGTGTGTATGAAGAACATAGAGAGCAGCGTGAGAAACACAGAGAGAAGAGAGAACAGAGAAGAATAGAGAGAGCTTGAGAGAGTAGAGTTGAGTTGAGAGAGTTATATCTCCTCCTCCTTTGTTTGTATTGTTTGTAAACTTCATTAATACAAACCAGTAGCTCCGTGGAGTAGGCAAGTTGCCGAACCACGTAAATTGTGTGTGTTTGAGTTCTGGAAATTTCCCAACACTGAGAACATCATTAAATTAATCTTTAAATTGCAGTACTGTAAACTATAATATATGAAATTAATTTGACACTTGTTATTAAATCTCTAATAACAGTATTGGTGATAGAAACACAAGTAATTAAGAGAATAATTTTATTTAGTTTTAATTTTAATATTAATCGTTACAATTAAAACTCTACTTAAAATAACTTAATAAAGGCATATGAATATTCACAATGACTGTTATGCTAAAACCACAGAGTCATATCTGTTATGCTAAACCTAGTAGACTGTGCATGTGAAACTCCCACAACTGATAACTAGACAAATAATTATTAATTTTATTTTTTAGCTCAACTGTCAAGAATATTATCAAACAAGCTTATATGTCAACAAAAATTAAATTCTTTCTCCGAAATAATATTAATGACACCCTCCTACACCAGTCCTGTGTATTTCAAGCATAATAATAATATTAATTAATTTGTACTTGGCCTCTTTCGCTGCTGTCCGATCCCTCCACGTCCATGGCAATTGTGAAAGGCTCAATACCAATACCCTTCCCCATCCAAATGCCTTGGGTTGTTTGACCCCTGAAAATATATATAAGCTAAATTATCTTTCATACCATGGCGCAAAACCAGAATTAATATATAGAGGTATACAGTAAGTTAATAGACGAATCCTCCTTTCTAAAACAAATTAAAAACACCGAACCTTCCTCCGTGTGCATCCATCATCCAGAAATCTGTCCGGAAGAGCTTATTCAAGAGCGTGCTCTTCCCTGTTCACCAAAGAAGGCAAATTAAACAATTTATATGCTTTCTCTCTGCATGCTAAGTGTGCGATAAACACACATATACGGTACAGATCACTACAGAAAATATCTAACCAATATTGATACAAAAGAAAAAAAAAATGTAACTCTTGTTATTAATTGTACATAAGATAAAAAAAAAGTTGCCTTCTTTGTAAAGGATTATATTGGTCAATTTGGATAGCGCGTAACAATATGATCTTCGACTCCAAAACTCCAGACTGGGATGTGATTTTTGACCTCACCTTTCATCGGTTGGCCTTTTGGTTGAAGTCCTCTATTAAAAATTTCAGTTACACAGGTTCCAATCTATATAGAAATCCTGAATGTATCATGAACTGGACTAACTAGTCGGGGTTGTAAATTAGTCGTTCTCTTTATGTTTAAATTCCCCCCTGTAATCTTTCTTATTGCAACCCTCATCTTCTTAATGGGATCGTCTATTTATAATATTCTCGATTACTATATATATAAAAAAAAAATAAAAAAAAGTTGCAAGTATACCGCTGCTTTGGGGGCCAATAATTGCAACAACAGCATAGGAGAGACGACGCTGTGCGAGGTTCGTGGTCCTCGTGAAGTTTTCGAGTCCTTTCACTTTTAAGACACCGTCACCGCTAATGAGTTGGAAGCTGCAACAATCTTCCGCCATTATTATTGTATAACTCAGCCTAACAACTGTAGACGTGTGTTTAAGGAACAAGAATTTTACGTACGAGAAGTGAAGGGATGTAGAGACTTTTATAGACTCAACTTTCGATTTTCGATTTTGTAAACGCACAACTTTTGTACAATATAAAAAAAATCCCATCAATTTATTTTCTCTTCAACGTATGAAAAAAATTAAATAAAAAAAGAAAAAAAATTAAAAAGGATAAAAATAAAATTGAAAATATTTTAAAAGAAAAAAGATAGACTCCATTAGGTCTGGTTGCGGAGCTAGACCCAATGTCCTCGAGTCTGGCTTCAAAATAATATAAAATCATTAAAAAAAAATTAATTTGTAGTAAAGAAAAAAATAAAAAAAAATTAAATTTTTTTAAAAGTATTTTTAAAACGGAAAAACAAACATACTTTAATAAGAAAATTCAAGCTAACCTCAAATGAAATTTTTTTATCATCAGTCAACTTTTGTAAAATATAAAAAAAATACTATCAATTTATTTTCTTTTTATCATATGAAAAAAAAATAAGAGAAAAAAAAAATTAAAAAAATCTTAAAAATAAAAAAATAGATCTAAAAAAATTTGCTCTCTCAATGATTAAGATTCAGGAAATTGTATGAAAAGTTCCCGCCAATGAAGGGGAAGACCTCCTTGTCTGAGCCCCATCACGTAGAAAACAATGACAATATTGTTTAAGCCGTTGATCGTTGAAGTCACCAATCAAAATTACCACGGTAATGGAATATATAGTGAAAGATAGGTTTTGTTTGGTGACATCTTCAATTATTCGAGTGTGTCGTATATTGTACCACCAACTTATTTCTGTTTGAACTATCAGCTCCGCTACTCCGGTGAACTTTTGTATGTGAGGTTTATCACGGAATTATCTCAGTATGACAGGTAATTCCACGTTTGTGTGTACACGCGCGCGCGCACAATGGGTCTAGATGGATGCTTTATATTCATCGGCGCCTGCTTTAATCTTTACCATACTGCACACAAGAAAACAATGAAAGTTTACTTTCATAGTCGTAAATAAACTATGGTTTCACGCAGCATATGTTCCATTCTGTTTCATCATTAGGAGATCTGCTTGCCGGAGGGATATCTATCAATTATGTTTAAGAATTTCTGATTCAAATTCTTTACTGTCCCAAAATCGATCAACATGTTGTCTTTTCAGTGGGAATCATAAACTTTCCTAATGATATTCGAATAGCCAGTTGTCATAGCAGAGGCCACAAGGAGGTGTTAGAAAATATTCTTTTGACATGTCTTTGATCTCGTTAACATGTTTTTTTTTTAAGTTTCTGCTCACATGTTAGAAAATACTTTACAAAAATATTTGTTTTTGTGTTTCAAATTTACGTTTGAAACTTCAAAGGAAGACCCAAGATGAGAGACTAAAACCCAGGAGGAGGGAGATGAACAAACTACGGATTATTGCTTGGTTGCTCTTTCAATGATTAAGATTTAGGAAATTGCATGAAAAGTTCCCACCGATGAAGGGGAAGACCTCCTTGTGGCCTCTGCTCACAAAGTCAAGCTCGTATACATCTTGGGTCTTCCTTTGAAGTTTCTAGGTCAATAAAAAACAACACAGCCAATTAATTAGAGAAAAGGTTGAGAAAAAAAATGTGATAACAATCAAGCTATCTTTCATGTCTATGCGTAGAAAACAATGATAATATTGTTTACGCAGTTTGTCATAATCCAATTTTTGACCATTTTATTTTAATTATTATTATTATTATTTTATTTACTGAAAAGAATAAAAAAATGATGATAATAATAAAAAAACAAGTAAAATAAAATAAATGAAGAATGAATTAAAATTTGGGTTAAGGACAACATGATTGGAAGCTTAAAGATTTAATTAAATTTTTGACTTGTTTAAATTAATCAAATCGAGGGTTTAATTATAGAATTGATAAGTTTTGAGACTTAATTAAGCTTTAAATTAATTTAATTCATCCAATCAAGGGTTTAATTGAAGAAGTGATAAGTTTTAGACTTAATTGGACTTTGGATTTAATTAAATTAATGAAATCAGGGACTTAATTGAAGAAATATCAAAGTTTGGAGTTTAATTGGGGTCCAAATTGCAACAATTAAAGTCCAAAGACTAACTTGTAAAAGGCGCCGAAATGCAGGGGTCCAATTACAATTTAACTAGGGGCTTAATTACAAAACTCTCCAAACTTCAAGGGCCAAAATGCATATAGCTGTGAATACCGAAACGACACCGTTTCCCGTTACTGTTCATCTTCCTCACCCGACCGAAACGGACGCCCACCGCCGCACAACCATTACTTCTGCAATTATCACACTTTATGGTTGGAAGAAACGGCATTGTTTTCTCTTGCTATAAAAGCCATAGAACGACTGAGCACAGCAAAGAAAGGAAGAAAAACTGAGAAGAGGAACCGAGAGAAACCAGAGCAGACTTTCGTTCCCCTGTTTCTTCTCAAAGAAACAGAGGAGGCCACAGAGGAAGGCCACGAGCGGAGAACGAAACAGGGGCCGAGGACAAGAAGAACAAGCACTGCAGGAAGCAGAAAACAGGGGGAGGGGAAAGAAACGAAAAAAACACAGAGGAACGAGCAGGGAAAACCAAAACAGAAGAGAAAAAGAGAAAAGAACAGGAGGGAGAGAGACTAAAACCGGGAAAAAATTGAGAGAAAAGGGAGACCCAGGACAGAGAACAAAAAACAAGACACAGAGACGAACAACAACAAGAAAAACGCAGGAGAAGAACCCCCATCTCCTAGGTTCAGACCTCCATCACCATCGACCATCATCTTCGTATGTGTCTTCGTTTTCCAATAATATCACAAGCAACAGCTTAGGAAAGGAAGACCAGGGAAGACGCAGAAAAACAGAACTAGGGGAGCAAGCTTCCATTCAAGCGACAGCACCTAACATCTTCATCACCATCGTTGATGTCCTGAGCAGAGGAAGCACAGAAGGAAGACCAAGGAAAGCAGTAGACAAGAGTCACCACCAGCGTCACAACCGTTTTCATCGCCTCCAGAAGCAGCAGCTCCAGAGCTCCATCTTCAGCAGCCACTGCACCAGAAACAGGGCACACCAGGAGAGAAATACAAGGACGAACCGGGGAAGAAAAGGAGGAAGAAGAGAGGAAGAAAAAGAGGAGGCAGCGTCGTTCGTCCAGCACAGTGCGCCATCGTCTCCGGCTACGCCTTGCTGCACCAGGTAAGTCGTCCCTCGTCTCTCCCCTTCGCAATTTAATTCACTGTTACAGTAGCAGTGAATTATAATTCACTTGCTACTGTAGCAAGTGAATTATAATTCATTGGGCAGGCGTGCGTTACGCACGCCTGCCACCCAGTGACCCAACCGAGTCAGCTGGGTCCAGCCCAGCCCATGTGGGCTGAGCTGGGCCCAGCCCCAAAAACAAAAAAATAAAAAAATAGAAAGTGTAGAAATAAAAATTTTGCATGTCTTAAAAAATATATATTTTTTTCAATTTATTCACTGATAGCAGGATCATGAATAAAAAAGAAAAAGAAAAGAAAATATACTAATTTTTTGGTAGCTACGAATTTTTACCAACGTCAAAGTTTGAATTATTCATGGTGGAATTTTTACCAACGTCAGAGTTGGAATCATTCGTGGTTGGAATTTTTACCAACGCCAGAGTTGGAATCATTCGGGGTTGGAATTTTTACCAACGCCAGAGTTGGAATTATTCGAGATTGAATATTCACTGGCGCCAGAGTCAGGAATATTATAAACAAATCATCATAGCATAATCGAATAAATGTTTAGCAATTTAAGACAAAATCAGCAATGCAATCTGCTTTAGGCAGAACGTTTAAGGGGTGATAATATTTTCCCTTTTACGTAACCAGTCCCGTTCCATAGAATCTCTGTTGACCAGTTAGGGTTCCTGGTGACCATAATATTAAGTGGCGACTCCTTAAACAAGACTTTTTTCCTAAAAGAACAAGATGCCATAAATATGTTCTTTTTTTATAATTCACGAGGATTTATTTGTGGGCCGCCGCGATGTCGAGTGCGACAGTAGAAATGAATTAGCTGAGAACACATATGGTCCCTCTGTTATTATATTTAGTCAAATAAAATCCCTTTCTTTGAATTGAATCAAATCAACCTGTTTTTTTTTCTTCCAATAAAGGTAATTTGAGCATCTTAATCCAATTTACTACCTCATTAAAAGGACATGGCTCCTTCTATTTAATCGTAAATGAGGTTTATTTACAACATGGTTCCTTCCTGTACAGTACAATCTATCATACATGAGATTTTGTGATGCTTTTGCTTTCTGCCTTTAGGAAGCTGTGGTAGATTTCAATGAACAATGGCCATGCCTAATTTACTTTTCTTCTAAATTCAGTTATCATTTAGATTGACCAACATGGTATTTATGAGTATGATAGTGATTTTTTAAAAAAATATTTTTTATTTAAAAATATATTAAAATAATATTTTTTTTATTGTTTAAAATTTATTTTTGATAGTAGCACATCAAAACAATCAAAAAAATTTTAAAAAAAAATTTAAAACAAAAAAAATTCAAAATTTACACAATTCCTATTTAAAAGGCAATAACAAACTCTTGTTGCTCAATCTGAGTACTGATTTATTTGCTTATAGCAATTGAATAAATAACACTTCTGGTCCATGGATTTGCTGAATGCCTTTTTGTTGTCATGGGCTTGGTGTGCCGATATGTTTTTCTGATAAGATTTGGTTTATAAGGCATGGCCTGTAGCGGGGCAGTTTATTCACGATGGAATACATTAGATATATATATCATTTTAATTTATAATTTAACTAGATTAAAAGAGGTCTGGCAATGCGACCAGTTATCCCATGAAATCCCAAAAACAAGTGCACATGCACAAAATAGGGGGGACTGGATCAAATGCTTCCATATGCTGCAAGCTCTTCCCCAGTTCT
>Ga0307513_10005917_pt1 | contig 16050 bp, 11 predicted proteins | sample 15_EM_MG_FD_202174 | JGI IMG/M metagenome (GOLD analysis project Ga0307513, IMG submission 202174) | Populus trichocarpa ectomycorrhiza microbial communities from riparian zone in the Pacific Northwest, United States - 15_EM | ecosystem: Host-associated > Plants > Roots > Unclassified | place... | reverse complement strand
AATGATTCCCCACATCAGTAGTGCTACAGGGAATTTGTGCTAGTACTATGTGGTACTTTAGGTCTATGGATGCTATGGGAATTTATGTGATTACTACAGGAATAATGAATTTGCTATACTTCACTACAACTAAAAATCATGTTTTGCTGATGCACGGTCAATTCCCCACTAGCATTTGCTAAGTCATGTATTTAGGTAGATTAAATATTATAGGTATTCTATTATTATTACTTTTTCTAGCTTTTTGGATGTAACGTTCGTAACTAGCTTTTTTGGATTAGACACCTAGGTTTTTGGACATGCTCCTTTTCTCCCTTTTCGCCGCTTTTTTCCCTTGTACAAGTGGAAAAAAGCTATTTGCTAAACTCCTGATGTGCTTGGGAAGGGTTGGAGGACAAGGATCATCAAGACATCCTTCACTTTCTCAATGTCAGCAACGGAGGAGAGGATGAGATGATACAAGCTATCCAGCTCAGCAAAGGGTGTCTCCTGGCTAAGCTCAGATTTTCCCAAAATAACTTTCAATCTATCAGGAGGCCAGTGGCGATTGGAATTGACATATTTTGCGACGGTGGATGCGAAGATAAACTGGCCAGAGGATTTCTCTACCAGCCGTCGGATATCTTCTGAGCTTGGCCATGACGTAGGGAGGTGTGCCTTTGAAGGGTGTTTTTGTTTGATTTCGTCGAATGTTGACTGAAGGAAGACCCGAATGTCATCATCAGGTCGGTAGGTGTCGTCTAACGCAATGCTGAATGAATGCGAGCCTTGACGGTTTTGGTCATTGAACACTTGGCGGATATCTTGCTCTGGTCGACTCGCGATGAGGAAGCAAAGCGGGATGTGGAAATCTTTTACGGCTGTGGAAAATGCGTTCAGGATCTGGATTTGCGCTGAGGTGGTACGGCATTCGTCCAGGCCATCCACGATGATCAACCTTGGACGAGAAAGGAGGGTCAGTGCAATTGTCTCGTCGTTAACGACAGCGTTTAATGGCTTGACGATGAGCGCTTGAATCTGTGCGTCAATCGAGCGTGAGAAGAGGGCGGGGTCCTGCTTCAGTGCCTCCAGAACATGAGCACGGATTTCTGGTATGGATATGATAAGTTGGTAAACAAGAGTTGCGACCAATGGAGTCTTGTCGTTGCGGCCCGGTGCATTCCTAGAGAAAAAGAAAGCAGCGGCAAGTAGCCCAGCCTCCTCCAGAAGTTCTGCGATGGTTTGCGCGATCGCTGACTTGCCAGCTCCGGCAGGACCGTATAACCAAAGAATCAGCGCGACCTTGTTTGCATCCCTCACCCAGTCCATGATTTTCTTCAAAACCGCCCTCCGTGTATGTGGATGACACTTGGGTGGGTCATAACGCTCGTCAGAATTGTGAAATGCCCCTGGAGTAATATGTTGCTGTAGGAGGTCCGTTACTATGAGTTGCTATCAGTAGTTTTACCGTTGAGACACAATAGACTCACATGCTATATCATTGATTACGACGTGGTGTGAATAGAATTCTCCCTGCATGAATGTCCCTCCATTGATAACTGGATTCCTCGTGTTTGTAAACATGACGGCCACTCTCAGTGGTTCTGGCTGCCGTTGCGGACCAATTGGAAGATCAAAGGGATCGTCTCATCCCCTCAGACATTCTGGCGATAGGGTTATGGGCAAGAGCGAGGGTTGTCCATGGCTGTGTTATAAATAAGTTGCAGGAACACCGCCACAACTCTGCACTGGAAGAAACTTATGGCCGGTCATACAGCGTAAATTTAACGAGATATTTCATTGAGGCTGAAACTGGTTGAATCCTCACATACAATATACTGGGCGACAACAAGGCTTCAGGAAAAAAAAGGACGCCGGTACAGATAGGAAATTGGTAACGATCAGGGCACTCACCACCCGTACGTTACAAGGGCAGTCATGGCATTAATTCGATTCTTCGATTACAAAGCGCGTACCATCTGTAGCAAGGATTCGGCCATTCGCAAGACAAAAAGGCGCAACGTGATCGATACAAGTGATGGTCTCGGGCGATAGATCGATGTCCAAGATACCTCACGTGTTGAACTCCATTGAGCGTCCTCCTGCTATTGATCAAGGTCGGTCAGTGCATGACATCTACCCAGAGATTGCTAAAAGGACTCACCATCCGTATTGACCACTCAGGGTTGTAGTTCGTGGTTCAAGTCGATGTGTTTGAGAATAGGCCAACTCTATTGCTGGTTATCCCGAGAGGGACCTCGTTGGCAACATCAGGGGAATATGACAAGCGAGTTATCACAATTTGCAAACCTCTGATCGATTGATTACGATGAAATTGCAGAAATATAGACATCCGATGTGAAATGAGGAAGGCCCAAAATGCAGTGAAGGGAAGATAGAGAGCGAAAACCGGAAAACCATTGAAAGCCGATACCTCAACATTGCATGGGTGAATGAGACGGAGAGAGCGCGCAAGCTGGACCGGTAGTCATCGCCGTACGTTTGGCGGTGAGGCCAACTTTGCGTACAACCACGAAATGGGTTAGCTTTTCCTTGATGGAGCTGCGGTGTTTCCAGCGTAAAATAGATGTTTAGTAGAGGGTCGGTCTTCTTTCTCTACCGCAGCAGCAGCAGCTGACGACTTCCTCCCGTGCGTTTTCTTGGGCTTCCTCCCACCAGGCGCAGGCGTCAAAAGTCCCAACATCACTAACTGTCCGCTTTCTCATCGACGACTCCCCCCCCCCCCCCGAACCCAATCGAGCGCCAGGAAGCGCCGTCACCGCCACCGCCCACGGACCTACAACCACGGCATCCTTCACCCCCCCACGCCCCACCCAACCCCACACGCCGAGGAGAAACACCATCAAAATTGTTCCCTCTCCTTTCTGACGCGATCTCGCGGAGATTATCGTTCGTCCGATTTTTCCAATCCCCACCGAATTTCGTTTTTGGCTTGGCGGGAGAATTATCTTCGACCGAGTCATCGCCAGAGGGGAATTACCAGTTGTCACAGATGGCGGTTATGGTTGTGGTGGTGCTGGCGCTGGCATTGGTGGTGGTCTTCGTGCTATGCCGCCAAATGGGCGAGTCTTGCGGTGTACTAGACGGTTGGCGAGGGCCAAAAAAACCATTTCAGGCCACCGATAAACCACCCTTTGGAAGGAGAACCGCTCTGTTTCCGAGGAATCGTAGCTTTGGAAGGAGTTCGGACGGGGTAGGAACAGCGGAGGTATCCGTAACAACTTCCCGTTCCTCTTCATGCTCTGCCACAGGCTGCTGAATGGCAGCGGCGGCATGAGCCTCCGGCTCGTTCCTGCGGTGATGAGGATGAGGAACTTTCTTTTTTCACTGGTGTTGACGTTGACACTGACTCCTCTCTCAACATCTCCCCCTCCAGCTCCTTCCGTCTCACATCCTCGGGTTCTCCACCACCTCAATCCTCCCCTTCACCAGCTTCTTCTAAACTTTGACCTCTTCAAAACTGCTCGCTTCAGATTCAACCTCCCATTCCGAACTCCTCTTCCCCGATTCCTCTTCTGTGCTCTTGTCTAGTTTATGTCATTTACTATCGTCCCAATTCGCAGGTTGCAGTGGAGGCAGCGGCATACCCACCCAGGAACACGGCCTCGACCGCGGCGTCGAATACCCTCCATATTGATTGGGCTCCGACGACGGCCCCGCAGCAGGTATCCCTGGAGCGTAGCCCTCAATTGCATGCGGCGCAGGGATCCTCATCGTCGTATGCAAATCTTCATATTGCGCATAGGCGACGGTTTCGAGTGTGTAGGTGGCTGGTGTGGCGGTGTAGCGCATGGAAGATCCGGTGGTGTGGAGTTGCCAGAGAGAGGACGAGGGCGGGTCATGTCGGATTCTGGTGGTGCGGGTGCCGCTACTGTTGTAGTTGTCGCCATGCATGGAGAGACGCCAGTGGGTTCTCCGAACGTGGGTGCATTAATGATCGAATACATGGTGGCGGGGTCTAAAAGACTTGTTCCTCAGGATTGTAATTCAAAGTGACCTGTGAAGCGGACGGAGAAGGCCCAAGGAAGGAGAATTCGGAGGAAGGGCGCGTGGTGGTGGTGGTATCGCATTCTCACAAAGCTTCCTTTCCCACCTCTGACCACACCCAGCCGCAGTCCATGACGGCCCTACGGGCGCCGAGCCCATCGCGGATGGCGATGCATCGTTTGCTCGCCAACTCAGGTTCTTTGGCTGCCAGGTGCGTTCCAGGCTTGTAGCTCCAGCTGAGCGGCTGCTAGCTTTGTGGATGACGAGAATGATGCTGAGAGTGGGCCTACGAAAATGGTGAGACTCGGGTACAATGTGGCAATATAATAGACGCACGAGCAGGGCAAGGTGAGAGGGACTCTTCCCCAACAAACAAGGAAGGCGAAGACGACGATGAGAATCGCTGGTACCTGATTGAGGAGCAGCGAGTCTCTGATGTTGCCTGCCTCACCTATCTTGAGCAACCGGGTGAGACAACGTACAGGATCTCCCGGTCTCGCATGGTATTCCCCACTTCCTCCTCTGCATCCTTCAGCGACTGCATCGTCTCCCTCACTCATCCACACTCCAACCACACTCAATGCTTTAGGAGCCTCGTCGATACCCGCCTGCTACGGACATGATAACATGAGACCCAGGAGGTAGCATACGCGATGAAGCTAGGGACACATTTGATGACTGGAGGCGCTGGGAGAGCTGTGTTAAATATTCCTTTCGTTGGAGGAGGAGATTGGCGACACTATTCATTGCTTACCTCAGCACATGATGTCACTGATTTAGCTTCCGTCCCCTAGCGTTAACATATAAAAGTTCCTTCGAAAAAATATTGGAGTGCTTGGCGAGAAAGTGGGATAAAGTTATTATACGGAGCGTGACACTCCTAGGTACATGTGTGATAAAAAAGCCGAGCCATACCAACCCCCTCCATGAGCGGTCTTCCATTTCCCGTCCAAACACAGTGCACTAAGGATTGGGTTGTGGTGCACTGACAAGAGAATAGATGGGCGTCAATTATTTAACATTCATGCGCTCATTCGATATTTTTCCATGTACGTGAGCCGGTTTTCATCATGATGAACTTGTGAACAACCCGACATTCGGCATAAATACTCACATTCAAAACCGCGCCGCTGAGCAAGCTGCAAGGGATATCAGCATTTATAGTCTGGACAGGAAGAGGTCATCCCGACGCCATCATGATGTCTTGGGCGCTTGACAACTCGTCTTCTTCATGAGTGAAAAGACACCCCGTTACTGCGTTCGCGGCGCCGTTTTCCATATCATAAACCATTTAGGAAACAGTTAGGCTCGTAGCGAAGATGCAGAGTTTTTTTTTAGGATAATCCTTTCAAGTCTGATACAACCAAGATACAACCCGCTCATTTTTCTATCCCGGCAATTCATCAGTACATGCGGAAAATAAGCTCATGGAAATGACATACGACGCTCCCTGTTGGACAGTGCGATGATATCATTTATTCCATTTTTGGTTTGTGTTCAAGTTCTTCCTCGGGTTGGTCCCAATAATTCGGAATTCGATCTCAGCACTCGTGTCCTTCAAAAATAATTGATTTTGTCGTTTGTATATTAGTCACTAGACTCGCCGAGGAGGCAGACTCGAGATCAAAAAAGGCATGAATACATCGCTTTCTTCTATCAGAATCAGAATTATCAGCTCTAGAACAATGCACCAGGTTGAGTAAAAATCACACCTTCAAAAACTTCTCAATGGCTCGCGTCACCACAACCTTCTGCGATTCTAGTGGATCATTTTTGATCAAATAAAAAGCTGGGTAACTTTGAAGTAAAACCGCAACTTCGTGCACCTGTGACCCTGCTAGTGCTTCAATTCTTGAAAGCAAAATCGAAAGTAAAGCAAATGCCAGCTTCCCAACCTCATAATAGGTTGTGCGCTCTGCACCTGCTAGCCAAATAAGGGCACGTATATCTACAATATCTACGAAGCGTCTGGAATGAATTCAGGGATTCATATTAGCACGTACGAGAGTGTAAGGGTTATAAACTCACTTATCACGCAGAAACTCCAACATGTACCTTGCCAGGTCTGCATATTGCTGGGAATTGACCCAGAAGGGTCCAGCTCGGTCTCGATCCATCAAAAATTTAGACACTACCCGAGAGAATTCGATGTTTACTTCCGTCTCCCCAAATAGGTCATGCAACTTTGTGAGGAGGACGTTTGGTAGTCGGCCGTGTAGAATTGCTGAAACCGACTGCCAGTTATATGCTTTCAGGTCGAGCTGATCCAAAAGTGTAAAAACTGCGAGATAGTAGGGGGACAGTGATGAGGCGGATAAAGATATAAACTGTGCTTGAAGCCATCTATCAAATGTTGCTAAGTGATGGTCTAGCAAGGTTTCCGTGCTGTCTCGACTCAGCCGCTGTAAATGTTATGGATCAGACAAGGAAAGCCAATTATTGAACAAAATCGACATGCCTGTCTTCCGAAGCAGCACGCTAATTCTGGAATGTGCCCAAAAACCTGTGATGGTGCGTTGTTCAGATGAGCTGCAAGGTTTAGCCCCCACAAGTCCTCAAGGAGCTTCGGGGATGAACGAGCTTTGGTACAACAACACTGAATTATGCAATAAAGGCTGTCTTCGTTTTCATTGCATAAGTGAAGTGACATCAAGAAGGAAAGGACATACATTGAGCAGTCCGAAATGGAGATTCATTTAGATTGTTAATGTGCCTCACGGCCAGTCCAGTGAGTTTCGCGTATGCAGTGCCTTGATCAAGAAAGAGGTCCTTTGAACGAGATCGATCCAGCAGGAAATCGGCGAGCGAAGCATGAAAGAATTTGATGTCTTCTTTGATATCAATGATGGAATGAAGGTCAGTCAAAATCATATCTATCTCTCCAGGTCTGTAAAACAGAAGGTCTGCGATCAAGGCTTTCGCTTCTAACAAGCGCGAGGTAAATTTCTCGGCTACGGACTCTGAGCCAAAGGGTTGGAGGGCGAGAATCATCAAGACATCCTTTACTTTCTCAATGTCGGCAGCAGCGGAGAGGATGAAATGGTATAGGCCATCCAGCTCAGCAAAAGGTGTCTCGTGGGCTGGCGCAGATTGTCCGAAAATAATGTTCAATCTATCAGGGGGCCAGTGGCGATGGGAATTGACATATTTTGCGACGGTGGATGCGAAGATAAATTGGCCAGAGGATTTCTCTACCAGCCGTCCGATATCTTCTGAACTTGGCCACAACGGGGGAAGGTGGGCCCTTGAAGGATGATTTCGTTTGATTTCATCAAATGTTGACTCAAGGAAGACCCTAATGTCGTCATCAGGTTTGTAGGTGTCGTCTAACGCAATGCTCAATGAACACGAGCCTAGACGGTTTTGGTCATTGAACGCTTGGCGGATATCTTGCTCTGGTCGACTCGCGATGAGGAAGTAAAGCGGGATGTGGAGACGTTTTATGGCTGTGGAAAGGGCGTTCAAAATCTGGGTTTGTGCTGAACTGGTACGGCATTCGTCCAAGCCATCTACAATGATTAACTTTGGACGAGAAAGGAGCTTCGGTGCAAGTGTCTCGTCGTTAGCGGCAGCGTTCAATGGTTTGATGATGAGCGCTTGAATCTGTGCTTCAATCGAGCATGAGAAGATGGCCGGGTCCCCCTCCACTGCCTCTAGCACATGGCCACGGATTTCTGGTATGGATTTGACGAGTTGGTAAACAAGAGTTGCAACAAATGGTTTCTTGTCATCGCGCCCAGCTGCATTCCTAGAGAAAAAGAAAGCAGCGGCAAGCAACCCAGCCTCCTCAAGGAGCTCTGCGATCGTTTGCGCAATCGCTGACTTGCCAGCTCCTGCAGGACCGTACAACCAAAGAATCAACGCAACCTTGTTTGCATCCTTCACCCAGTCCATGATCTTCTGCAAAACCGCCCTCCGTGTATGCGGATGACACTTGGGTGGATCATAACGTTCGTCAGAATTGTGAAATGCGCCTGGAGCGATATGGAGCTTTAGTAGCACCATCACTATGAAAATGCTATCAGTATTTTTACGGGTGAGATATAATGGCCTCACGTCTTGTGCCCTCGTTTATAACATGGTGTGAATAGAATTCTCCCTGCATGAACGTCCCTCCATTGATAATTGGATTCCTCGCGTTTGGAAACATGACGACCACTCTCGAGTCCCAGGAGTTCTGACTGCTGTAGTGGACCAATTGGAAGATCAAAGGGATCGTCTCATTCCCTCAGAGATTGCTGGCGATAGGGTTATGGGCAAGAGCGAAGGTCGTCCATGGCTGTGTTATAAATATGTAAGTTGCAGGAACACCGCCACAACTCTGCACTGCAAGAAACTTATGGCCGGTCATACAGCGTAAATTTAATGAGATATTTCATTGAGGCTGCAACTGGTTGAATCTACCAGGCGACAACAAGGCTTCGGGAAAACAAAGAGCGACGGTACAGATAGGAAATTGGTAACGATCAGGGCACTCACCACCCATACACGTACAAGGGTAGTCATGGCATTAACGATTACAAAGCGCGTACCATCTGTAGCAAGGATTCGGCCATTCACAAGACAAAAAGGCGCAACGTGATAAATACGGATAATAGTCTCGGGTGATAGATCGACGTCCATACCTCATGTGTTGAATTCCATTGAGCGTCCTCCTGCTATTGATCGAGGTCAGTCAGTGCATGTTATCCACCCAGAGATTGCTAAAAGGACTCACCATCCGTATTAACCACCCAGGGTTGTAGTTCGTGGTTCAACTCAATGTGGTTGAGAATAGGCGAACTCTATTGCTGGTTATCCCGAGAGCGACCTCGTTAGCAACATCAGGGGAATATGACAAACGAATAATCACGATTTACAAACTTCTGACCGAGTGATTCCAGAAAAATAGACATCTAAAGTGCAAAGAGAAAGATCAAAGGACCCAAAATGTCATGAAGGGTAGATGGAAAGCGAAAGCGAAACACCACTCAAAAACCCATACCTCAACACTGCATGGGTGAATGAGAATGAGACGGAGAAAGCGCGGGAGCTGGACCGGTAGTCATCTCCGTACGTTTGGCAGCTGAGGCCAACTTCGCGTACAGTCACGATTAATGAGTGGGACAGCTTTTCCTTGATGGAGCTGCAGGGTCTCCAGCGTAAAATGGATGCTTGGTAGAGGGTCGGTCTTCTCCAAGTAAGCGTTGCATGCTGGCTCCATTTTCTCGATCGTATGGGCAAAATAGCTGGTTTGCAACACCCGAGGGTGCAGTACTTGCCGATGAAGACTGATGTCGCAAGAATATGGAAGGTCTAGTGGTAGCTGGATATCCGAGTCGTACTCAGATTACCACCTGCAGTAGCAGTAGCAGTAGACGACGAAATGGCCAGACTTCCTCCCCTTGCGTTGTCTTGAGCCTCCCTCCCACCAGGCGCAGGCATCGGCATCGGCCCTCATGAAGTCCCAACATCACTAACGGTCCGTCCTCTCATCGACGACCTCTGCCCCCAATCGAGCGCCAAGAACCGCCGCTTCCCCTCCTTCACCAGCTTCTGCTGGACCTTGACCTCTTCGAAGCTGCTCACTTCATCTTCAACCTCCTCTTCCGAACTCCTCTTCTTCAACTCCTTTATGATCTTATCCAATTTGTGTCGTTTCTCGTCCAAAATTGCAAGCTGTCGTTACAGTTGTGGTAGAGGCCGCAGATTGACCCCCGATGACGGCCCCGCAGTCGGTGTCTCCGGCGCATAGCCCTCAGTCGCAAGCGGCGCAGAGGTCCGCATCGTCGTGTGTAGATCTTTATCTCTGAACGTCGTATACGAAATAAATGGTGCGTATGGACTCCCGCTTCGAGCGACCAAGGAGGAATTGGTTGGTGGGGGGCATTTTCTCTGCCTTTCCCCTTGTCCTGTTCTTTTTCCCGATCCGATTCTTTAGTGACTAAGTGACCTGAACCGCCCACATGGAGCGGTATGGCTATGCGTATGTGGCGGTTTCGAGCATGTAGGCGGGTGGTGTGACGACGCTGTAGCGAATGGATAACCCGCTGGTAGTTGTTGAGTCCAGAGGGAGGTCGAGGGCGGGTGGTATTAGACTCGGCTGCTGGTTCTGGTGCTGCGACTATTGTCGTTGTCGCTATGGAGGGAGAAAGGGGTTGTTCCAACACGGCTGCATTGATGACGGAGTGTATGCCGATGTGTTCTTCGTGATCATGATTCAACGCCAGGCGTCCAATAGACGAGAAATCGTAGGAAGGGCGCATGGCAGTGGTATCGTCGCATTCTCGTGGATTGTTCGGGGAGGGTTGCGGATGATGGAAGGACATCTTTGTTCTTTTGTGAAAGATCCATAAGATATAGTTGTATAAATAAAATAAGATGGGGGGAAAATCTTACCTGGAAAACTCGGCCTCTAACTGCTCCAGTACGCGCAGAGCCTCCTTGACCACCTCTGACTATACCCACTCGCACTCCATGTGAGCCCCGATACGGGCACCAAGCCCATCACGGATGGCGGTACACCGTTTGATGGCCAACTCGCGTTCTTTGGCTGCCAGGTGCGTTTCGCAGGCTTGGAGGTCCGATTGCACAGCTGCTAGCTTTGTGGATGGCGAGAATGATGTGGGGAGTGGGAATACGAGAAACGGTTAGACGCGGGTCAAATACGAGGGTTAGAATGAACGCACGAGAAGGCGATGGTGAGGACTCCTCAACAAGAGAGGGAAAGCGAAGAGAAGACGGGAATCACTGGTTGGGGAGCAGCAACTCTGATGTTTCCTGCCCCGAGTTGGACGCCTTGATCAACTGGGTCACCCTGAAAAAAAAAACAGAATATAAGACACGACGAAAAAAAGAAAGACAGACGGACAACGCACAGAATCTCCCGGTCTGGCATGATACTCCACCCTTCCTCCACTGCATCGTAGCCTACTACCGACATGATAACATGAGACCCAGGGCAGCTGCATACGCGGTAAACGAGGCCAGGGACGCATTTGAAGACTCCAGGAGCTAGTTGAGCTATTTTGAATATTCATTTTCTTGTTGGAGGAGGTTGGAAAGCAGACGAGAGTCTGATGGACTATAGTTAAGGTATACTAAGAAACCTATGCTTACTTCAGCACATGATGCCACCAATTTAGCTCCATCCTGTACTTGAGGGTTAAACGTTACATAAATATTGGGCACTAGGAATATCGAAAAAAAAAATGGAGGGCGTAGCAAGAAAGTGAGATACTTAAGGTCATTATATGGAGCATGACACTCTTGGGTATATGTTAGTATGATAAAAAAAGCTAAGTGTGCGCCGGAACTTGAATCCTGTGTTGAATGTGCGAGCCGCGTTCACGATAGACTTGTGAGTTTCCGAAATTTCATGACTAGCAAAAAAACCCGACATTCGGTGTACACACTCAAAGCCGCTCCGTTGAGTAACGTGCATCCCTACTATAGTACCGTGACTTGCGTTCTTCGCCTGCATGTAGTCAGATTCAAAGCCTCGCCGCTGATCAAGGTACATCCCAAATTTCTTCCGAGCGAGAACCTCCCGTTCCCACTGTGGGGCTTTGGTCAAGTTGAGTAAACGACATATTTATGAAACCCTAAGCGGGGAGGGACGCAGGGAAATAGTCTACAGATCAAAATAACAAAGAAATAAGGTGTAATAAATGAGTATTCATAGTCTGGACAGGAAGAGGTGTTTATCCCCAGGTGGCCCTTCCTTCCACGATAGAAGGAAAAGTCAATGGCAATGGAGGAGCACTCTCGGACTCGGAGGGTTTGGCTTCATTGGAGGCTGGCGAAGGGGCCCATTGTGGACTGGAAAGAGCCGCCGAGCAATTCAGAATTCGACGTCGACACTCATGGTGTTCAAAAATACTTTATTACGTCGTTCGTACGGTAGACTTGTCAAGAGGGGAGGGGACTAGATATGAAAAAAGGCATGGATACACCACTTTATTTCTATCGGGTTCAGAATCATCAGTCCCAGAAAAAGCATAAAATTAGGTTAAAATCCCACCTTCAAAAACTTCTCAATAGCCTGTACCGCCTTAACCTTCTGCAATTCTAGAGGATCATTTTTGATCAAATAAAATGCTGGGTAATTTCGAAGTAAAACCGTAACTTCGTGCACCTGTGACCCTAGTGCTTTAATTCTTGAAAGCAAAATTGGAAGGAGATTCAATGCCAGCTTCCCAACCTCGTAATAGGTCGTGCCCTCCTCTACTAGCGGACACAAGGTGTGTATATCAACAATATCTATGAAGCGTCTGGGATGAATTCAAGCATTTGTATTTGCACGTAAGAGTGTAGGGGTTATGAACTCACTTATCACGCAGAAAGTCCAATATGTACCTTGCCAGGTCTGCATATTTCTGCGAATTGACCCAGAAAAGCCCGGCTCGCTCTCGATTCACCAAAAATTTAGACACTATCCGACAGAATTCTACGCTTGGTTTTGTCCCATCAAACGCGCTGATGAGCACGAGTGGTAACTGTCCTCGTAGGATCACCGAAACCCGCTTCAAGGAATATTCCTTGGGGTCGAGCCGATTCAAAAGTGTAATAACTGTGAGATAGTAATGGGGCCATGATGAAAAAGACATGAACTGTCCTTGAAGCCATCCATCGAATGTCGCTAAGTGATGATCTAGCAAGCTTTTGGCGCTGTCTGGACTCAGCCGCTGTAAATGTTATACATCAAATGAGGCAAGCCATATACTGAACGAAATTGACATACCTGTCTTCCGAACCAACATATTAATTCTGGAATATCCGCAACAAACAGCGATGGTGTGCGGTTCACATAAGCTGCAAGATTTAACCCGCACAAGTCCTGAAGGAGCTTCGGGGATGGACGAGCTTTGATGCAACACCACCGAAATGCCCAATGAACGCTGTCTTCATTTTCATTGAGTCAATGAAGTCACAACAAAAAGGAAAGGACATACATTGATCATTCCACAACGGAGAGTCAGTTGGATTGTTAATGTGCTTCACAGCCAGTCCAGTGAGCTTCGCGTACGCAGCGCCTTGATCAAGAAAGAGGTCCATTGAACGAGATCGATCCAGTAGGAAATCAGAGAGCGAAGCATGAAAGAACTGGAGTTCTGTAGACTCATCCCCTGGAGGTGAGACACAAATGATAGAATGAAGGTCAGCCAAAATCATATTTATCTCGCCAGGTCTGTAAAACAGAAATTTTTCGATCAAGGCTGTGGTTTGGCTCGACCACAGGGCGCCTTGGAAGGGTTGGAGGACTAGGAACATCAAGACATCCGGCAATTTTTCGATATGGGAGACGGACGAGAGAATGAGGTGGTACAGGCTATCCAACTCAGCGAAAGGTGTTTCCTGGCCCGGCTCAGACTGTCTGAAAATGATTTTCAACCGATCGGGAGGCCAGTGGCGATGGGAATTGAGATATTTTGCGACTGTGGATGCAAAGATGAACTGGCCAGAGGATTTCTCTATCAGCCGTCCGATATCTTCTGAACTTGGCCATGACGTGGGTAAGTGAGTCCTTGAAGGATGATTTCGTTTAATTTTGGCGAATGTTGTCTGAAGGAAGACCCGAATGTCAACATCAGGATGGTAGGTGTCATCTAACGCGATGCTCCATGAAAGCGATCCCAGACCGTTTTGGTCATTAAACGCTTGGCGGATATCTTGCTCTGCTCGACTAGCGATGAGGAAGCAAAGCGGGATGTGGAGATCTTTTACGGCTGTGGAAAGAGCGTCCAAAATGTGGGTTTGCGCTGAGTTTGTACGGCATTCGTCCAACCCATCCAGGATAATTAACCTTGGACGAGAAAGGAGTGTCTTGTCGGTGGCCACAGCGTTGAATGGCTTGACGATGAGCGCTTGAATCTGGGCTTCAATCGAGCATGAGAAGAGGGCCGGGTCCTGCTCCACTGCCTCCAGAACATGAGCACGGATTTCAGGTATGGATTTGACGAGTTGGTAAACGAGAGTTGCGATCAATCGAGTCTTGTCGTTACGCCCAGCTGCATTCCTAGAGAAAAAGAAAGCAGCGGCAAGAAGCTCCGCCTTCTCAAGAAGCTCTGCGATGGTTTGAGCGATCGCTGACTTGCCGGCTCCAGCAGGACCGTATAACCAGAGAAACAGGGCAACCTTATTTGCATCCTTCACCCAGTCCATAATCTTCTTCAAAACTACCCTCCGTGTACGTGGATGACACTTGGGTGGATCATAACGTTCGTCAGAGTTGTGAAATGCACCTGGAGCAATATGTTGCTGTAGGAGCTCCATCACTATGAATCGCTATTAGTATTGTTACGGTTGAGATATAATAGGCCCACATCTCCTACCATTTTTTACGACGTGGTGTGAATGCAAATCTCCCTGCATCCGAATGAATGTCCCTCCATTGATAACTGATTTCCTCGCGTTTGTAAACATGACGGCCACTCTCAGGAGTTCTGACTGCCGTTGCGGACCAACTAGAAGATCAATGGGATCGTCTCATTCCCTCAGAGATTGCTGGCGATAGGGTTATGGGCAAGTGCGAGGGTTGTCACATGTTGTCCATGGCTGTGCTACAAATAAGTTGCAGGAACACCGCCACGATTCCGCGCTGGAAGAAACTCATGGTTGGTCATGCAGCGTAAATTGAATGAGATATTTCATTGAGGCTGCAACTGGTTGAATCCTCAAGTACAATCTACCGAGCGACAACAAGGCATCGGGAAAGCAAAGAGCGACGGTACAGATAGGAAATTCATAACGATCAGGGCACTCACAATCCGCAGTAATTATGAGCACAGGAGCAGTGGCATTAATTCGAGTTTTTAGTGCTGTAATTATGAATTAGTGAGGAAGATATTTAGGCGATTCAAAAGCGCGTACCATCCGCCAGCGTTGTGCGGTCATGACTTTTTGATGCGGGTCATGACCAGTAACGAGTCATGACTAGTCATGACTCGCATTAGCGGTCCGTTGCAGGACTCCGTGATCGTTGTGGATAGCCCAAAGTAGCTACAGCCGTTTTCATAACGATAGGCACTTACATTTTCTGCTTGTTTATGTCCTGTTTGGCTCTATCGGGGAATCTGGCGCAAAAGAAGCATCCGGCCAACGACCTGCCGTGGAAGCATCACAACCACAGAGTCTGCCAGAGTCTGCCGCATGCGGCGGATCAATGATGTGCTTATAAATCCCATCAGTGTAAAAAAATTGAAGGTGCCTATCGTTATGAAAACGGCTGTAAGCACGGCGATACATAGCTCTGATGGCGAGTTTAGATTTGATTGATTATCAGTGGCGGTACCGTGAGAGCCTCCACGAGTTAGCAGTCATGACTTTGATGACTGGTCATTCAACGAGAGTCATGACAAAGTCAATGACCCGCATAACACTGCCATCCGCAGTAAGGACCCGGCCATTTGCAAGACAAAAGGCCCAACCTGATCGATACAGGTGATCGTGCAGGATACCTCATGTGTTGGATTTCATTCAGCGTCCTACTATTTATTGATCAAGGTCGGTCAGTGGTGGACATTTACCTTACAGCTACAAGGGCTTACCATCCGTGTTAGCCACCCAGGGTTGTAGTTCGTGGCGTCACTCGATGTGGTTGAGGTTAGGTCAAGTTTATTGCTGGTTAGACCTCTGATGATGAAATCATTGTAGACATCTAAAGTGAAATGAGAATGGTGGATCATCCCAAAATGTCGTGAAGGGAGGATATGAAAACCTAAAAACTTCAACACTGTATGGGGTGCATGAGACAAAGAGAGCGGGCGAACTGGACTAGTCATCTCGGTACGTTTGGCAGCTGAAGTCAACCTCGCGTACAACAACGATTGAAAAATGCGTGAGGTTTTCCTTATGGGACAATCAGTCCTCTCCATGTAAGCGCTGCATGCTGGCTCCATTTTCTCAATCGTATGAGCCATGTTTGCCCCCAATCACATGCGGCGCAGAGGATCCACATGTTCGTGTGTAGATCTTCGTCTTTGAACATCGCATACAAGATGGGCACGTATGGGCTCCCGCTTCGAGCGACCAAGAAGGAATTTGTCGTCTTCTTTGGCTTTGTACTTGTCCGTTGACCTCTCT
>Ga0307513_10005916_pt1 | contig 16052 bp, 26 predicted proteins | sample 15_EM_MG_FD_202174 | JGI IMG/M metagenome (GOLD analysis project Ga0307513, IMG submission 202174) | Populus trichocarpa ectomycorrhiza microbial communities from riparian zone in the Pacific Northwest, United States - 15_EM | ecosystem: Host-associated > Plants > Roots > Unclassified | place... | reverse complement strand
CCCGCCCCGGGGCGCCGGGCCCCCCCCCCGGAGTGGGAAGAGACGATGCTGGTGCGGGTAGAGGCGGGGATGGGCTCCATGCTGCGACGGTGCTTGATACCCAGGACGCGACTGGCCTTATCTGGACGGGGAGCGTGAATGAGAGACTGAGGGTTAGCTTGTTCCGGGTCGTCGGAGACGGTGATCACGGGTTCCTGGGAGATGGACGAGGATGGCAACGCGCGGTACGGCCTGTCGGAGGTGTCCCTATCCAGCACAAGGGGAGGAGGAGGGGGGAGGATGGGTGTTGAGAAAGAACGTTGTTGAGATGGTTGTGGCGGGGGGTGGGTTCGTTTGTAATAAGAACTCATGGCTGCGGTGTCACGATCAAAGGATGGCTGCGCGCTCGGATAGACGGGGGTAGAAGAAGAATTGTACGGTGAAGAGCGAAGAAATGAACGCGGGAGACAGAGCCGTCGCCGGTCTGCACAGCAGGGGTGGAAGGGGGGAGGGGGAGGAGGTGAAAGAGAGCGAAATGGACTTGCAAGGAATGGCGGACGGAGATGTTGGTGAGGTGAGAAACGTGTACATAATAAAAATATTATTAAGTTCTCCGTACGTGTAAGCGAAAGAAGGCTCGCGACAAATCAAATTGCCTCCGCGACTGATGGGCGGCGGTCGTCCTCTCGAATTCCTCGCGAGCGGGCAGCAGACGCGGTCGTGTGCCTTGTTTCACCACAAAGTGCGTGTCCTCGTGGGTCGCAATCAACATTCCATCCGTTATTTCCGTGGTCGCCTTTTCGGACATCCCGACCGCGCGCGCACGTGACTGCTTCTGCCCCTGCCCTCGATCGCCCACAGAAAACCACGAGCCGGGACAGAACCCATCCTGCGAGAAACAGAGATAAGATCATGGTGACTGCTCTCATCTTCCATCTTGTGAGGTACGGCCACCTCCTCTCCCTTGCAGCTGCCCCACGCCGACCACCTTCCCTCTAGCGCCTGGTTCGCGTTCCTCCTCCCCGCCTTCGCCACATACAAGGCCCTCTCTCGAAATGACACGGATGCCATCCAGAACCTTTCCATGTACTGGTGCACCATCGGCGTCCTCGTCGGCATCGAATATGTCTGCGAGTGGCTCATCAGCTGGTCAGTCTCGTCCCCACAGGCATACGTGTCCATCTGCCACACGCCACACTTGTTACATGGGCCCCTCTCCCGCGCGCTCATACCATAATCCTTCCACAGGTTCCCGTTCTATTGGGAAGTCAAGACTCTTTTCCTCCTCTTCCTCGCCCTCCCCCAAACTCAGGTAGGCTTTAATGGCCGCTCAGGGCTGCGGATCCAATGACTTTCAGACGCTCATCAAAACACATTACTAGGGTTCCACATGGATTTACCAGTCCTACCTAGAACCGCTCTTTCGACAGAACGAGCAGGACCTCGACCAAGGCATCCTTTCAGCCCAGTCCACTGTCGCCATTTTCATCCAAGCCAAATTCCAGACTGTCTGGGAGACTATCTGGGGCGTGATCAACAGGAACCCCACTAACGGCCGTCCTGGTGCCGGCGCCCAGGGACAACAACGACCGGGCGCCCCGTCCCCTCATCAGAGCTACAACGGACAGCCTGGAACCGCTCCTAGTCCTTACGACACTGCTCGACAGCTGTTCAACACTTACGCTCCAGGTGCCCTCGGATCGCTCGTCAACAGGGCCTACGGCACCGACCCCGCTGATCCAACGAAATCCCCAGCGAGGCCGTCGCCGAAACCAAACGTTTCATCCTCTTCGACCTCCTTCAGCAATGGCAGCACCTCTCCCTACCAGAGGACACCTGTCCACACGCCCAGGAGCGAAGATGACGTTCCGAGTTTCCCTCAACCACGGTTCCACTAGAACGGTTCCCCACCCCCTCTACGAGACGGATGATATCATTCCCCACATTGCGGTAATGACATACCGTCCCTTGTCTGTCAGATGCTAGATTGATGTAATGGAAGTCTCCGATTCCTCTTGATATGCGGCGTACCTAGACGACCAGAAACGAGTGCTACATAACATTTGTAAAGATCAGGGCATACAATCGAATAACCAAGTCGTCGTGTACAACATTACATCCCCCTCGTTTAAACGTCTGGTTCTACTGGACCTTATGCCTCTTAAACGCATCCCGCACATCTGCCGGCCCGTACTCCAATGAGATCCCAGAATCCCCATAACACTGTCCAATTCGCTTCTGGAACAGCTCGGTGATCCTCAGCACCTCATCCTCGCACGCTCTCCATACCCCCGAAATGAGCACTCCACCCGCTCCGCCACCCGTACTACCGTTCAGGTGGATGTCCGGGGCAAACGCAGAATTGGGTGCCAGCCTCGAAGTGGGCAATGCACTCCCGGGTTGTAGCCCCCCAAGGTTCAAAGACGGCCCTCCCCCATCTTCAAAGTGTTTTTCGACCCGCTTGAACAACGCGTCAATGTGTTTCCGGAGATCCTTCGCGTCATACTCTTTCACGAGCTTTTTGAGTGCCGCCTTGGAGTATGTGCTATTGTTTTGAATTTCAGTCGGAGCGGTAGTTTTGAGTAACCGCTCGACTCCCTCAAAGTAATCCTGTCGAGGGCGTCAGTCGTCGGCGTTAGTCCCTGGTCAATAAATTCCACTTCACGCACGAGAATTCTAAGGAACGGTCGCCGCAAGACCAGTTTGACGTAAGCCGCAAGGTTTTCTTCATATATGCTTTCGGCCAGGACCAGAAACGATGTCACCGATCCGATGTCCAAACTCTGAATCTCGGACGCGAAGTAATGCATGTTCTCTAAACACTGAATGTCAGGTGATGCAAGAAACAGCGAAATCGGACGCGAAAGACGCACCGATGAGGATGACATGGTAGTTCAACTGCCCTTTGTCCTCCCCATCCCCTTCCATTTTTGCCATTCGCTTCAGGCACTCGAACATCGCCTTGACGATGCGATCATACGCCACATCCACGTTCTGTCGGATCTCCAACCCTTCTGTCCCGATCATTGATCCTTCGATTCGGGCGACGTAGACTGGGAAGTATTTCACAAAGTGAACCACGCCACCACGTTTCCGGCTGTTAAGCTTCGTGTCTTCGACCGTCTTGATTTGTTCGTTCTGCAATGATGGTGAAGCCGTCAAAGGAGAAGTGGAGTATCATAGGCACTCACGACGTGTCTGTCAAACTGGGCCTTTAACCTCCCATGGTGCTTTTCCAGCAGTCTGAGCAAAAACTCGTTTTCTCTCTCGTCTGCCCTCGACATGAACAATTCCAGTGCGGCCAAAACCCCAATCACCTGCCTATCAGGACAGAACCGGTCGTCAATGAGTGACAGTCGTGGCGTCAATACAACTCCGAACGGGACTCACTGGCCATCACCGACAGCGGCGGTATCGATCCACGTCTTAACTGACGTTGCCAGGTACCCAAATATTAAATCCATCGCTCCACGAACGAGCTTCAACGTTGCCTGGCCAATCCCGCTCGATCTCATCGCTTGCCTTCTGAAGTAATTCTCCAATCCCATATAGTCGGCGAACGTAAGAGCGGAGTCGTTAATTTGCAGAAAATCAGCGATAAAGGTCCGTTCGCGACGGATGGAAGGGGCAATTTCATCTAGCACGTATCCCAGAGCCTAAGCACCACGAGTGAATTTCCTAGAGATTTTAATTTTCTGCGAAGAGCTCTTACCTCTGGGGCGCTGAGACCATCGTCAGAAGCTCCACCCTTGTCAATGGCACTCTTGCTCCGGACGGTCCCGACTCTTCGTAGTCCTGTCCTCGGCGCGAGTGCGGTTGGAGGGATGGAAAAACCTGGGAACGAATTCAACGTCATGCAATTCAAATCACGAGACATTCCCACCTCCTGAATCGTCTTCTGTAGGCTTCCTGACGGCCGTCGCGTATGCAGCGAACAAGGCCTGCATCTGGGCGTTATGAAGTTCGCTCGCGGCGGAAAAATACGCCTAGTCCGATGACCTGGTCGGTGATAACAAACACAAACAAAAAATGGAAGCACATACAGCACAGAGTTTGGCATAGACAGCCTCATCCATCTCCTTCAGATATAATATCAATCCAGAATACCTGCCGAGGTACTTTTCCAATGTCTTGTGGTCTGCCATGGTAGCACGTCGGCGACCGTTATTCTTGGTCACACCGTTGTTATCACCAAGGAGCATCTTCGACTGGAGGTTACGGAGGGGCGTTATCAGGTCCAATCGTCGATGTAGAGGGTAGGCCATAATACCTGAACAGTGAACATGATAGAAAGATAGTCGACAATTCGTTTGCAGAACTGAGAATTGTACGTCCTATATTCTGAGAGCCGTTCCATCCCAGCGGCCATGTCTGGAAAGATGATTGTGAGAAGACTGCCCGTGTGCGTGAGGCCGCGCAGAAATTTCTACAGACCTCGCTCTCGTCCAGCCTGTAGCGCCTTGTACAAGTCCGCCGCAGCCTCCTCGAGCTTCTGGATGCTCCTCGACTTCTCCAGCGATTCTTGAGTGAGGGTGACGAGGGACTCTCGGTTAACATCGACAGTTTCCTAATACATTCAACATGATTAGATACGTCAAAGAGCAGAGGCGGGAAGAGCATACCAGTAGGTTTGCAATCTCTGCCATAAGCGCACGCTGATTCTGGGTTTGTACTTGCAATCCTCGATTCTGGGACTGGATGTACAAGATATCGTCCGCGACTTCCTGTGAAAAAAGAAAGAAGGATTAGCCACTTTGGTTTGCTGATGGTTGAAAGTACAGACGTTGAGGTGGATGCTGTACGACGAGACGTGCCGTTCCATCAAATCCAACTCTTGGATAGCGTCATCCAAATACTTGGCAACAATGTCTATCCTATCGTCCGACTCGATGAACGAGTAGATATTCGCCTATAGAAGAATAGAATGAGCAACATAGAATGGACGTTCAGCGCGGGATTTACTTTTTCCAAGGCCATCAGTTCGTCCAGCAACCTTGCTTCGATCTGTTCCGCACTGCCTGTACCAGCCGATCCTATTCCTAAACCCAGTCCGCCACGATTGTTCTTCCCAAAAATGTCCTCAGTTGCCCACTCGAACCCATCCAACATCTCCTCCACACTGGTGAGAGTGGCCCTGACAGACTCCTCTTCGTTATCGCCTCCACCGATCCCAGCACCAGAACTAGCGACAATTGCTGAGTCAGTAGCGAGCAGTCGATCGAGGAGGGCTTGATTTGGAGGGTCAAAGAACGAGATCCTGGCATTCCTTGAGTAGGGATTGTCTGCTGGCCGAAGGGGTAGCGAAGTCACCAGGGCAGATGGCAGACCAGAAAGTAACGCCGAAGGGAAACCTGAACCCAAAGCAGAGGGTAGCCCTCCCCACTCGTCCAGTCTGAAAGCAGATGGAGGTAGACCATTCGGCGTTAAGGGAGCTGCCCTCTGGAGGGAAGGTAACGGTTGAGGGGGAGGTTGAAATCGCGGGTCTTGGGGCGTTTGTGGAGGTAGGGGATCAATATCGCTGGGTCGTGTACCCCCGTTCACGGTGGTGTCAGACTTGTTCATGGCTGGGTTACTGGGGAGGCCGGGGGAAAGGGGTCTCGATATGGCTGCGCGGATGGGTGTTGTCGGAGAGGGATCAAACCCTGGCCTCGTTGGAGTCTGAAGCGTCAACGGCGCTGGTCTCAGTGAATTTCCATCATCCCTTACTGAGCCTGTTCGGTTGAAGTTCGGAATCAACAATCCCGACGCGCCGTTCGTCGGTGGCAACCCAGAAATAGTTGATTCATTCTGAACCGGAGGTATTTTCCTGCTCGGTTGATGGGGGCCATTAGAACCCTGTGACTTTTCCAGCCCTTGGGGTCGGGACAGAGGGGGGAACTCAGAGGTTTCAGAACGTGAGGGTCCATCGGGGAGACCGCGAAACCGTGAAGACGGTGTCCCGGGTACCGGCCCATTACGATTCGATTGATCTCTGGATGGCGTTGTGGGTCTCGGACCATTCGAAACTCGTGTACTGGTCGCTGTGCCCCCGTACGCATCGGAAAATCGCGTGTTGTCGGCTGGACCAGGGATGGGCTGACTTTGAAGAAACCGTGGGCCAACACCGGAGGTACCTTGAGGGGGCTGAGATTTACCGGGTGGGTTGGCTCTGGGTATAGGTCCTGGGGGTAACCGTACTGTCGGCTCCTGCTCCTGCTCACGTTCGCGATTCCTCGGCTGTCCGACGGAGGGCTGGGAGGGGTAATTTGGGCTACCAGATCCACTTGTGCTGGGTTTAACGCCTAAAACGCCGATATTACAAGAGAGTTCGTCGACAGAAGTGATGACTCACCGCCAGACTCGTCTCGCAGGCCAATAAGCCTCAAGGTACCACTTCCAGTAGACTTGTGTGCCCTTATGAGTGTCTGAGTGAATTGTGAGAGTTCCGCAGGGTAATCACAGCGCCATCGGTACGTTCGGCCCAACGTCAAGCTGATGTTAATGACCTATACCGCATACATCCCCACAAAAGAAGAGGTCGGGTGAGCAAAGAAACGACGGGCCGCGAGCGAGCGCGGGGGCGTGATTGCGTACGTTCACTTCGATTCCTCGTAGTTCAGATAGGTTCCAGGTCTTGCCGATGGAGAACGTCCCGTTTGTATTCGATTTCGATTTGTGTATAAACCCAGTTTCGGCGTCAGTGACTATTCGTGTAAGGGGTACCAAGAATAGGTTGGGTGAGGTGGAATGCGACGAGTTTGATAGAGGTCACGCACCAGAAAGTATGATGTACCTCGGTTTCGGCTGACCGTCTTCTCCCTCTTCGACAACCCTTAGGTGGGCAATATACTCCTCTGGTGGGCCGCCAGTCGCGTTTCGTCGTCGGAGGGCCGACGAGATGATTCTCTGCTTGACGTTCTCATAGTCAGAAGACGCCATGCCAGGGCCCTGGCGTCACTGGAGAGGAGGGGTGATCAAAAGATATCCACGTGCGGAAATTACCAGGTCAGTAACCAACGCGACTCGGAACGAGGAGTGAAACTCGGTATCGCACTGGGGCATCAATGCAAAGTACAACGAATAATCGTTCCATTATTAAGTACATGTAAGAGACCGTAAGCTACTACCGGGGGAAATAATGAAGCAGAGATTATGAATGAGAGAGGGGTAAAGGTTCATACTGGTCGATGCCCTTTCTACTCCGGAGTCCCATCCAAGTGAGGGTGGAATCTAGACCGGAGATGGTAGATAATTTTACTGGCTCTACTTCACCATTCCTCAACATCCTGTACTTCTTCCCCCTCCACATCACCCGACTTCCGGTGACCGCATACAGCCAGATCGGGAATGCCAGTAGCTCGCGAATCACCCAGGCAATTAAGAAACTCGTTCGGGATCCGTATGGCAAAGGATGCCCCGCTATCGAGCAGTAGACGTCGAGATCTACGAGCATCCAGGCGGAGAAATGACAAACGAGGAAGAGCCAGTAAGGGATGCCGAACAGACAGTGGATGCTGAGAGCGGTGATGGTGCCCAAAGCGATAGATTCTGTCCAAGGTTCGAGGAGGGTGGCACTGAGCACCATATGCTTGCGCACCCGGATCCATCGTATGCGCCGGAGGATGTAGTCTTTGAGGGACATGTCTCCGATGGAGTTGTAGGCCACGTCGCAGGAAAGGTCATGGTTGAGACCCAACTCGTGCCAAATAGCGCTCGCAATCATGTTATCCTCTGCCATGTACTTCCCGAACGCCGCGAGACCTCGCTCGGGGGATGGACTCTGAGCGTCTCCTGTGCGGGGCTTGAGTGACCCATCAAGTCGGTCAACATCGGAACGACGATAGAGGTTGGATTTTCCCATAACACAGGATTCAAGGGCGAGGGTGTTTATGGCGATGTACATCTTCGCATGGGTGGTGTTCAGGAAGGCTTCTTCAACCTTTGCTCCGAGAGTTGGGGTGTTGACGGTTGCGAACGGGACGTGGTGGACAAGCGAGACCTTCTTGCCCGATTTTGAGGTCGAGCCGAGGATATCAACGGCACGAGCGAGGGCACCAGGGGAAATGGTGATATTTGAATCGAGGACCCAGAGGATGTCGTGCTTGGCCTCTCGATACGGGCGTATGAGGTTGTTGACCTTGGGATTCACCCCGACTACCTCCTCACCTGTTCCACACATGTCGGTCAATAATTCCCGAGGTAGAGGGGCCCGGCACCTACCGACGATAACGCGGGCATTGGAATTAGGGTACTTTTCTAAAAGAGCCTGAACGACGGAGAGAGCCTGGTCGTATTCATTCGCGACAGAGAAAATGATTTCGAAGTTGGGGTATTCTTGGTGGAAGGTGCATTCGAGATTTTCGAATAAATTGGCGTCGAGTCCCTTTAATGGACGCAAAATTGAGACTCCTGGGACAGACTCTGGTGGTGACGAGCTGGTGGGGGATGTGGGGCGTGATGAGCGGTATCTTCGTCGGCTGGGGGGAGCACAAAGTACAGTTGGTTAACACGTGGGGTTCATCTCGTGATGGTGATGGAAGAAGGGGACTGACCCAGCATACACACCCACGAGCTGGATGAACCAATGGATTGTGTACCAGCCGAGACAGAGGATGGATAGGTAGTAGCGCACTGTGCTGGAGGCGAGCAGCGGGGACTGGTCTGGGTCTGACCCCATCGTGGTTGGATAGGAAGGGGTGGGAGAAACGCTTAGTGTACCTGTTACACATCGAATCGTGTAAGCATCCGCGCTCGTCATGGCCCGGCCAACGGGCTGACGGTCCTTATCCCCGCCCTAGTGGACCGATATAAGCAATCAGCTGCTTTGTAGCCATTCACCAGAATCCGTGGGATAAGACAAGGGGACACCGTTTCAAATACTGATTTACGTAGACACGGACGTTGGCACACTTTCGCCGACATCCCTCAACTCATCCAGGCCAAACACCTCAACCGTGTTCTTCCACGTCCGCTCCGCAATGCGCTCAAATCCCACACCCTCGTTCATCCGATTAAGAACCCATGCGACCCCACCGACCGCACATGGCTCATTCCTCCCTTTAACCGCTTTACCGTAGACAAATCTCTCTGGTTTGGTGTCGGGTGGAAAATATAGTGAGCGGAGTGATTGTGGCAGCGCGTCGACGTGGGGTCGTGAAGCGTGGCTAGCGGTCATCGAACACCAGGGGGCATCTACCATCGGTGACGGATTAAAACGCCAACCGGTGCCCGAATCAGGAATGAACCGACCAGTCTCAAACATGATCTTTCCCGGTGGAATCGCCTTGACGGCTGCCAGATTGGCTTCGGTCTTCATGGAACAACCATTAACGCTAGACGGACCATCAGGTGTGAGCCCAGAGTCTATGGCGGACATCCCACCTGATGTGAAATCCCATTCGCACCTGGAAGATCGTTCAGGCAAGGTGGGTAACAAGCCAATAGATTGTACAGACCAATTCAGCGACTTCCTCTGCCGTCCCGGTGAATGAATGGACCACGCCACCGTTACCACCAACGGCTCTGCCCCCACCCTCCCCAAAGCCCTCATCACGCAGAATTTCGACAAAATCCGTGTGGGCTGCCCTTGAGTGGAGGAAGAGAGGGAGATGATACTTCTTTGCCAAGCTCAGCTGAGAACCTGTTGCGCACCCGCCTCAGGATCGCCTAGAGGATGAATATCAACGATACATCAAACAAACTTACGGAAATGCTTCTTCTGGGTTTCTTGGTCGGCAAAGTGTGTTCTATCATAGTCTTGCTGCCACAGTTAGGATCCGTCAAGTTCTAGGAACATCTCGGCAGCCATACCGAGACCACATTCCCCCACGGCGACCACACGACCTTTACCCCGAAGGTGTTTCTCAATCAGACTATCGAGAGCATCGAGGTAAGCGCTTGGTCCACCCTTGAACTTGTCGAACTGGCCGGATCGTGTTGGATGGCATCCGATGGTTGCATAGAAGCCTGTAGCATGCACGATCAACTCCGTGCTGAGTGAGCTTTCGGGTGGGGAGCCAACCATATCTTTCCGCAAGCTGTAGGGCTTCCTTTGATTCATGGAGACTGCCACCGGTGATGATCATCGATTTCACCCCAGCGAGGCGTGAGCGCTCCAGAACCATATCCAAGTCATCTGAAGTATCACAGCGATTCGGAGGCATTATTAGAAAATTTGAGTTGAGACTCGTACCATCGTGCTTCTTCTTTCCATGGTGGTGCCCGCGAAACACAGGGTCGGTGAGATTCACTGCGCGTTGACATCTCGTGAGCGGATTAAAAAATGGGGAGACCGAGCAGTTACCTCCGATGTCAATGAACCTCAAGTTTCTGAACGTCGGCTCAGCGGCGGCTCTCGCAATAACAGTGACTGGCATCCCGCTCTCGGGACACGGCGAGTCGAAAGGGTGACCGGGAGACTGCGTCGTCAATCGAGCTGAGCTTTGCCGGTTGATCCGCCCCCGTCGAATTCCAAATCACCCGGTTGTCCACGGTCACCGGAGAAAGTATCTGGAGATCCGAGCTACTTATAAAACACGAGCTCCGTCCTGAAAGCTTGGCCGTTCACCCCGGATATTCACCACAATTCTCGACAACTGACGACTGCAAGAAAACAAGAATGTCTCCCACTGTCAAACTACCTGTCTCTCAAGGCGCGTCGAACACAAGAACTGGTTTGGTTGCTCTGCATACCCAGAGTCCGGATGACGTCGTCATTACGCTGGCCATTCGTTCGCCCCTCTGTAAGGCAAGGAAGGGTGGATTCAAGGATACGAGGTATGTTACCGTGGTATTCCGACGGCTGTGGGTGATCAACTACTTTCCAGGGCTGACGAGCTCATAACCGAAATGATCAAAGTAAGGGTTTCGCTCAGTTCCCTGTGACCGGCTCTCCCTGAACATAACCTCAACAGCAAACGCTTTCTCGGATGGAGTTTGATCCTTCCCTTTTCGGCGACGTATGTGTTGGCACTGTTCTGGACCCAAAGGCTCCCTACGCAGCACGAGCTGCTGCCCTCGCCGCCGGAATTCCGGAGTCCGTTCCCCTTCAAACAATCAACCGATTCTGCTCCTCCGGCCTCATGGCAGTGACAACGATCGCGAACCAAATCTCCGCCCGTCAGATTGATGTCGGGCTGGCGATTGGCGTGGACTCCATGTCCCAGTTCCCCGACCAGAGGCCGAACTTCAGTGAGGAGATTGAGAAGCACGGTACCGCGAGTGATTGTGGAAAACCTATGGGGTGGACGAGTGAGAACGTTGCGCAGGACTTCGGTATCACAAGGGCCGAACACGATGAGTACGCAGCCATGTCGTTCCAGAGGGCCGAGCGAGCGCAGAAAGAAGGGTGGTTCCAGAACGAGATAGTTCCTTTCAAGGCTTTCGTGAAGGAACAAGACGGTTCACGGAGGGAGGTTATCATTACCCAAGACGAGGGAATTAGGTGAGTAAGGCTCGAATTCTCCCAGCCATTTATAGACGTGGATCCGCTTTGCTAGGGCTGGGACAACTGCACAAGCTCTTGGAAAGATCCGCCCTGCGTTCCCTCAGTGGGGTAATGGAGCAACCACTGGCGGCAACGCAAGCCAAGTGACAGACGGTGCGGCCGCCGTTGTGCTCATGCGACGGAGCAAGGCTGAGGAACTTGGAGTCAAAGTCCTCGCTAAATACGTGACGACCGCTGTTGTAGGAAAGTATTTCTTCCGTCATGCCGACACATGGTACTAATACTGTGACCACCAGGCGTGGCCCCGCGAATCATGGGCATTGGGCCCTCTGTCGCTGTCCCAAAAGCTCTCAGCCAGGCAGGCATCTCAAAGGATGACGTAGATCTATTTGAGGTAATCTGTCTCAATAAATCGCCCAGAGTGCAAAGTTACAACGTGTGACGACAGATCAACGAAGCCTTTGCTTCGATGTACGTCTACTGTATTCGGCAGCTTGGGCTGGATGTGGAAAAGGTCAACGTCAACGGAGGAGCTATCGCTCTCGGCCATCCCCTAGATGAGTATTCCCCACATGAGACCGTGAATTCGGCTGATCGCGCTTTTTGCGGTGATTACGCTGTACAGGCGCTCGACAGATCGCGACTGGATTGAACGAGTTGCGTCGCAGGAACAAGAAGGTGGGTCATTCTCGCGGTTGGGACAAAGTCCGTCCTTCTGACCTCCCCCGCGTTGTTTAGGTGCTTGTGACTTCTATGTGTATCGGTACTGGACAGGGAGCGGTAAGTAATAATGTTCCCCCATGACTTCTCCGCGCGCTAACTCATCTCGCCAGGCTGCTGTTTTCGTAAGGGAGAACTGAATCACAGACACCGTCACTCGAGGCGCGTCACCTCACAGTGATCATCATGATCTTTACCGGTTCCCAGCCTTTAAAAAGGGGTAGATTAGTGGAGATTTCATGTTAGACGTGCATACATAACGTTCTAGGCTCGACGGCTCGTCCGCGCTTCTACACGAGGATGCTTTGAGTGGATGAGATGCTGCCAAAACACATTCGCAACCCCTAACTTTGGAGGACAGGCTGATCATGCATGCCATATCGTGATTGATACCTCCTTGAGTCCATGAGCGCGGACATTAGCGATAATCAGGAAACGGCGCCGGGATCCCTATACCTTTCCGGGTGACCAGCCCCGAGCCCTGTCAGCGTGGCTTTCCATCTTTGGGCTCGCGGGTAGGAACCGGATAGGCAGGGTCTATAAATATTGCCGTGAGCGGCATCGGGGGTAGACCGGCAAGGCCCGAGGAACGCCCAACAACCGTAGACCCGCCCTTGCTCCTTTCTTCAAGCGTCTCTCACGAGGAAACGACACAGCCCCTCACTGCAGTCCCTCTTTTCTTCTTTTCTTTCTCTCATCAGTCTACCCCGACTCTCGCTGGGTGTAGTCGTTTCCTTCTCAGAGAAGACACGAAACGACTAGCCTGAAAACATGGCCGCCAACCCAAATTACGACTACCACACCACAGAGCATGCTGCTTCCACCTCTCCATACGGCTCTGGAGACCCGTACTACAACAAATCCTCTGGTTACATGGCCTCGGGCCCCGGCTCGCGACCAAAGAGGAACTGGCTCAAGATCGCCATCCCGGTTGCCATCCTCGTCATCGTTGGCGCCGTTGTGGGTGGTGTACTCGGCTCCCGTGCCAGCAGAAACAGCAATTCGCCTGGAGGAAACAACAGTAATGGCGATGGTAATGACGGCAACTCTGACGGTGGGGTGAAGAATGGACTTGGCCGTTTCCCGACCGCGACGGATTCATTTTATGGCATGCCTATCTATCCTTCCACCGTAAGTCTTGTGTTTTTTTCCTCCATCAAACGTCGTATTATCGTAGCGTCCTGTCCCCTCCGTTGTTCTCTGATTGGATTGTTGACCTGTTGTACTCTCTGCCTCTACAGACCAACACCGCCCTCTACGGCCAGCCGACGTTTTCAACCAATGCAAATGCTTGGCCCAGCGACACATTCAGCCCCGGAAGCCCATCCCCCACCAGCGTACGCCCGGATCGACCTCGACTTATTGCTCCCGCATTCAAGTGGAACGCCCTCCCGAACCTCATTGCCAACGATCCATACCTCTCAGCTTGGAACGAGTCTATTTTCAACAACGCCACCGAGTATTTCAACGCTCCTGTTGTCAGATACAATCTGGACGGTGACAGTGGTATCCTTGACAACTCTCGAGAGGTCAAGATGAGGATCAAGGCTTTCGCCTATGCTTATAGGATGTCAAAGAACACCAGGTGGGCCGATCGAGCCTGGGACGAAATCCAGGTATGTCAACTTGGGCTTCTGAAGTGATCAGCGGCTAATCCACCACATAGAACACGGTCTCGAGCTCTTTCGGTCCAGCGACTGACAAGTGGAACACAGGCCACTTTTTGGATACCGCTGAGATGGTTGCCGCTTATGCCATTGCTTACGATTGGCTTTACGACGTTCTGAGCGATGACCAGAAGCAGCAGATGCGGGACAACATGATCCTCTACGGCTTGGGGCCTGGCAGGTCCGTCTTCGATGGAACCGCGGTCACCTTCGGATGGTGGACTGCCGGCATCGCGGGTAACTGGAATTGTGTTTGCAATAGTGGCCTTACCCTTGGTGCTCTCGCGATCCTCGGTGACGACACCACTGGAACTGCCGAGTACCTCCTCGGCCAGACCATCAACAACGCTCTGAACGGCTGCGTCAACGGCGTCACTTCCGACGGTACCTGGACCGAGACAGCCAACTATTGGTACTTTGGTACCACCGGTCACGCCGAGATGGCTTCTGCTCTCTTGACCGCGACTGGCTCCCACTACGGTTTGCTGGACACGAACGCCAGGTTCAGGGACACTGGCTTTTTCCACATGTATGTCCACGGACCGACCTCCCTGTTCGATTACGGTGACCACGGCCCCAACAAGTTTTCCACCACCGCCAACTCTGTCACCTTCTACGGATCCGAATACAACATTCCCGAGTACATTCTCTACCAACGTGATCAGCGTGATTCTGCTGAACCGTGGAGTATGTTCTGGTATGATCCCAGTGTCGCCGGTGCCTGGTGGGGTGGTCTTCCTCTCGACCGCTTCTTCACGAACGAGACGGACCAGTGGGCATCGATGAGGAGCAGTTGGACCGACAACAACGCTCTCTACGTCGCCATGAAGGCAGGCAGACTCGTTGCACACCAGACTCACAATGATCTCGACGTCGGCGACTTCGTCTTGGATGCCATGGGTACGCGGTGGGCTGGGGAATTGGGATCGGGAGACTACCTTTCCTTCCAATATTTCCAAAGCGATGCTCAGGATGCGGCTAGATGGTTGTACTACAGAAAGAGGACGGAGGGACAGAACACGATTGTCGTCGCCCATTCTAACCAGCTCGTCGCCGCCTCCCCGACGATCAACAGCGACTCCAGTGGTACAACACAAAACCTCGGCACTACCGTCTTTGAGGTTCCCGATAACTCGAATGCCTTCTTCACCGCCGATCTGACCAGTGCCTATGGCAACGTGTGAGTGTACTCTTTGTCCTCTTTGTTTGACGGTTCTGACACTGGGCGGTGATGCAGGACGTCTTTCTCACGCGGTGTGAGGATGTTGAACAGACGCAGGCAAGTCTTGCTGCAAGATGACATCCAAGCTTCGCAGAGCATTCAGTGGAGGATGCACACAAATGCCACGATCGACGCAGAAGGGACCTTGGCAACGCTGGATATTGGGGGGAAGAGGATGCAGGTTGAGATTATTAACGCGCCAAGTGGTGCAGTTTTTGGAAGGACGGATGCGGTTCGTTACTCTGACGATCCTGCCTTGCCCGAAGGCCAGACAGATCAGCCGAACCCTGGCGTGTCCGTGTTGACGATCGACCTGCCGGCTGGGCAATACAACCTTCAGGTCCTGTTCTCACCACAATGGGATGGCATGTCGTCGAGCGACTTTGTGAAGCCCGGCTCTGTTCCTCTTTCATCATGGACTCTGGATTCTCACAATTGATAGGACTTGCTTTTGTCTCACTCTTACTCTTACTCTCTCTCTCTCCCTTGACACTGTTCCGCTGGACCCTTATTCTTACCGCCTAGTTACTTGTGTTTTTGATATATCCGTTTTTTTGCGCAACCTGGACTGTGGAGTGCTCATTACATATACACAAGGGCAGTTGGAGCAGGTGGCACTCGAGAGACAGTGATAGCCGAGCAAGATGACATGGTTCGATGATTTGTCGCCTTGGTTTCTGCCGCTGCCGCCCACGCTCGCCAGCTCTTCCTTTTCCTTCATCGAAGGTCCTCTCATTTCCACAACACCCTCTCTATCCATCCCGCTTCTGCACTCAAACTCAGTTGAGAGCTCATTCTTTCCAACGCTCGAGTTTTCGAGTTTTTTGACACCAGAACCTCCAGTGAGTCGCCCACTCCCTCTCGCTTAGCCCCCCGCCGCTTACCCCTTTCCTTCTTTTCCCAACAGCGACCACCATAACCCTTCCTCCTCGGACGCTTCCCCCTCTAGAAAATACCATTTTCCGAGAATGTTCAACGTCAAGTCAAGGAAACTTGTCCTCACACTCTTTTGCTCCCTCGCCCTGGTGCTCGTCTTGAC
>Ga0307513_10005915_pt1 | contig 16055 bp, 20 predicted proteins | sample 15_EM_MG_FD_202174 | JGI IMG/M metagenome (GOLD analysis project Ga0307513, IMG submission 202174) | Populus trichocarpa ectomycorrhiza microbial communities from riparian zone in the Pacific Northwest, United States - 15_EM | ecosystem: Host-associated > Plants > Roots > Unclassified | place... | reverse complement strand
CCTACGAAATATTAGACCCCGCCGAGGTGCGCCGAGAATCAGAACACTTACGTCAGGACGAGATTAAGCTCTGAGGACCAGTATGGTCCGACGTCTTAAGCTTCACACGGATGACCTTATCGGTGCCATCTCGGAGTTGCTTACAGATTACAAACTCCATTGCGAGCTGAGCAGTGGTCACAGACTCCCATTGAAATTCCCTATTGCGCGCGAGCCTCGCCTTCCTTGGGTCTAGATGTCCGGGACGGTACTTCCGGGGAGACTTCCTGTCCAATCCGTTTAATATTGGTTTCTATCGGCCAGGTGCTGGGTTCGTCCCTATCCAAGGCTTGATGACGCTAACAAGGCTAGGAATAGGTGCAATGCCACAACCTTTGTAGTCGGTGAAATTTTGTGTTTCCGTGCCCCGTACTTCAACTTGACGAAAAAATTTGGCGGAATCTCGAGGCTCTCCACCCCCAGGTCGAGTTTTTATGGGAGGCCTTCGATCCCCAACCGTCCCACAGGGGTGTTATGGGCTTAGGAAAGGGAGCGGAATCGTGGGAGAGCGTCACAAAGTTGGGTGGTCGATGGTCGTTCGCTAGGAATCCTGCTCCAGCATGTCTGAAGGAACAACCAGACCGGATCATTAATCCCGGCGGAGGGTCTCTGAGGCATTTCCCCTGCGTGTACCCTGGGTAGTGTATCGGCATCGTCATATTCAGAGAACGGTATCTCCCCTGCCAGGACCTAGAAAGCTGATGTGAGATTGATCGTCGGATTGTGCGGGACAATGGGAGTTTGCCTCAAAGATAACCATAGCCATTCCGTACACGTCGCCCTCTTTCGTGGCAGTAGCCTTTGAGACGCCACGGTGTTTGACCTGCAGGAGTTCTGGTGCGGTATGCCGGCAGCTATGAGTACCCGCCACCGCAGATTCCTGGTGGTTTGCGCCTGGTACGGAGACGATCGAGCTGTAACCTGCGGTAGCTAAGCAGGCAACACCGTTGTCATCAATTAGTATCCGGCTCTGGCGATAGCATTGGACCCAATCAGACGAGAACTGACACGTTATGATTCACGTACCGGCTTCAAGGCGCCGTGAGCTACATAATTCTCGTGCAGGAAACGCAACCCATTGGCCGCGTTGGATAACTGTTTGTAGACCCATGTAAGCGTCAGGAGTCTCAGGGTGTTCGTCTAAATGTACCGACCAAATCGAGTCGATTGGCGTCTGGCTCCCGCTCCAGATATTCCATAATGTTTCCATTTTTGTACCAGGGAAATACAGGGCAAAAGTCGAAGACGGTCGTCGACACCCCGTAAAAGGGGGTGATGTTGTCGTGCTTGAGTTGTCTTATCAACACTGCCTCCATGCAAAACCGCTGTGTCTGTTATCTGTCAGAACAGAACCCCAATCCCCATCACACGACAAACCCATTCGATGACGCGCCATTCGCGGGGCCAATCCCGCACCACAGGAATCTTGAGAGCGACGGCCTTATTGCCGTACCTACCCTTCCAGATTTCGGTTACTCGGGAGATGTGCCGAGCCTTGTCTTCCTCCTTCACGACGCCGTTTAGTGTGCACGACGGCGGGACCGCACCACGGTGACCGCACAGCCTCCGGAGTTCAATGATGTGTTCCAGCTCCGACGTTATGTGCCCGCTGTGCGTGAGCTCCGGGGACAGAAATAAGTATGGTCAGGACCAGAAGAAGCAGCGGACCATGTCACCTCGGCGATTCTATCGATGCGCTTTTTTACCACTTCGAAGTTAGACTCGTTAACATTCATGGCGAGGGTAGGCGCGGAGGCACAGAGGGGATATCGTGCCGGCGGCGGGATGGGCTTCGCTCCGGCAAGGTCCGAAAGCCGCCTGCCGGTCACAACTGGATCCGTATTAGCCTGGGCCAGCTCGATTCCCACTGCTTGCGGCGAGGTGCCCATCTCCACAGTTGCTGGTTTGTGCAACGGACATGATGTCGACCAAGGATCAGGTCTGGGTCATCACAGCAGCACGGACATATCTGGTCACCGGACCCTGGCACCACTACGAGAAAGGGCGCGCCTCAAAGCCAACATCAAATTGACTTGAACTACGGTTAATATACAACACTCTAGAATTTTTAAGCACAACCCTGAGCCACACTGGGAGCCCACACAAAAATGGAATGTAGTTGGTCTGGTAGGGGAAGAAGCTGTGGCCGGTAGCCGGTGGTTTCGGGCCACCGTCAGGCCCTACGAAATATTAGACCCCACTGAAGTGTGCCGAGAATCAGAGCACTTACCTCCAGATGATATTAAGCACCGCAGGGCCAGTACCGTCCGATGTCTTGAGCTCCACGCGGATGACTCCACTGGCGGCATCCAGAAGCTGCACACAAATTATGAACCCCAACGGGGGCTGAGCGCTGAGCAGTGGCTACAGACTTACGGAGAAATTCCCTGTTGCCCAGACCTTGTCTTTCTTAAGTACAGATGTCCGAACCATCACCCCGAGGGTAACTTTCTGTCCAAAATTCCATCTCAAGGGTTCCACTGACCAGAGGTTCAGCCCGTCCCTGTTCAAGGCTTAGTGACGGCAAAATGGTTAGAAATAGGTGCAATGCCATGTGTATACACCATCCACAGCCCCCATGTTCGGTGAAGTCGTGTGTTCCTGTGCCACGTACTTCAATTTGACAAAAAACTTCCTTCGGTCCGGTTTACTCTGGGAAGTCCTGAGGCTCTGCACGCATAACTTGAGTTTTGATGGGAGGTCTCCGATCGCCCATCGGCCCACAGGAGTGTTGCGGGTTTGAAGAATGGAACGGAATTGCGGGAAGGTGTCGCAAACTTGGGTGATCGATGGTCGTTCGCTGGGAACGCTGCCCCAGCATTCCTGAAGGAACAACCAGACCAGATCATCGATCCCGGCGGAGGGTCTCTGGGGAGTTTCCCCTGCGCGTATACCCAACCTTATAGTGTAGTCGTCCTGCTCGGAGAACGGCATCTTCCCTCCCAGGACCTAAAAAGTTAATGTGAGATTGATTGCCGGAATCTGTTTCTGTGGGACAGAGGGAGCTTGCCTCATAGATAACCATACCCATTCCGTACACATCACTCTCTTTCGTGGCAACAATCCCCAAGGAATCATCACAGCATATGCCTTGCAGAACCTCTGGGGCGGAATAGCGGCAGGCATCACCACCCGTCATCACAGATTTCTGGCGGTTGGCTCCTGGTATGGAGACGATCGAGCTGTAACCTGCGGTAGATAATCGGGCAACGCCGTTGTCATCAATTAATATCCGGCTCTGGCGATAGCATTGAACCCAATCAGACGAGAATTGACGTGTTATGACTCACATACCGGCTTCAATGCGCCATGAGCTACGTGATTGTCGTGCAGGAAACGCAACCCATTGGCCGCGTTGGATAACTGTAGACCCAGGTAAACGCCAGGAGTCTCAGGGGGTTCGTCCAAATGTACCGACCAAATCGAATCGATTGGCGTCTGGCTTCCGCCTCAGATATTCCATAATGTTTCCATTTTCGTACCAGGGAAATACCGGACAAAAGTTGGAGACGGTCGTCGACATCCCGTAAAAAGGGATAATGTTGTCGTGCTTGAGCTGCCTTATCAACACAGCTTCCATGCAAAACCGCTGTGTCTGTTATCTGTCAGAACAGAACCCCAATCCCCATCATACGACAAACCCATTCGAGAACATCCCACTCATCGTGCCAATCTTGCACCACGGGAACCTTGAGAGCGACGGCCTTGTTGCCGTACCTACCCTTCCAGATTTCGGTTGCCTCGGAAATGTGTCGAGCCTTGTCTTCCCCCTTCACGACGCCGTTTAGTGTGTACGATGGTGGGACCGCACGGCGATTACCGCAAAACCTCCGAAGTTCAATTATGAGTTCCATCTCCGATGTTACGCGCTCATGCGTGAGCTTCAGGGGCAGAAGTGAGTATGGTAAGGACCTGAAGGAGAAGTAGCGGACCATGCCACCTCGGCGATTCTATCGATGCGCTTTTTTATCACTTCGAAGCTAGACTCGTTAACATTCATGGCGAGGGTAGACGCAGAGGCACAGGGGATATTGTGCCGGCGGCAGGCCGTAGAAGAATGGCTTCCCTCCGGCAATGTCCGAAAGCCGTCTGCCAGTCACAACTGGGGTTTGATTCCCATTGCTTCACAGCTGCTGGTTCGCACCACGGACGTGTTGTCGACTAATAATCAGGTTAAGGAACCCCCGGCCCAGACGTCACCGGTTTGCCCTATGGCGCGGCTGGAGAGGAACCTGCCGGGTGGGTCGTAGGGATTTCACCGGCCCAGTGGAGGGGAAGCGCAAAATTAGTCCCTTCCCCATGTAATTTACAGTAAGGGTGGTCGCCGTAGTGACCGCGGGGATCTATGCTTCCGTGCGAAGACGTAAGTAGAGGATTCCGGAGCACTGCTCTGGACCAAAGTTGGTGCATGACCGGTCCCCTTTCCCATGGAAGAGAAGAGACGCATGCTTCTTGCACCCGTCCTACTGAATACCTCGTTGGAAGCAGCGGGACTCAAGCCGCCCCCAAATACGAATCCTGCTGATGCATACATCCCCTCTGGCCGCTGCGTCCGTCTTAGGTGTTTGGCCTGCGGATCTAGAACCGATCACTGCTTCCAAGGTCGTCAGGGGCCCCTCTCACACCTACCACGACGTCGATGTCACCAATAACCAGGGATATAGGTCGCTTAAGGGGACCTGCCTCCTCAGTATCAGGTATGGCTGACCTACTGATGACTATAGATAATTCTGACGTCTGCGCCGCTCGCACCGTAGGAACAAGCCTCTCGAATCGCGTCGCGATGGTTTGGCATCGATGCAAGACCAAGATCAATCGCCTACTCCGTAATGTGCCCCACGAATCGACCCGTCGCTTCCCATACGATATCATGGAGATGATCATCGCTCACCTCACCAACGACCTCCACGCTCTCAAGGCATGCTCATTGACTTGTTACTCCTGGTACATCGCCGCGGCTCCGCACATTCACCATACCCATACGCTTTGCAACGGGACACGTGACGAAAGTTGGCGCGGGCTAAAGTCCCTATCCATGCTGCACAGGTTTGGTCTGGCATCGTTCGTAAAAGAGATCAGAGTGAAGCAACGGGATCCGTGGTTCGTGCCCCAGGCATTCAGCTCCCGTGACTTGCGCTACTTTTCCGCTTTCGCAAGCGTCCATACTCTGGAGCTTGAGGGACTGGAGATCCACCGGTTTATACCGGGCATTGAGTGCTATTTTGGGCACCTCTCGCCGACCCTTCGATCCATCAGACTGCGGAACCCGCGTTGTACCCCTCGACAACTATCGCATTTCCTCTCCCTTTTTTCAAACCTAGATGATATCAATATCGCATTCCCCAAACCGCTATTCAACACGTCAATTCCTGGTACAGAGCTTGTTCCATTCTCCGCACCGAAACTACAGGGGCGGCTGGAGCTTCGTCACTTTGATTGGGTTGAAACCTGGACAGACCTGATTGCTTCATGCGGTGACCTGCGATTCCACCACATGGACCTAAACTTGGTTGGAGGTTGTGCACCCGTCCTGTTTGGAGCATGCGCCGAGACTCTAGAGACGCTGCGATGTTCGGTTAGTAAGTAATTCAACTTGGGTTTATTCATGGCCCTGGGCTGATGGCGAACAGTCGAAATTCGTTCGTCACCCCTTGAATTCGATCTATCACAACTCAAGGTCCTCCGATCTCTACAAGTCAGGGATTGGGCGACAAGATCATGTATAGGGAACCGCCACAACATCGTCACGAAGGCACTCTCGACCATCGCATCCCCTGTGTTCTCCGAACTTGTTATCGTCCTTGAGAGCGACGACATCTACAGTTTACCCTCGGATGTCACATTGTTCGAGACACTGCGCACGATGAAGGAAGTCAGACCCTTCAAGACGGTGTTTGCGCTCGACGTTCTATCTCCGGCCCAGGCGGAGGAGGGACGGCGGGGGTTAGTGGGGGCTTTAGTCTGGGCAGATGCGGAAGGTTTACTTAATTTCCTCGACCCCTCACCCACCATCTCGGATTCCTTGAGCCACAGTCCCTGGCCGAAACCCGCTCGAAACGAAACGGCGGAGTTGAAGGACAGGTCGGCCATCTGACGCGTTCCGTCTAGCTGAATATCATTCGCGGGATGGGCTCTCGCCTATGTATAAACTTGCACAAGCATCAATGCGCCTTCCTCATGTATCATAGCTGTAATAAGTAGACATTTGGGTAAATAAAAGCCGGGTAGATTGCAATGTGTCCTCCACAATCACAGTGCTCGCGCTGGATGTCTGACGCGCGGATCCGCCGCGATTCGGTTCGATCATTTCGAGTCACCTCTCACGCCTGCCACGACGGCGACATCTCCCACAACCAATGATATATCCTCAAGTAAACGCGAGGTCGTCGTTGGGTGCTGATACGGGAATGACGATTATATCAGCGCTGACCAGCACCGACCAGTGTTGATAAGTACGGATTTGGTGTCAGGGAATCTCAGGGGCCATCGTACGTTTCGGTACTGCCCGGCGCTGATCGGTGCTGAAAACTGACCTGTCTCTGAACAGTTACAGTACTGACCACACCACACTACTTTTTCTGACGTAGGTCTCTCAAAGGGACCGATCTCCTCAGAAATGAGTGCGGTACCCCCCCTGGTACACGTAGATGACTCTAATGTCTGCACCGTTCGCACGGTAGGGACAAATTTCTCTGACGATCAAGGCAAAGACAAGATTAATTGCTCATTCAGCAGTGCACCTCCAGAGACATGTCCCGCGTACAACTCGACCCGCTGCCTGCCATATGAAGTCATGAAAATGATCATCGTCCACCTCACCCGCGACCCCGGTGACCCCAAGACGTGTCCACTGACTTGCCGCTCTTGGTGTATCGCCACTGTCCCACGTCGTTTCACCACACCTCTATGGCACGCTACAGCCGATATGAAAAGAGTTCCACCGAAAATATGACCACGTCCCAAAAAGTGCAGCAGACCCACAGTCTCCCGGAGGGACTGTACCATTGGAACCTCACCCTAGAAAATGTCCTTTTCAACAAGACTTTGCAGAACGTCAAGACTCGCGGTGAACAGGAGCGTGGCTGGGAGGATGAGGCCGTGTACGGAGGCCCGCTGCAACCAGGGACATATCTCGATCGGGATCCTCCCTCCCAGACGACGACCTCCAGACATCGTACAACGCGACGGAGAAGAGGGAGCCCTTCAGCGTGAGGAAAATGGCCTACGATGCTTTACCGGCCGCACGGAATGGGTGTCTCAAGCCACCGCACCTACATAAAACTCTCGAGCGTCTTGACTTCCCCGAACGACTGCACAACATCGTAATTGAGACCAGCTTTCTTCTTGCGGACGATGCGAATGTTCTCAACTATCTGGGGGTCCAGAAGGTTAGCCTCACCAGGGTAAGCCGGACAGTGTGTGTCGCGTTTATTGGTGCTCATATTTCGCAGCTGTCGGAGAAGTTCACCGTCAAGGAGGTCGAGAAGATGTCGGAGAGTTGTTCTGCGCCCGCTCAGGAGAAAGAGAAGGATGGCTACATTATTTCATTCACTCAGAATCTTCGTGAGGCCAGTGTTCCAACTAGGCGACCGTGGCGTGCCGGCGTGCGGGCCGACTCGCGGAAATTAGATAAGCAATGTGTATTACCAAAAGAGGAACTACGTTTGCTGACCCATCTACAACTTCGGGACCCTCCCCATAGTCTCGCAAGCTCGACTGACAAGCTCGACTAAAAATATTCAGACTGCGAGGTGGACTGACGCCTTGCGCTGTTGCAATAACAGTTAGTTAGAAGTGCGGGCCCTTCCCCACAGGACCCTAGTGGCTGCAATGTTCGTGACCCTCCGATCCGGTGGAGCACATGTTGCGTGGAGCATGTTCTCAACTCTATCGAAACGAAGTTGGACTTGTGTCAAACAATGCGTGGTGTTAATCGAAGGTATGCCGGAGTGATATCAAGGCCGCAAAGATAACCGGCCAATCGTTCGAGGCCGCTCTGGGTCGTTTTTATCAACCAGAACCCCGCAAGTTGATTCTGGTCGTTGGACTGTTTATTGGGTCCAAGCACCTCCCCCAGCCCAACCTCCCTCCCCCCAATCTCGCCATACCGCCATGGCGAGCACCTCGCGACTCCGAGTCAGTGACCCAGGTCCCTCCATGGCCAACATTAGCGGCGTACCGCCTCATCAGCTCTCGATCGATGGTGTTCAAAGGCACGTCGATGTGGGACTTTTGTTTTACTTGGACCATTGCTTAAATGCCCACCAGTTCCACAGTTACGGCCGTTGGTGAACACCGAAAACAAGAGGACAATGCAGCGCTATTGACAAGGTTCGTACGCAGTGTACCAATCGTTTACTCGCATCTCACTGTGGCAGACTCGTCACTGGGCCACGGAAAGGCGATAAGACAAGGTTTTCTCAGTACGTCCATGCCAAACCTTCAGAGTGTCACGTATTAATGCGACGCAGCGATAGGCTGGATCCAGTGTCCCAAGGAGAACTTCCGGTACCCCGCGATGGCGAGAAGTGGCTCGCTCGGTCAGCCTTCCCTGAATTGTTCGATGGGATCTGCTAGAAACTAATCAACTCTGTTCCGCTGCAGGCTGAAGAGGGCACTCGTCGATTTGGGACCCGGGGGGGTCGAAGCCGACCCTGTAACGCGCTTTTGGACCGCCGTCAACGTAGTTGCCGACGACATCGACAATGCCACGCTCCCGGGCTATAAAGCAGATTTGGACACCTCCTTGATTTTTGTAAGTGCACTTACTTTTCTGTGCGCCTTTCCCATCTCAACCACATTGTTCTTCTCTGTATCAGGCGAGTATATTCATAGCCGTCGAAATCACGTTAATTTATCAAGACGCTCAACAATCTCAGCCAAACCTCGTCGATCTGACAAACGTCCAAAATGTGGAGAAGGACGCTTTGTTCAGCAGAACCGATCCGCTGGCACTGGTCTCCGATACCCCTACCGGTCTTATCATAACAAAATCCCTCCTTTCCATCAGTCTCTTGTTCAACTCTCTCACGGCTCTTGCTGCGTTGCTGGGAAAAGGTTGGATCCGGCGTTACACTCGAGTCACAAGTCGGGGGAACATCGCCGATCGAGGCAAGGAGCGATTTGACAAAATCATGGGACTTCAGAAGTGGAGATTTCACCTGGTCGTGGGGTCTCTGTCCACTTCGCTGCAGCTCGCTTTCCTGTTTTTTGGTGCTGCCGTTGCCACCTATCTCTGGGGTTTGAACCATTCTGTCGCGGGGGTGGTATACATTTCCTTCCATGTCTTTTTCTATGTGTGCCCCACCACCATGGCGACTGTCTGGAGAGACTGTCCGTACCAGACCCCCCTATCCACTCTGCTGCTGAACATCTTGTCATGGGTAAAGAAGTCCACCGGTGAAACGAACATCATAACCCCTGTTGGCAACGCCACCCAAAACCCCACGGGCCAAGAGACACCTATCAACGATGGTCCCATCTCACTCTCAAACCCAGCATTTTGGAGATGTAACCCACTCTTCCTTCCCCCCCTCCCAAGTGATATCCGTGCCACTGTAGGCTTTTGGATGCTAGATAGCTCTACCAAATTCCTTGTCACCTCCGCAGTTGCCGCCGCATTCCAGGAATTCCAGTGGCCGTCACACTACCACTCCACAGCTGCCTTGGTTCAGTTCCGTGACATGTATATGGCATGCCTTCGAGTGCCAGAGTTTGATGAGTTCACCCGTCTCACAGCCCTTCAGTCCGCCGCAGCATATTATACCCTCTATCACATACAACTCATTTGGAGTGTCTCAAAGGGCCTGACACCTCCCAATTCCTGCTCCGACCTCTTCCACCTGCACAAAGAAAGATGGGGTGTAGGCAGTGTTTTCGAATACCTTCTGCACACCAACGTCCGCTTGGAACCTGTTACATCTGCAAAATTCCTGTCCTACATCGCCCCATACTGGTTTCGTAGCAACTCTGGCCTTCGCATCGAAGCTCATTTGCAGATATTGAAGGAACTCATCAACATGTTAGAAGAATCGAAGGCATTGAACTCCGCGACTCTTACAGATTGCGTTCTCTGTGTGGGAGCAATAATGGATTTTCCTTTGCATTCGGAGGATTTGGTTCGGGTTGACAAAAGGTATGGCCCGCTCTCCTTGCACACAGTGAAACTTACTGGGGACAGTGATTACTTTTCTTTGGCCCTTGAAATGGTAGTTAACCATATCCACGACATGGCCTTACATCAGAGTCGTCAGAGTCATCGGAGCAATCGGAGACGCCATGCTAAAGGAGTACTGGGGGTCCTTCTTAACCTCATCAACAAGGCATCACACCCCCTCGACGGCCCATGGATATATGGACTCCTAATGGATGCCGTAACAAGCGGCATGGATGACGACATCTTTATCATGTTCCTCGAAATCAGTACATGCCGAAGGAAGGAAAAGGCTGCTACAGCCGGCGCGCGGGCGCGATCCTCCCTAGAATGCGTCTATGTCCACAGAAGTGCAACGGACTCACAGCCTCCCGGAGAAACCGCACTACCGGAACCTCTCCTAGACGCAAACGACCTCCTCAACAAGATTTCGCAGATCATCAAGATTCGCAGTAAAGATGGTGGGTGGCAGGATGGGGCCGTGTATGCTGGCCTCGTCGCAATTGCGGGCATCCCTCGGCTGAGGTCTTCCTTCCCCGGGTTTGGTCTCCTCGAAACGTTGTCTAGAGCCATGGGGACGAGGGAAAACCAGCCCCTGAGGGTCAGGAAAGCAGCCTACGATGTTATACTGGCCGCGCGAGACGGGTGGCTCAGGTCACCAAGGCTACGCGGAACCCTCGAAGAACTCGACTTACCCGAGAAGCTATGCAGCGTCGTGACTGAAACCGGTCGCCCCTATGACAAACGTTCGTTCCTCATGATGATGCGGGTCTTGTCGGAGAACGAGGATTGGCACTCCTACCTTATGGGAGCCATGCGCATTTGGCTGCCTTTCCGTGACGTGGGACCGGAACATACCCTTAGCATCCTTCGTAATGTCAGCGAGCTGCCGATTCCGGAGGATTACGCCGGCCCAAACACCTCTCTCGACGAATACTTGGGGAACCTTGTGAGAAGCGAATGGACGGGAATCGTGAACTCCAACGCGGCGGATCTCAGCGCCAATCGACTTCGACTCCTCGAGGAGGTGACAAGACAGTTCACGCTACTATTATCCCCGAAAGGGGGTTTATAGGTTATGACGGCAGCAAAATAGGTTATTCCATCTTGAAAGATGCGGGATGTTGGAAGTTAGCTTGCGCGAGTGTTCAAGCACATGATACAAGATTGGGTACTTTGGTTTGAAGGCAATTCCTTTTTCTTTTCACTCAGTTGTTTCGCATCACAGCTGGGGTGAGTTCCTTATCGTGATACCTTGTATTCGTAGTCTACCTATAGACTTATTATCAACAGGTAGATACCAATGTCAGTCATTTCGCATTACAGCTGGGGCTTATTATCGACACGGGGTGGTGGATATAAGAGCCCAGGAGAAGATGTCCGTCTCATTATCACTCAGCTTCTGGAACAATTATAGTCGCTAGATCAGTTGACTTTCATCTCGACTCACAACTCTGAGAATTGACCGGTAGTTGAACAAAATGCGTGACCTGAATGTCATCCTGAGACCCCTTTCACAAATCCAAGGGCAACAAAGGGAAATCTTAGTATACCTAACCCATAGTAGACGAGTCAATTATATTGCACGTGACCACACATTCCGTGTTTGCGCAAAAACCTTGCGTTCAGGCTGAACAACCCCAACAGATTTGGGGATGGACTTTGTGACCCACATTCAGTTACTGACCGGCATATCCTCAACTGGGTCGAGCAAGGAAGAACAAGTCCTGCGAGCCTGGGCGAGGTTCGGCTTCATTTGATCGATTTCCGTCCGTGTTTGTTGATCACCACAAATAACCAGCCGAAAAGGGCCAGGACATGGTACGCGTTTTTTCTTTGCCACAGCTCATAGCTTTGTCGCTCAGTTTGTTTACCCAGACGATCACTACGACGATGGCGATGACGATTACCAGGAGGTTAACACGGTCCCGCAAGAGTCCGTTCTTGATGTTTACCGACAAGTGGGAACCTTTGGCCCCCATACTGGTTCTCAAGGACCGAACATCCTGGGCCAACTCACTGCGTGAGCAAGCACTCCTTCCCTAGGACTCCCATGGGCCTTGACGATTCACCAATCAGAAAGCCCGATGGACATCTCATGCTCGACTCGGTGCGATCAATATTGTCCTCTGGTCGACCAGACGACGCGATTTCTGGGGAGCTGGTCGAGTTGCTTGGGTTCGATGAACTAGAACTCATCTCCGACATCCTGAGCAACCGTAGCCAGTTTTTCGAGGAACCGAGGGTCACCAACGAGCCAACTCTCGCCCCTAATCCTTCGAAGAGCGGAGGGAAAGAAATAGGTAACTTGCTCCCAGTCACAACAGAAGAACCTGCTTACGTCGTTTTCTCAGACCCAAGGAGCCTTGCGCCTGATCAAGTCAGGAGACGCATGGAAGAACAACTGCAAGCAAATGCTTCTAGGCCTTTGTTCACCGGTGTCGCAGTCAGTTGCATCGTTTCGTTACAATGTTATGCACCTCGCGTTGAGTCAAGGGGAGTAGCATGAAGCGCCAGAAATTCTACCTCACGTATACACTTCACAATCGAACACGTGTGGCGGTAGTGTGCTTTCTCAATTTGGGAGCAAGTATATGCTACCGATTGGGACCCGGAGGGAAGAGAGGGAGGCGAGTTTAGTTCGGTTTCAACTTCCAGGCCAACTAAATCAATCGTGCCCCGCAGGGATATGAAGAGGTCATCGTCCCTCCGGCGAGAGTGGTCCCTCCTCGTGACACAGAAAGGCTGATATCAGTAGATGAGCTGGACCCATTAGCCAGAGGGTCGTTCTTTGTGAGCCAAGAAACCGTTTTGGGCTCCCGGATGCTGAGGCTTCCCAGAACTATACTTCGTTGAATAGGATCCAGTCCATTGTCTTCCCGACTGCCTTCGGTTCAAACGAAAATATGTTGGTCTGTGGTAGGATTGTGGGGTTGCTTTAGACATAATCGTCGCTGACATCCATTTGGAATGTAGCTCCCACCGGTACTGTAAGCAGGCTGGTTTCGTCCCTTTACCCCCGCTGAATTATCCTTCATTTAGGGTAAAACTGATGTGGCCATGTTGGCCGTCTTGCGTGTTCTGGACCAAAACCGAACCCTCTCTTCTGATCCGAATGCTTCTATCGCTTCTACTATCAACCGTAATGCGTTCAAGATCATCTACGTGTAATGCACCTCATCATAACGCGGAACACCGTCCCTGATTGCGTTGTCAGCGCTCCCATGAAGGCCCTGGCGGCTGAGATTGTCCGCAAACTCGGGAAGAGGTTACAATGGCTCTCTGTCAAAGTCAGGGAGCTGACTGGCGACATGCAAATGACCAAAGAGGAAATATCCGAGACACAAATCATCGTCACCACTCCGGAGAAGTGGGACGTAGTCACCAGGAAACCCACCGGAGAAGGTGAACTTGCTATGGTGTGTTCGGGAAATGTCAAGGCTGCTGGCGCTTGTCGATGGCTTACTCATTTTTAATAGCAAGTCAGGCTGTTGATCATAGATGAGGTTCACCTTCTGGACGAAGACCGAGGGGCCGTAGTGGAAACGATCGTGGCGCGAACGCTACGTCAGGTCGAATCTAGCCAGTCGGTGATTCGCATAGTCGGACTCAGTGCCACATTACCAAACTACGTCGATGTCGCCGATTTCCTTCGGTCAGTCCTTATAAGTGTCACACGACGTACGTGCTAAGGTTATGTAGGGTTTCACGCTATGCTGGTCTTTTCTTTTTCGACTCTTCATTCCGATCGGTCCCACTGGAGCAACATTTCATTGACGTGAAAGGAAAACCAGGGACCGTACAGTCCCGCAGGAACCTTGATCGAGTGACCTTCGAGAAGGTTTCTGAGCTGGTCAAACTGGGTCATCAAGTGATGGTGTTCGTACATGCGAGGAAGGAGACCGTCAAGGCTGCCTAAGCCCTCAAGGAATCCGCCACGATTGATGCTTGTTTGAACGAGTTCAGTTGTGAGGACCATCCGGTCTATGGGCTTTTTAGACGGGAAATTGCGGAGTCGAGGAACCAAGAGATGCGGCAGTTGTTCGATGTTGGATTTGGGATCCACCATGCGGGAATGTTGAGGAGTGATCGTAACATGATGGAACGGATGTTTGAAGCTCGCGCGATCAAGGTACTTTATCCTCCCCGTATTCCCTGGGTCGGTCTAATAACGCACTCTCTAGGTTCTTTGCTGTACGGCCACCTTAGCTTGGGGTGTCAACCTTCCCGCTCATGCAGGTAGGAAGAGTATGACTAACTTTGGGAGCGGCCTTGTTGAATTTTCTCTTGCTAGTCGTGATAAAGGGAACGCAGGTCTATGATAGCTCGAAGGGTCAGTTCGCGGATCTATCGATTTTAGATGTGTTGCAAGTATTCGGTCGTGCCGGTCGACCTGGTCTGGAGACGAGCGGAGAAGGATACATCTGTACGACAGAAGATCGTCTCACCCATTACCTGGATAAGGTCACATCTCAGGTATGCGCTCTCGGGTGCTTCATTATGCCTTTTGCTGACTGCCACGAAGAACCCGATAGAGTCAAAGTCAGTGGTCATGTTTTTGATGATCTCACGAAACGAGCCAAACAACCACACGCAGGTTCGAGCGAGGAATGAATGATGCCCTGAACGCGGAAATCTCCCTTGGAACCGTCTCGAATATTAACGACGCTGTCCAATGGCTAGGCTACACCTACTTATTCGTGCGAGCCAGGAAGAACCCGATGGCATACGGTGCAACATCTCTCGTTGTTCGGTTGTCTCAAAATCTCAAATAATACCGTCTAGGAATGCTCTGGAACGACGTTGCGGAGGACCCGAGGCTCGGAGCCAAGCGGAACCAACTCGTCACGAACGCGGTCGGCAGGCTCGTCGCGGCCCGGATGGTCAACTGGAACAGGTCAACTGGTGCGCTACAAGTAACGGATTTGGGGAGGATTGCGGCGAAGTATTATATTCGACTTGCGTCCATCGAGGTTTTCAATCAGAGGTTCAGGGCGAGGATGTCAGAGGCCGACGTGTTGACCATGCTCTGTTACAGCACCGAAGTGGGATCATTTCGCCTGTTGGTCTCTGCGCGTTTGCTTACATTACTTTGCATCCAGTTCAACCAGGTCCAACTACGGGAATCCGAGATTAAGGAGTTGGAAGTCCTCAAAAAGAAGGTCCCCTGCGAAGTGCAGGTAATGCGCCATCTGTTCTTAGATTCCCCCCTGCTCACCTGAGATTCAGGACGGGACATTGACCTCTCAAGGAAAGGTCAACATATTGCTCCAGTCCTATATCTCGCAACACCGCGTAGAGGATTTCGCTCTCATTTCGGACCAGGGATACATTGCGCAAAACGCGGGGAGGATTATCCGTGCGCTGTTTGAGATCGCACTGAGCAACAAATGGGCAAAAGCCAGCCACGTGTTGGTCGGCCTGAGCAAGGTTATCGAGAAGCGCATGTGGCCGGATGTGGATCACCCGTTGAGGCAGTTCAAGCTCCAACCGCCGCTTCTCCATAACCTTTCCCAATGGGCGGACGACTGGATGGTGGAGGACTTGGCCGCGATGGACGCCGACGAACTTGGGAAACTCGTCCGGATGAACGAGAAGCACGGTTCTGCGCTGAAGGCGGCCGCCCAGCAGTTCCCAACGGTCAGAATCACTTATTCCCTCAGACCGCTTGGACACGACATCCTCAAAATCCCGGTTCGAGTCGACCGGCTGTTCACGTGGAATCCCAAAGTGCATGGGACTATCGAACCGTTCTGGCTTTGGATCGAAGATGCCGAGGGGGTAGGAATCTCTCAGATATTCAATCTCTCCTTCCGACCCGCGACGGAAACGGTCGAAGTGGACTTTATGCTCTCTCTGCCCG
>Ga0307513_10005914_pt1 | contig 16056 bp, 12 predicted proteins | sample 15_EM_MG_FD_202174 | JGI IMG/M metagenome (GOLD analysis project Ga0307513, IMG submission 202174) | Populus trichocarpa ectomycorrhiza microbial communities from riparian zone in the Pacific Northwest, United States - 15_EM | ecosystem: Host-associated > Plants > Roots > Unclassified | place... | reverse complement strand
GTTGTATTGAAAGCCATGGAATTTGTTCTCCCTTGAAGACAGTTAACCGCGCCGCAGGCGCGCGCGCCCGGCGGCGGACATCAGCGCGACAGGCCACATCAGTGACATGCGTAAACGGGTTTGCCAGCGTTGACCGCGCTCGGGCGCGCTTTCGGTCGAATACAGGTAGCTCGAGGTGGCGGCGAGCGCCAGCACGATGAAGCCAAAGAACCAGATGATTGCGACTAAGCGCAACAGACCGAAAACCATGTCGGATTCTCCCCCGCGCCCGGTGAGGGCGTCTAACTTTTCTCGTAGGGCTCGTGCAGCTTGACCGGCGCGCTTTTTTTCTTGCGCATGCGGATATTGAGCATCTCCACCGCCACCGAAAAGGCCATGGCGAAGTAGATGTAGCCCTTCGGAACCTTGTGCTCAAAGCCTTCGGCGATGAGCATGACACCCACCACCAGCAGGAACGACAGCGCCAGCATCTTGATGGACGGATGGGCCGAGACGAATTCGCCGATGGCGCGCGCGAACAGCATCATGAGGCCGACCGAGGCGACCACGGCGGCGATCATCACGGAAACCTGATCGACCAGGCCGACCGCCGTGATGATCGAATCGAGCGAGAACACCATGTCGATCAGGATGATCTGCACGATGATCGCCGAGAAGCTGGCCTTGATGCCTTTCGAGGCGTGGCCTTCCTCACCCTCGGTGAGCTGATGAATCTCCATGGTGGATTTCCACACCAGGAAGAGGCCACCGGCGATGAGAATGAGGTCGCGGCCCGAAACCGCCTCACCGAGCACGCTGAATAGTGGCGCCGTCAGGCCCACGATCCATGACAGCACCAGCAGCAGGCCGACGCGCATGAACATGGCGAGGAACAGGCCGATGCGGCGCGCGCGCTCGCGTTGCGCGGGCGCGAGTTTGTCGACCAGGATCGAGATGAAGATGATGTTGTCGATGCCGAGCACCAGCTCGAGCGCCGTCAACGTCAGAAAAGCGACCCAGACCTGCGGGTCGGACAGGAGAGCGACGATGGCATCCATGAGTGGCTGCCATATTAGAGGAAATCAGTTCGCCAGGCCGACGCTGAATCCGGCAAATGCGATGTTGCCGTACGCATCGCTGTCGACCATGCCCGCCGACACACTCCAGTCCACGTGTGCGCTTTGCGCGCGCCGAAAGCTGAGCGCGATGCTGCTGCTGCTGCCGTCCAGCACGGCGTCGTGCACCGAGGAAAAATCGAGCGCCAGCGAATTGCGGCCGAAGCTGCGCTCGACGCCGACACCCGCCTGGCGGTCGATGGCGCCCTGTGCCTGGGTCAGGAACGAACCGAGCAGCGCTTCGATGCGCGGCCGGCGGTCGAGCAGCGGCGAATCCGCGAGGTCCAGGAAATTGTTGAAGTCATCGTCGTAGCCATATTCGATAGCCATGGCATAAGCATTGAAGTCGCCGTGAGTGAAGGACAGTTGCAGGCCGCCGCCGGTCGCCGTGAAGCCGAGCTCGCGCCGCACCGTGCGCAGCGGCAGCGCGAGCGTGAGCTCGACGTTCATGTCGCGCTGCCGGCCCAGCAGCGCGACCTCGAAATCTCCGACGGCGATCCACGCGCGCGCGCCGATCGTCGCGGCGGTGTAGTTAGAGTCGTCGTCGAAACGGTCGTAGTTGAGCGAAATGCCGCCGCGATCGCCGTGCAGCGACGCGCCCACGTTGAGCAGCGTGCCACTCAGGTCGGCGTTGTCCGATCCACGCGAATAACCCGCCCCCGCATAGAGCGTGATGTGTTCGTTCGGCGAGAGCGCGAAGTCGGCGTCGATGCCGCGGCCATTCGAGTCGTCGGCGGTCACGGCAATATTTACACTGAACGGCACGGCCAGCGCCTGCGCCCCAATACCGAGCAGCAGCGCGGCAATAGCCCATCGCGTGCACCAAGCCATGAAGTCTCCCTGACCCTTCGTGCGTTCAACGCGTTCAAGTCCAAAGGGTTTACCGCCCGGCCGCTGGAATGCGCCAGCCTGAATTGACTCGCCCGGCGTTTGCCACGCATTCTCCTGCTCGACAATAAGACCGATCAGCAGGGTACGGGGAGCAAATCATGCGTAGAACGAAGCCGTTGCCGGTGTTCCTGTTCATTGCCGTTTCCGGGACGCTCGGCGCCCCCTGGACTCTGGCTCAGCAAAGCACGCCGCCTGAACCCGCGGCTGCCGAAGAGCCTCCAATGGACGAGGTCGTCGTCACCGGATCGCGCATCCGGCAGAGCGAGCTGGGTTTCGCAAATCCAGTGACGACCCTTTCAGCGGATACCCTTGCCCACTCCGGCAAGACGGATCTGGCGGACTTCCTCGCGCAGTCACCGGCGTTGGTGGGTTCCGTCACCGGGGACCTGACGGCGGGATCCAACCCCGGATTCGGCGAGGTGGGTCTCAATCTTCTCGATCTGCGCCATCTCGGTGTGGATCGCACACTGGTGCTGGTCGACGGCCGCCGCCACGTTTCGGGTCTCGCGGGTTCCGCGGCGGTCGACATCGACGCCATCCCGACCGATCTTCTCGAAGCCGTAGACGTGCTGACGGGCGGCGCTTCGGCGATTTACGGCGCCGACGGCGTGTCGGGCGTCGTCAACTTCCGGCTCAAGAAAAACTTCGAGGGCCTCACGGCTCGCGCCCAGGTGAGCCAGTCGGGGGAAGGTGACGGCGACAACCGGTTTCTCGCACTGACCGCCGGAATGAATTTCGCCGAAGGCCGCGGCAACGCGGCGATCGCGTACGAGTTCAGCTCGGAAGACCGCGTGAACGACCAGGATCGCGCCTACCTGCGCCCGCCCCGTGCCGCCTATCTCGCGCAGAACCAGGATGATCTGGACGATTCGCCCGATGTGCCCGACAACATTCCCTACAACGACCTCCGTTACGCCGACAGTTCCCCCACCGGTGCGGTCGACGTGGATTTCGATTTGCTCTCGGACTTCGAAGGCAACGGCAGGGTCTATGACCGCGGCTTTCTGCTCGAGAACTCGGGCGGCTACACGCAGGGTGGATCCAGCACGTCGGTCGATGGTTACCAGGGAGATCTTTTCCCGGAAATAAAGCGTCACCTGGTCAATGTGCTCGGCCATTTCGACGTGAACGATTCGTTCACGATCTCCGCCGAGGGCAAGTACGTGCGCACACGCGCGTTTTCGGTTGCGCAGCCGTCGTACGACTTCTATCTATTCATGACACCTGACAACCCGTACATGCCGCAGGCGATTCGCGATGCGATCGTGCCGGGTGCGGCGGCGGAATGGTTCGAGGATCCCGAGACACCGGACGGCGTCATCGTCACGCGCGACAACTATGACCTGGGCGTCAACGCGGAAGACACCTTGCGCGAGACGCTGCGCGGGGTGCTCGCGGTGAATGGCGACGTCAGCGAGCACCTGCGATACGAAGCCTCGTACGTCTACGGTGAAACCAAGAGCGAGATCGTCACCGTCAACAATCGGTTCGAGGACAAATGGCTCGCTGCCATCGATGTCGTCTCCGACCCGATCACTGGGGTACCGGTCTGCCGTTCGTCGCTTGATCCGGATGCGCCGGAGGAACTGGCCGGCTGCACGCCGTACAACATCTTCGGGTTCGACGTACGGAATCCCGGTGCGGCCGATTTCGTAAACGCCGACAGCGTCTCCCACACCAAGGTCACCCAATCGGTTGTCTCGGGCTCATTCTCCGGCGATTTCGGTTCGCTGATGGAATTGCCCGGCGGCCCGATCGGCTTCGCGATCGGGGCGGAATATCGGCGCGAGACGAGCGACTCCGTGCCCGCGCAGGAAATCCAGGATGGCCTCACGTGGACCGGGCCGATCACCCCGGCTGCCGGCAGCTTCGACGTCAAGGAAGTTTTCACCGAGGTCAACCTTCCGGTCCTCGTGAACGCGCCATACGCGAACCGACTATCGTTCGGCGCGGCGTTCCGCGCGTCGGATTACAGCACCGTCGGCAGCACCAACACCTGGAAAGTCGACGCGGTGTACGCGCCGGTGCGCTCGCTGACTTTTCGTGGCACGTACGCGCAGGCGGTCCGCGCGCCAAACATCGCCGAGCTCTTTTCCCCGCAGACCACGACGTTCAATTTCATTACCGATCCTTGCGACGTCAACGAATTGAACAACGGCACGAGTACGCGTGAATCGAATTGTGCCGCGCTGCTGACTGGCATGGGCATCGACCCGACCACCTTTTTCCCGTCGAACACGCCGCAGGCGACCCTGTTCACCGAGGGGACGTTCGGCGGCAATCGCGACTTGAGCGAGGAGACGGCGACGACATGGACCGCGGGCGTCGTGCTGCGACCGGAGTTCGCGCCAGGCCTGAGCCTGTCGCTCGACTGGTACGACATCGAGATCGAAGACGCCATCAACACGCCCGAGGCCGAGGAGTTGACACAGCTGTGCGTCGATCAGCCCACGCTCGATAACCCGTTCTGCGGTGGAGTCGAGCGCGATCCGGACACGGGCTACATCATTGGATTCACCGTGCGGCCCGACAACGTCGCGAGCTTCCGGACGGCCGGGCTCGACATGACGCTTGACTGGAATATTTCCACTGAAAGCTCGGGAGATTTCAGGGTGCAGCTCGTTGGCGGATATCTCAACCGGCTCGAATTCGTATCGACGCCGGGAGCCGAAGTGGATAACGATCTCGAAGAACAGTACTTCCCGAAGTATTCGGCGACCGTCGACGCGAGCTGGACCAAGGGCCCGCTGACGCTCTCCTACGGCATCAACTGGTATAGCAAGACGGACCGATTCACGCGCGAGACGCTGGCCGGCGATCCCGACTACAGCGATCCGCGCTATTTCAAGGTCAAGGAGAAGTGGGATCACGACATCCACGTGGCCTACGACGTCGGTGAGCACGTCAACGTTTATGCGGGCGTGAACAACCTCTTCGATCAGAGGCCGGAGTTCGGCTACAGCTCCTATCCAATCTCCGCGATGGGCCGCTTCTTCTACGCGGGTGCCAAGATGAATTTTGGCGCTGCCAAACGATGAGGGGAACGCGCGTGCGCGTGGCCGGGCTCGTCCTGGCCACGCTCCCCTGCCTGTCCGCGCAAGCGGCGACCCCATTCGAACTCGACGACTACTATCTACTGGCCAGCGTTTCCGAGCCGGCGTTCTCACCGTCCGGCGATCAGGTTGCCTACACCGTCTCGCGTAACGACAAGAAGCGCGACCAGGCCACGAGTGATCTCTGGTCGGTGCCCTGGAATGGGGGCGCTCCGAGGCAGCTCACGAAGACGCCCAAGGCGAGTGAATGGCAACCTTCCTATTCGAACGATGGGAAGTCGCTGTTCTTTCTCGGCGATGCCGGCAAGGACGAAGTAACCCAGCTGTGGCGCATGTCCGCGAAGGGCGGCGGTGCGCGGCGGGTCACGAACATTCCCGGTGGCATCAGCGATTTTGATCTCTCGCCCGATGGCAAGCGCGCGGCCGTGATCGCCGAGGTCGGCCTCACCGTCGGCAGCAAATCCGAAATTCCCCCGCCGATCGAAACGGAGCGCTTCCTGTTCAAGTGGGACGGAAAGGGTTATCTCGATGATCGTACCCGGCAGCTGTTCATCGTCGACTTGGCCACCGGCAAGGCGCGGCAGCTGACCTCGGGTCAGCGCGATCACTGGCATCCAGTCTGGTCGCCCGACGGCAAGTCGGTCGCCTACACCGCGAAAGAGCGGGGCGAGACTGATCGTGACTCCAACTACGAAATTTTCGTGCAGGGCGTCGATGCGGGCGATCCAAAGAAGATAAGTACGTCACCTGGCTCGGATGACGATCCGGATTGGGGCGCGCATCCCTCCTGGTCGCCGGATTCTCGCCGCGTGCTGTGGCTCGAAGGGGGAGAGGACAAGTGGTTTTACTACGTGCCGCCGCAGCTGGCCGTCGCCGACATCGCGACCGGCGCAATCACGCGCCCCGCGCGCATCGATCGCTCGTTCTACTATCCGAAGTTCGCGCCTGACGGCTCGATAGTCACGCTGATCGAACAGGACCGGGACACGTGGCTCGCGCGCATCGATCCCGCGAACGGCCACATTGAGTATCTGAATTCCGGCAAACGATTCGGCAGCGACTTTGCCGTCGCACGCGATGGCCGCGTGGCCCTGCTCGAGAGCGATCTCAGCACGCCCGCAGAAATCTTTGCCGTGGACGGGCGGCGCCAGCTCACTCATCACAACGCCTGGACGGCAGAGCGTGCGCAGGGTGAGGTCCGGGACGTGTCATTTGCCAGCGGCGACGCGGAGATACACGGCTTCGTCACACTGCCTGCCGGTTTTGATCCCGCGAAGCGCCACCCGCTGCTGGCCTATCTACATGGCGGCCCCGTCTACCAGCACAGCCACGAGTTCGACATCGAATCCCGCCTTTTCGCGGCATCCGGCTACGCGGTGCTGGCGATCAATCCCCGCGGTTCATCCGGTCGCGGCTTCGATTTTGCCCGCGCCATCTATGCCGACTGGGGCAATCTCGACGTGAAGGACATCAGCGCCGGAATAACTCACGCCATCGACGGTGGCATCGCGGACCCTGCGCGCATCGGCGTGTTCGGATGGAGTTATGGCGGCATCCTCACCGACTACATGATCGCGAGCGATCCGCGCATTCGGGCGGCGGTCTCCGGCGCCGGAGTGGCCAACGTGCTCGCGAGTTTCGGTGTCGACATGTATGCGCGTGAGTACCTGTTCGAGCTGGGCACTCCCTGGGAAAACTTCGACACCTGGCGAAAGCTCGCCTATCCGTTTCTGCATCCGGAACGCATCACCGCGCCGACCTTGTTTCAATGCGCGGGCGCGGACGACAACGTGCCCTGCGTCGGCGCGCAGCAGATGTACCTGGCGCTGAAGACCCGAAACGTGCCGACGCGATTGATTGTTTACCCGGGAGAAAACCACGGGCTCGACGTGCCTAGCTACCTGGTGCATCGCGTGCGCAGCGACATCGAGTGGTTCGACCGCTGGCTCAAGGCTGGCGCGCCTTGAGCCGGAAGTCCGCGTCGCCGTAGTGAATGTAGTCAGCCCAGTCGGGTGAGCGCCTGGCATGCACGGCGCGGCGTGCCTTCACCAGCGCGCTGCCGATACTGCCGCGCAGCAGTTGCGTATAGAAAACGCTCGCGAATGCGGTGGCGGACGCATCTTCCACGGGCCAGTGGGTGCCGACGTAGTGCGCCAGGCCGGCGCGCAGCAGTGTTTCGGCAAGACTCAGGTTCTTGGCAATGCTTTGTCCGCGTGGAGTGCCGCCGCGGGCTCCGCGCCGCAGGCGCGCCGATTCGCAGGCATTGAATACGACCAACGGCGGCAACCGACCGAGCGCCGCCAGATGGGAACCGGTGAGCTCGCCGTCGGCGAGCGCGAGTCCGCTTTCACCGGGGCGCTGCGCATCGAAAGACGCGTGACCGGCGAAGTGAATGACGTCGTAGCGTCCCGACTCGAATTCCGCGGTCACGCGTGCCAGCGTGGCGGCGTCGCCCGCGACTTCCGTGAGGCGGACGCGCTTGGCGCGCCCGAGAATCTGCGCAATGCGCTGGCGTTCGGCTTCCGCGCCGGGCAGATCCTCGGTGGGATTTGCGATGAGCAGAACTCCGAGATCGTGCTGTTCGCGCCGCCCTGCGTCGAACCGCGCCGGCACGAGATCCGCGGTGGCGTAGCGACGCGACAACCCCGCATCGAGCGCCGGAAACCAGCCGCGCAGATTGAGCGCTTCCCAGGGGACGCGGCTGCTGGCTGCGTCATGCACCACCGACAGCGCCTGGCCGCGTGTCGCCAGCAATGCGCGCAACAGCGCGGGATTCAGTGCGAGCGCGCCGAGTTTCGTTCCCAACGCCTTCACGCGAGCCGCGGTCAGCGACTCGCTCTGAAATTCCCGATCGAGTCGATCGAGTGCGGCGGCGGCGAATTCCTGGCTCTGCGAAAAAATGGCCGCCGAGCTGCCGCCGGTGAGCAACGACGCGCGCCAGGTTTCGCGCGAACCCGCGCGCGACTCGGCGGCCACGATCAGATGCGCCGTACCGGGTATCCGCCGCGACCGCGTCGACGCGGCGGCGGGCGAGGGCGCGAGCGATGCGAGGCGCAACTCGCTTCCGGGACGCGCCTTGACGAAGTCGCCAAGCCGCGCGTGGACTTTCCTGGCATCGGCGCGCGAAAGCACGTGCAGGTCCACGCGCGTGAGGCTGGTCTGGCCGGTGGCGCGGGCGCGCAGGAATCCGCGCAGCTGAGCGGCGAACGAATCCGCGGGCGCGATACCGCTGTGCGCGCCCCAGGCGACCGTGGCCAATGACCGGTATTGCGGCACCTGCGCGAAGCGTGCGAGGTTTTCCGCGGCGTTTTCGATCACGTCGAGGCTCAGGCGATCGAAACGCCCGAGACCCACGAGAAGATAGGCGGTCCGCGTGCCGCGGCCGGGGCGCTGCAGGCTGCGCGGAATCGGCGTCACATTGCCCGCATCTCCACTAACTACCCGGTGTTCGAGCCAGTCACCGATGACGCCGCCCAGGCGCTCGTCGATGTCGGCCGCCGCGCCGCTCGCCGGCACACCGCGCAGCACGGCGACGGCGATGGCCGCGGCGCGCGCTTTCGCCACGTCGCCAACGCGCACGCGAATCGCGAGCGGGCGCGCCGCGCTCGCGCGTTGTGGACGCACGTGTGCGCGACCGCGCGGCGCTTCGTTGAGCGTGTCGAGGAACAGCCGCCGCTGCTCCGGAGTCATGTGGGGCCAGTCGATCTTGCCCTGGTACTGCGCGCGCAATTCCTGGTCGCGAACCCGGGTCAGCGAGCCGCGTTTCACCGGTGGCGCCGCCGCGAAGCGTTGCGTGGCGCCGGTGGAAAGCAGGTCAGCGGTTCCGGCGATGACGCGATCGGCCAGCGGCATGTCGCTGTGCCCGCACTCCACGTAGCTGTGGCGCGCGCCCGCGAGGCGCGCGAGCTCGATCGGTACCGTGCCATCACCCTGCAGGCTGTATTCGTATTCGAAGTCGCCGTCACGAAGCGCGACCCCCGTGGCCGTCGTGCGGTTGCAGCCGACGACCATGGTGAAGCGCGCGTCCGCCGGCGCCATGCGTTGCTCGAGGCCGCTCGCGGAGCGCAGCAACGCGGCGTCGGGCCCTGGACCCGTGGGTGGCCATGCCGCGGCGTCGAACAGATCGAGATCGCTGACACTCTTGTTGGCCGGCAACAGTTCGTGCAGGCCGGGAAAGCTCGCGAATACGTTGCGCGCGAGGAATTCCGCGTCGTGCCGCAGATCGAGCATGGCGATCTTGCGCACCACCGAATAGGTGCCGCGAAGCGCCTGCACCGCGGCCAGCGATCCGGAATTGGGGGTGCCGAGCATGATCAGCTGTGAGACCTGTTTGCCGGCGGCGTGCGTCAACGCGGCGCGCGCCACCAGGCCACCCATGCTGTGGCCGATGAGCGCGATGTCGTCGCGGCCGTCATCCGCCAGGCGCTGCGCGAGGGCACGGCCGAGAGTCGCGATGTCACGCCGCCAGTCGTAGTCGAGCAGAACGGCGTCGAATCCGGCCTTGCGCAACGACAGCGTGATCTTGAGGTAGCTGTAATTCATGGCACCGAGCGCGACGATGCTCGACGCGTCGTTCAGCTTGAGCTCGGTGAGGCGCCCGAAGGCGATGTCGATCGGGTCGAGCCACAAGATGTCGTTGGGTCGTTTGCCGCCCCGGATGAAGCCGAGTTGCGAGCCCATGATGCCGGGCAGCACGTACACGCGCCGGCGCGGCGGGCCTCGCTTCTTGCGCTTGCGCGTTTCGGTGCGAGCAAGGCTGGCGAGCTCCGCGTGCAGTTCGGCGCCAAAATACTCGACCAGCCCCTCGTGCGGATTGCGCGCCGCCAGCAGTGAGATCAACACCGCTTCGTCGAGCGCCAGACGGTCGTAGGGCGTGATGTGATCGGCCGGTCCGCTATTCAAGCCGGAGGAACTCATGGCGCGGCTCCGAGCTTCGCGTCGATCCAGTCCATCACCGGGCGCCAGAGCGTGTCGCGATGGCGCTGCGCGAAGAAGCCCTCGTGTCCAATGCGCTTGCCGCCAGCATCCGAGGGCGCGTACCAGCGTGATTCACGCTGCACGTTCGGGAAGAACCTGTTGATCGCCTCGATCGTGCGTCGCGTGGCAATGGGATCGTCGGTGAAACCCACGGTGAGCACCGGTGCGCGGATTTCTGCGAAAGCGTTGTCGGATAGATAGGTGTGAAGATCGGGACCGAAATGCTCCGGCCGCAGACACCAGCGCCGCCATTCTTCATAGACGCCGCGCGGCAACGGCAATCCGGCCCAGCCGCCGCCGGTGGGTATGTAGCCCTTGAGCGCGAGCAGGATCGGCCCATGAACCCGCCAGAACCACCATGCCAGGTACTTGAACGGTGCGGCTTCCCATCGCCAGTAGCCGACCGAAGTCGCGATCTGCACGTGGAATCGGGCAAGCGCGTGGTTTTTTACCAGGCCCAGAAACTGACCGCCGATGCTGTGACCGAATGTGACGACCGGCTTGCCCTGCGCTCGCGCCGCGCCGGCGGCGAGCGCAGCGCGCATATCCAGCAATCCCCAGTCGCTCATGCGCGTGGTTTCGCTGGCGAGATCGGCGGGCGCCGACAGGCCCATGCCGCGATAGTCATAGAGCAGCACATCGTAGCCGCGCTCCGCGGCGTATTGGGCCAGCTTGAAGTAGAAGTTCTGCGGAAAGCCGGTGGCGCCGCTCAGGACGATGACACCGCGCCGCTCCGGCGCGGTGAACCAATGAGCCGCGAGCTCGCGGCCGTCGGGTGCGCGCAGCTTGAACGGCTGTGGATTCAAAGCGCGTGCGCCTTTATCTGCTTCGCCAGCGCGAGAATGACTTCGCGCCGCGCGCTCGACTTGCGCCACACCGCGCCAATGGTTCGTGTGGGTACCGGTTTCACGAAAGGCTTGATGGTCACGCCACGTGCTGCCCCATAGGCGCCGCGCCCCGCGAGCTCGGGCAGAAGCGTGATGCCGACACCCGCGGCTACCATCTGGCGCAGCGTCTCGAGGCTGGTGGCTCGGAAATCCTGCTTTTCATGCAGGCTGGTGCCCGAGCAGATCTCGAGCGCCTGGTCGCGCAGGCAATGTCCATCTTCGAGCAGCAACAAGGTCTCGTCGCGCAGGTCTTCGATCCTGATGCTGGCGCGGGTGCTAAGGCGGTGATTCGCGGGCATGGCGACTGTGAACGGCTCCTTGTACAGCTCGTAATTATCGAGGCCGTCGAGCAGCACCGGGAGTGCCAGGATTCCGACATCGATTTCTCCCGAATGCAGTTTCTCCAGCATCACGTCCGTCTGATACTCGTACAGCATGAGCTCGAGGCGCGGCAGCTGCTTGCGCAGCTTCGCGGCCACGTTCGGCAGTAGATAGGGGCCGATGGTCGGCAGCAGCGCGAGCTTGAGGCGGCCGGCGAGCGGGTCGCTGTGACCCTTGGCGAGCTCGACGATCTCCTCGCTGGCCTCGACGATGCGGCGCGCCCGGGCGACGATCTCCTCGCCCGCGGGCGTGAGCGACACGCGTTTGGGTGCGCGCTCGATGAGCTGCACGCCGAGGTATTCCTCGAGCTTCTTGAGCTGCGCGGAAAGCGTGGGCTGGCTCACGAAGGTGCGCTCGGCCGCGCGGCCGAAGTGGCGCGCGTCGGCGACGGCCACCAGGTAGCGAAGGTCCTTGAGTTTGAGATCGGCCATTGTCTTCTTGCGGATTCGTCCCGATAGACGGTCTCTATTGAGTTTATACAATCAATCGATTGGCTGAAACAGGGGTTGCCCCGGAGAATGCGCGCCACCCCAGCCAGGACCGCGGATTCACCGCGGCCCCGGCCACGGTTTCATCGAGGACGTTTTTCATCAAGGAGTCGGCATGTTAGGTATTGGCCAGAAGTTTCCCCATTATTCGCTCACCGGCGTGGTCTCGAACGACCAGGCCAAGGCGTTCCAGCCTTTCAACCAGGACACCCACAAGGGCAAGTGGCGCGTAGTCTTTTTCTGGCCGAAGGATTTCACCTTCGTATGCCCGACCGAGATCGCCGCGTTCGGCAAGCTCGACAAGGAATTCAAGGCGCGCGACGCGCAGCTGCTCGGCGTTTCGACCGACAGCGAATTCGTGCACCACGCCTGGCGCAGCACCAAGGATGAGCTCAAGAACCTGCCATTCCCGATGCTCTCCGACATCAAGCGCGATCTTTCCACGGAACTCGGCATTCTCGACAAGGATGCTGGCGTCGCCCAGCGCGCCACGTACATCGTCGATCAGGAAGGCGTGATCCGTTTCGTGTACGTCACCGATCTGTCGGTGGGTCGCAGTCCGGATGAGGTCCTGCGCGTGCTCGACGCACTGCAGACCGATGAACTGTGCCCGTGCAACTGGAAGCAGGGCGACGAAACGCTGAAGGCGGCCTGATCGTGAAAATCGAACAGGTGAGAGACACGCTTCCGGACTACGCGCGCGATCTCAAGTTGAATCTCGGCAGCGTTCTCACGCCGAACGGCGCGCCGGGACTCAACGAGAAGCAGATCTGGTCGATCGCGCTGGCCTCGGCGATCGCTGCGCGCAACACCTCGTTCGCGCGCAGCGTCGAAGCCGAGTCGCGGGCGCACCTCGCGGATCTCGACGTCGAAGGCGCGAAGGCCGCTGCGGCCATCATGGGTATGAACAACATCTACTACCGCTTTCTGCATCTCGTGGAAGACGATGAGTACCAGAGCATGCCCGCGCGCCTGCGCATGAACGTGATCGCCAACCACGGCATCGACAAGCTCGACTTCGAGCTGATCTCGCTCGCCGTGTCGGCGGTGAATGGTTGCGGCCTGTGCGTGACCTCGCACGAGAAAAAGCTGCGGTCGCATGAGGTATCCCGCGAGGCGATCCAGAGCGCGGTTCGGATTGCCGCGACGATTCACGCGGTGGCAGTGACCCTGGAGTTCGAGCAGAGCCAGCCGGTGGCGGCCGGATCTGTCGAGCTCGCGGCCTGATATGAAATCCGATCCTCATCGCTGATCTAATTCGCGCATGGATTCCTCTGGTGACACTCCCGCCGTGCTTTCGGCGGGTGTCGTCGTGCTGCGCCAGGCGCCGACCGGCTGGCGCGTGCTTCTGCTGCGCGTCTACAACTACTGGGATTTCCCGAAAGGGCGCGTCGAGCCCGGCGAGGATGCGCTGGCTGCCGCACGTCGCGAGGTACGCGAAGAGACGACTCTCGACGACCTCACCTTCGACTGGGGCGAGTCGTATTTTGATACCGACCCCTATGGCCGGGAAAAAAAGGTTGCGCGTTACTTCCTCGCGCGCACCACCACTGAAACGATCTCGCTACCGGTGAATCCCGTGCTGGGCAAACCCGAGCACCATGAATGGAAGTGGTTCGACTGGGAATCGGCCGAACAACGCGTGCCAGAACGGCTTTGGCATGTGTTGCGCTGGGCCCGCGCGCAAATCGGCTAGGCGACGCGCCCGCGCTGGCCGCCGCGCAGAAAATCCTCAACGTTCAGCGCCAGCTCGTCGACGGCGCGCTGCCGCGCTTCGAACGCAGCCCAGGCGATGTGCGGAGTCACGAGCAGATTCGGGATGCCGGGCTCAAACAGCACGCTGCCATTTGCCGGGGGCTCCTGCGGCAGCACGTCGATCGCGGCGCCGCCGAGATCCCCGCCCTTGAGAGCATCCACCAGCGCGTCGAGATCGATCAGCGCGCCGCGAGCCGTGTTGATGATGATCGCTTCGGGTTTCATGAGCGCGAGCTCGCGCCTGCCGATCATGCCGGTGGTCGCGGGCGTCAACGGACAATGCAGCGACAGCACGTCGGCGACGCGCAGCAGTTCATCGAGCGAAACGCGCACCGGCGAGTTCCCGATGGGGGCGTTGGCTCTGGGTGAACCGCGCCGCTCAGCCACCAGCACGCGCATGCCGAGCGCATCGGTGGCCGCCTTGGCGACCGCCTTGCCTAACGTGCCGTGACCGACGATGCCGAGGATCTTGCCGTTGAGCTCGCGGATCGGTGGTCCCGGCACGGTGAACAGCTCGGATCGCGACCAGGTGCCATCGATGGCGGCCTTTCCGTATTCGCGAAAACGGTGCGTGAGCAACAGGATCGCGCCCAGCACGTGCTGCGCCACCGAGACCGTGCAGTAGTCGCGGATATTGCACACCGCAATCCCGAGCTCGCGCGCCGCATCGAGATCGACATTGTTGGTGCCGGTAGCGGTCAGGCCGATCAAGCGCAGGCCGGGGACGGCCCGCATGCGCGCACGCGTGATGTTCAGCTTGTTGGTGAGGATGAACTCGACGCCCGCGATGCGCTCGTCCACCTCGGCGTCCGTCGAGGTGGGATACAGCGTGATGCCCGGCAACACGCGCTCGAGGTTCGCGGTGTCGAGGTCGTCGTGACTGACCGTGCCGAAATCCAGGAATACGGCTCTCATCCAGCTCCCTAGCTAGTTCTCCAGGCGGGCGGCCGGCACAGGGGCGAGGCCCGCGGGGGCTGCGAGCGTACCACCGGCCGCCGGAAGCGTGGCGATGGACGGTGGAATCAATTTGTACATCACGGGTGTCACCAAACGGGCAAGCAAGGTCGAGGTGATGAGCCCGCCGATGATCACCCAGGACATGGGTGAATAGAGACCGATGTTTTGCAACGCGAGCGGCAACAGACCGCCGATGGCCGTCGCCGAGGTGAGCAGGATGGGCAGGAAGCGGATTTCGCCGGCCTGTTCGATGGCTTCGTCGAGCGGCACGCCCTGTTCGCGCAGCTGGTTGGTGAAATCCACCAGCAGGATCGAGTTCTTGATTTCGATGCCGACGAGCGCCACGAATCCAATCGAAGCGACGAACGAGATGTCGTTGCCCGACAGCAGCAACATGAGCAACCCGCCGAACACGCCGAGCGGCACCACCGTGAGCACGATGAGCGTGGATTTGAAATTGCCGAACTCGAGCACGAGGATCGCGAAGATGCCGAAGATGGCGACGATGATCGCGATGCCGATGCCGCCGAAGGCTTTCTGGCCCGCTTCCTTCTCGCCGCCGAGCGAGTAGTGATATCCGCGCGGCCACTGCATCACGTCGAGCTTGGCGGTGATCTCGGTCGTGAGCTGTCCGACGTTGAAACCTTCTTTCGCATCGGCGTCGATGGTCATCGCGCGTTCGCGATTGAAACGCTGGATGAGCGTGGGCGCCTTCTCGAATTCGAGCGAGGCGAGCTGCGACAACGGCAGCGTACTGCCGCCCAGTGAAGGCACGCGTACCTGATCCAGCGCGGCGAATTCGGCTTGCTGCGCGATCGGCGTGCGCACGACGATCGGATACTGCTCGCCGGTCGTGTCCTTGAACGTGCCGACCGAAATTCCGGCTACCGAAAGGCGGACCGCGCGATCGAGCTCCGCGGTCTGCACGCCTAACTGCTGCGCCTTGCGTGAATCGATGCGCAGCTTGAGATTGGTACGCGCCACGTTGAGCGGGTTCTGCACATCGCGCGTGCCGGGCGTGGCCTTGACCAGCTCCTCGACGCGATGGCTCAGCTGCTCGATCACCGCAAGATCGTCGCCGATCACGCGGATCGAGATGGGCGCGGAAATCGGCGGGCCGTTGGCGAACTCCTTCACATATATATGCGCGCCCGGATAGCGGCTCAGCCGCTCGCGCAACTGCTGGAGCTGCTGCGGCGTGTGCCGGGTGTCGTATTCATGCAGCTGCACGAACACCTCGGCGTAGTTGGCGGCGTCGTTGCGCTGGATGTGGTTGTAGTAAATCTGCGGATTGCCGTGCCCGAGGTTGGCGAACCAACCCCGAACCTGCGGCATTCGCGCGAGCTCGCCTTCGACGAAGCGCAGCGCGCGATCGGTTTCTGACAACGCTGTGCCACTCGGTGATTCCACCTGGATCAGGAACTGTGGCGTGTCCGCCTTGGGAAACAGGCTGGACCCGATTGCGGGTACCAGTGCCGCCGATAGCAGCAGCGAGCCGCCGAGCGCGGCTGCCACCGTGAACTTGGGCCGCGCCAGGCACCAGTGCAGCGCCGGGCGGTAGTAGTTATGGATC
>Ga0307513_10005913_pt1 | contig 16057 bp, 9 predicted proteins | sample 15_EM_MG_FD_202174 | JGI IMG/M metagenome (GOLD analysis project Ga0307513, IMG submission 202174) | Populus trichocarpa ectomycorrhiza microbial communities from riparian zone in the Pacific Northwest, United States - 15_EM | ecosystem: Host-associated > Plants > Roots > Unclassified | place... | reverse complement strand
CAAACCAGACCGGATCACCCAAGTTAGTCGGGTCCAGTCATCGACATCAACCAGGACGGGCAAGTCTGGTCCTGCTTCCAAGACTTGACCGGTCGGACTATTCGGAACCCTGGTTCGCTTCGCGGTTGTGACGGTCTGGAACATCTTCAGAATTCCTGACACTTGTAGCCCCCTACCCCCAATCACCTTTTTCTGGTTTCGAAATGATCGGACGACTGCTTCTGGAATCCTATCCAATCCACTGACCAGCTGTCGTAGTAAGGACCCGAGCATATTTACTGGAGACTGCTCATTTCTGGAGGCAAAGTCGAAGTAAAAACAGGCAACGGCCGTATCTTCCTCCGCCGCCTCGTCGCACAACTTATCTATCACTAGTGAGCTGTCACACCATCTGTTAGAACTACCATTATTCGCTTTCCGGTAGTGATAGGCTCTCGCTTACAGGATGTAGCTCTTTCCTGCCCCCGGATTCCCGTGGCAAAATATGGTACGATGCTTAGATCCATCTTCCCGATTCCCACCATGCCAGTGTCTGAATTCCTGGGTTTCCAGTAGCCAGGATCCTATACTGTCTAGTCGCTGGGCTCCGATGTCTCGATGCCGTGCCCCTGGCTCTAGCGGAGATAGCCAGGCCAATATTTTAGACTCATCATCGGGGGTGATGTTGATAACGGTATTTCCGATGTTGAAAGAGTTTTGGTTATTGCTGAAGACTTGCGACATCTTTAGATTTTCACCGCTGTGAAAGTTGTTGAAAGCAAAGTGTTGGTTAGCTTGGGGTCTGTTGGCGCAATTACTTGAAATTGAGGAAAAGCGGGGTTGATGGCGATGGTAAAGCCTTGCGCATTGTGGACAACATTCCACCCACAGACATCGTTACACAAACGCCCGATGGTTATTCATTCCAAAGACCATGAGCTGACTCTATCAGGTGGTGAACTTGATCACACCATCACTCCATGCCTTTTGCTTGACACATTCCGAATTAGTAGAAATTTGGGAAACTAATACCCATAGCGCAGTCCGAAAAGTCCTCTAATACCTGCCCGCCATTTCATAGATTCCTTGAAGATTGTGTGCAACTGCTTAAGCGGGGTTCAAACTTGACATCGTTTAGTATGATGGGAAAATTAAGACGCGGGCACAATTTTTGGTAAAATGGTTAGTGATGTGCAGGTTACAGAGCTACTGGGAAATAAGAAATACTTGCACAGTACCCTTTTCAGCGCACAAACCACAAGCACTGGTGCCACGGGGAACCCACGATTACTGGCGGAGGGGAGGCGGAATAACCATTCATGTGCGAAGGCCTATCATAACTCCTGGATGCTCCTATGATGGAAGCGATAGACACAGCATCAACAACTCCCACAACAGTGATAACCTCTCCAATTGGAAACACTGATAGCAAAAATGTGACTACTTCTATCCTCTCCCGCCGGGAGTTCTTTGGACACCACAATTGAAGCCGCTCTCTCACTTCCCACCCGCAGGACCTGAAAGGGTTTCAGCAGCGCAACATTAACCTTCGCATCATTCATTTAACCCACACCCAGAGCCTCTGGCACCCGTTTCTTTGCCCTGCTACCCCGCCACCCCCCACCAGTCAGATTTTCTACTTCTAGCGTTGGACACTGCCAGCTCATTCTTTGGTGAATGCAGTTTACCCCCGTATCACAATGCCGAATTCCACAACGAGGCCCACCACCCTAGCCCTTCTGCCCGTCACCTAGAACCGCAATTCTGTACCCTAGCCAATGTCGTGCCCCCGGCCCTCGGGAGAGAAAACACTAGGTTCCGCTCCCCTCCAAGTTCTATTCCTATGATAGCTGTTCCCAAAAACTGGCTTCAAAAGCCCTGGCCCCTACAAGAGGGCACTAAAGACAACCGATATCTCTGCAGAGCGCTAACCGCCCTGCAGCGCATCCTTCTATGGGTGTTGGGTGCCCAGATAGTGCATGCCCCCTTGAGTCGGGGCAGGACCATGAAAACTGTTGGAAAGCACCGGCAATCACTGCGTGCCCACTATATTTGGTGTTTGTACCTTTTCCTATATTTCCTTGTTGTTTGTTACTAGTTCCTTTTGTCAGTCATTATAAATCTCGGAGGAGCGGCGAGTATACCTAGTTTGTATACTAGTCGAAGGATTCGCAGAGGTGGCCGGAAATGTGCGGAGAGGAAAGCGATGGGTGGGTCGCAACAGAGTGCGAGTTGGTGAGCGATCATGTTCACCGAAGGATTTCCGGAAAAGAAGATATGTGGTGGGGTTTCTTGTATTTAAACCATCTGCTCTGCCATAGATATACGGATAAGTCAGGCACACATCGAATCAATATACACACGTTTCCTCCTTGGCTTCTTTGTACTTCTTCATCTTTCTAGCACGTACTTCCCCCATCCAGACCTCATAACAATAAAAACCTCACGTGACTGGACATGACCGTGAGCTTCGCCCCCATAACGAAGCTCCCGAGTACGCCCAATAAGATTCTCGGGTAGCCACAGGCTTCCAAAACCCGCCGGCCCGGGGTTCCGCATGCATCTGGTTATTCAACCACGTGGGGAGGGGCGGGATAAAGGAGGGGCCGGTGCCGAAAGAGACATGATGGAAGGGATCTCGCTTGTGGAGAGACAGATAGATGGACTGCAGAAGTCAGTTTTTTGGACTCGATGGATTTATCCCCTCCAACGATGTTCCCTGGGGAGATTCGGTGGTTTGATTGTTGCTCGAGCAGCTATAGAATGGTAGGTTGAAATGGCCGGGTGACCGACGTGGTGCCTCGGAGCCGACTAAGTAAGACAGGGCGATAGTGTAAACGATGTTCTAGCATATGAAGTGCCGTACCCTACATAAGGAAATTTGTAAAGCATTTAGCAGGCGCGAATTTCATTACCTTTGGTAGGAAAGGTGAGCGATCCTCAGTGATTCAACCTAGCTGCGCATCTTGCCCCTCCCAGCGAGAATATAAAGCTCAAGCGGTACGGTAGTCTAGGCTATGTTCCATGTCGAGACAGTGCTGGTAGGGTAATCCCCAAGGTCCACTAGTAGCCCAGTTGGCATCATAGCCTATGTTCAGAGCCAACAGTTTGAGAACTCTTTTCCGGGGGTGCTGCGATTTCAACTCATGTTCCACATAGGGTTTAAGGCTTAGTCGGATGGCTCCAACAAAACTCGGCTACAGTAATTAACCTAAGACGAACTTTACCTTACTCAACCGGAGCCTCATTTCTGGTTAACTAACCATACCCACCCTCGCATCGTAGGCTCTGTAAATCATACCATCTTACACCCACCCCTGGCACCTGTCCTTCTCAAACCAGGGAAAAACACTAGCGCATGCTGGCTCCTACCGTAAGAGCCATGATAGAATAATTGAACATTGCGCTAAGATGCCTCAAAATTCCCTCTCTCGTGGATTGGGGCAAAACCACAACAAAAACTGACCGCTTGAGCCCTAACATTAAGGGCGCATTTGGCAAAAATAGGACCTTTCCACAGGGCTATGGTTTCTGCTGTCAAAATACCGTTCTGTCCATTTCGAAACAGAAGCGAAAGGACTATTTTATGGGCAAACCGAATAGAACTGGTGTATCCGAATAGGCCGTGAGGCAAAAAAAAGAGAAGAGGCCGAATCCCACAAGCAACGGCATCTCCAACATCCTAGCGGGATCCAATTATCCTACGAGTAGTTCTCACGGTATTCGAGTCCAACGCCTTACATTCCACCCCCCATCCCTCCGTCAGCCCCAAATATAGAATATACACTGTACAAATCCTTTCCCGACCAACTGGGCGCGGGAACAACCGCAGTCGTACTCGTTTTGGCAGCTGACATGCCTGCGGGTAGGGGCTGTTTCGTAATGCCTGCATCCTAGTATGTTAAGCCACAACCTTATCGTAACCCCTCCCTCCTTGCGACACTTCTGTAAAAACTCTCGCAAACCCCTTTCAACCCTTGCCCCTGTTTTCTAGAGATAGCGAACTATAAGAGCTTATGCGATAAATCACACATCGCGCCTAACTTACCAGATTTTACATTAAAAGAGAAACTAAGCTAGTCCGGAATAAATGGCCAGAGCTTTCCACAGTATCGACAATCTCGTCCGCCGCAATAGCATTTCTGACTAACTAACATACAACTCCAGCCGCTAAAATGGTACAAGGAGTTTGCAATCTGCCGTGATTGAAACCTCCCCGAGCCTGTACCCACAGCACCTGCAATCATTACGCAGGGTAACATCCACCTCGGGATCCCTCACTCAATCCACCCTGGACCCCTCTAGCATCCGTCTCCCAGCCCTATTTCCCCGCAACTTCGCTACCAACCTATTCTATTACCCTTACCGGATACCGTGGGCCCATTCCTAAGTGGAGTAAATCTCTCCCCGCCGCGCAGGGCGAGACTCACCTACTCGGAACCACCATCTCGGAACCACCATCGCAACACTCCCGCTTGTTTCTTGGAATGCCAATTCCGCGCTCGGGCCACTGCCATGCCCTCGGTACTTGGCCTGCCAAACACCTACCTATCTCGTCTCCTCCCAGTCCTATTCTTAGTCCATCCTGAAAACTGACCGGAAATGACCCGGGCTGCATAAATAGTAGTAATAACTACAGTCTCTGCACGGTTCGGATCTATCCACAAGGCATCATCATGACCGAGGTTAACTCGCCAGTCACGTGGGCAAGAGAACAGTAGGCGCAGAAATACTAGTGGCTCTCCTGCACTGGGGGAGCGGTGACTAAACTTGTGGGGGGGGGTTTCTGATAGAGAGCTTTGCCACCATCGCGATTGGAGCCAAGAAGTGACCAAAGCAGGAAGGGGCGAAAGAGTGATCGCAATAAGCCCTAGGCATAGCGGAACATTGAAGAATGGCGGACTAGTCCGCTAACCTCTCCGCTAGCTAACGACAAGCCAGGAGATGTATATATCTCCCCCCAACTAACACCGCAAGACCCCCGAAACTCAAAAATCTCTGAAGAAACGCGCCAAACTAACAAAAGCTAAATCTTAACAGTCTCAACTGATTGATAAAATCCTGACACCATGATCCACTGTAATACCTAAAGCCAATGCCCTGCAAGTGTGATACGATAACTCCCGTATGTTTAAGGAAAAAGAGTGTGAGAGAAATACTATGAAACCAAATATGGGATATGATACTACATACCGGACACCACCAGCTCATTCCCGGGAGATGCAGTCCATCTTGGTGGCACCTCACTTTTAGTAGGAAAGGCGAGTAATAAGCCGTTGTTCAACTTTGACGCGCATCTTGTTCCTTTTCTACTGGGGTGGTGGAGATCAAGCGGAGTCTAGGCTGCTCTCCATGCTGGCGCAGCACTGCTACGGTAATCACTAAGGTCAACTGGCAGCGCGGTTGCCTATGCTGTATGTGTAGAGCATGCGGAAGGTTTGAGAGGACTCGTTCCGGGGGTGCAAGGATTGCAACTCACATTCCGCTTAGGGTTTGGGGCTTAATCAGAGTAGCCGTGACAAAACCCAGCTTACTTAAGACGAACTTGACCCAACTCCACTAGAGCCTCATTCCATGTTGGCTTTCTCACCTTACCACCGTCATCCTTGTAAACCACAAACACTACCGGTATTATTCCACGACGAAGCGAGTCTGCCGCATAAGGAGAATGTCCGTGCAAATAATCCCCACCCTACAAGTAGAATCGTTATATCTGTGGAATACTGTTGTGCAAGCCGGCCCTGCCGCCAGAGCTATGATATGCTAGAAGAATTGAAACTCACGCTAAGACGGAGCAAGAATGAAATAAGGTTAAGATAAGACTAAGATTCCTGCACACTTGGATTGGGCGAAAAACCACAGGGAAAAGCGACCGCTTGTGCCACAGGCTTGGGACAAAAAAAAAAGAGAAAGTGCGCCGCGTCCTAAGAGTAATGCGATTTCAATTAATAGGTCTTAGGGTATTCTAATCCACAGCCTTACCCTCCATCCTCCTACTCACCTAAATCTAGACTCTACGAATCCTTGCCCGTCGAACCGAGTGTGGGGACCACTGCGCCGGTATCCGTCTTGGCAGCTATGAGCATGGGCGGCACGCACCGTTACACCTGCATTGTCGATCGGTTAAGCGCTGACCTGATTGGCGTATTCATGCTGTGCTTATCAGCCTCTCCTTTTTTGCCACACACCCGGAAAAACTCCTTTTACCCTTTTTTAAGACCCTAATCTCTGGTTCCGGAGATATTAAACGAGAAAGTAAGCTAGTCCGGGAAAATAGCCAGAGCCCCCACAAACAACCCCGGAAATAGTGATAACCTAATTTCCTACCCTGCAACCCCACTACCTCGCTGCTAACCTATTCCATTACCCCTGCAGGGCCCCACTGGCCATTCCTAAGTAGATGCAATCCCTCCCCGTTGCGCAGGGCGAGGCCAATCGTAACATTCCCGCTAGTTTCCTAGACCAACAATCTCGCGCTCTGGGGGATGCCCTCGATCCCCGGCAAACCAAACCCCAGCCCTTCCTATCCCCTTCCAGTCTTATTTCTGGCCATTCAGGAAAACTCGGTGGAAACCACACGGCCCACACACGAAAATGGCGAGATGAACTGCCCATCTCGGCACGGTTCCGACCTATGCACATGACATCGTCCGGGCAGAGGTTACGTCGCCTACGGCGAGCACAAGGGAACCGAAGGCACCTAGCTAGCTGATGTGCTCCTGCGCCCGGGATAGTCGGAAGAGACTTCGAGTGAAAGAACATGATGGAGCGCTCCGTTCATACGACCAAGTTCACACGCACGTAGGATAAGGCAGCTGCAGGTCGCGAAGAACCTTTCGGAAGAGATTGTACATAGAGTTGGCTTAGCTAATCAGAATGAGGGGAGAAACAATGAACGCCCGGATGCCCTGGAACTTGCGGAAGGGGTCTCATTCATAGGGGTCTAGATGAATGGACTGTGGAGGTTAGGATTTTTAGGCCTGGTGGATATTCCCGCGCTAGCAATGTCTCCCGGAGAGTTGGTGGTTCGGGCATTGGTGGAGTAGCAATCCCAAGGAGGATTGGATCGCTACATGGGTGGGGTGTTATTGGCGGCAATGCTAAGATCTGCGCTCGGCATTTCTCCAAGCCTCCGGGATGGGAATAGACCAAGGATCCACCCGTGGTAATTTCATTGCTTCGCGGCGCTGGCTTTGTGAGTACCATCTCTAAAGCTCTGAAGCGATCTGCCGCACCCCCGTAACTATCCAACAAAAACATATCCTTCCAACACCCAACCCCCTGTTCCCCGCGCCTTGTGATTCCCACTTTGCTTGACGCCCCCAAAATCCCCCAAAATATGAGTCTGTCAATAGCCCTAGTTCTAGTTGTTCAAGTTACCCTCCGATGGTTTCCGGCCATATTTGCGAATCCATATATGCTCCTTCCTCCCCTTGATTGATAAAAACTAGCTAATGACTAATGAAACTAGTGATAACAGACTAACGAGATAGGAAAGGTACGTGGGGCGAATACTGTGTTTTTCATACCCTAAGTTGTTTTTATGTTTTTCTATGTACTTTTATGGTTTTTTTTAGCACAGGTAGTCGTAGATGGCATGGCTGGAACGGTTGTCACGAACCTGGAGCTTAGGGCAGGGTTCTTGGGGCTTGTAGTTATCACGCAGACTGAGAGCGAGAGACGACAGCGAGAACAACGATCTCAACGAGTGAGGAGGACTTTCCATATCGCGATCTTTCCTTTGTGAACTTATCGATTCTATCTACGTGCTTGGTGAATCCCGATAGTGTGTGCCGCGATAGCCTCTACCGGTCTTTTATTTTATTTTATTTTCTCTCTACGATTTCCTGAGATTCAATCATTTACTTTCGCAAGAGAAGTGTTTTCCTTTCAGACAAAACTTCCGATCGTACACGTTTGTCCTTTTCAGTACGAAGGAAACTTGTCCTTGTACGGAGTGATCGCTGGTGACTTTAAAAAAAATATACTATACTTATTCACAAATACCCGTGGTACCGACTACTAACACGCATCACCACTATGGAAACTCAATACTAAAATCCTGTGAGATGGACATATATCAGGAATCCGGAATAGTAAACCGATAGTTTACATCAGAATATAGTGTCTACTGGATCCCTCCACTATCTCAAGATGGCGTGGCAGCCACACCATGGAAGTCCTTCCAGATAGCTGCCCCGCAAGAACTGCTGCCAGAGACAGAGGTGTGCAGCCGGTTCAACCCACCTCCCCCTCTCATATATTTCCCCCACTTCTGCCAACTGCCAAGGCTATCCAGACCAGTGGATTACTCATATATTCTAAGTTTCTGACTTTCTCGGAAAATACCGCCTCAACCAGCCCCTCATGGATCACCTTTATAGCGAATAAATTTCGATGGCTGCGACTTTTTTCCAACCAAAGTTTCTGGCATTTTGCGGTGGGGTATTTGGGAGGCTGGGGTGTTTGGGACGCTGGTGTATAATTACGATTGTTTGAGTGTCTGCTGCGGGCTAATTCAATAATTCCGGCTGAGTGTGGTCAGGTTAAGAGAAGGTGGAGTGTTAATTTCCTTTTCTATGCTAGCCGTTGGGAACGCCTACACTAAAACCTCTAGCATCAGAAAGGAAAATCTATGTGCAGTTTATCTATCTGTTGATCTATCTATCAGTCCAGCGCTAGTAGGAAAATACATGAAAATAAATATCGGGGAAGGAAAAACAGAAAAGAGGGATATTTTTAAACCGGAACTCATGCCGGCGGGAATGATTGTCATGATAAATGGCGCGAGATGAGAAACAAAACAGTCCTCTGATTACAGCATGCTCAACACAATGAACAGAGACTTATGTGCCTTCACTTATAAATATTAACATAATGGAAAGTTTTAGAGGGGTTATAACTCTAGATAAAGGTTTGATTTCCATCAATGTGAGCCAGGAAGAACTCCAAGGTCGGTGTTTCAGACTAAGGTAGGGGGCGAAAGGGGAAAATCGGAGGATGGAAATGGCGACACCAGCGCAAAGAAGGCGCCCGGAGGTTGAGAAGGAAGAGGTCTAGACAAGCAGGAAACCCGTCGGGTTGGGGCGTGTCAATTGGGTGCTCCGGGTTTAACTTGCTGTCGATTCTTTCATTGCCGATTAGGTGGTTGAGCAACTGCGCTTTCCGTAGATATCCGGGCTTGCAAAAGGTTGACCACTTCTTCATGGCCATTCATAGCGGCAGACGCGAGTGGTGTTCGACCATTCTCATCGGGACGACTGAGGTTGACATCTTCTCGTCCTAGTAATAGATCGACCATTCCTTCGTATCCCTTGCTCGCAGCCCACCCGAGTGGTGTTTTATCATACTTATCAGGGTAATTGGGGTCGACATCATCTCGTGCCAGCAGTAGCTTGGCCGTGCCATTTTGTCCCCAGTAAACAGCACATCCGAGTGGTGTTAAACCACCTGCATCGGGGCGATTGGGGTCGACATCATTCCGGTCTAATAGTAGCTTGACAACCTCTTCATGCCCCTTTTCAGCAGCACATGAAAGTGGCGTTCCACCATCCAAACCCGCCTGGTTAGGGTCGACGTCTTCCCGTCCTAGCAGTAGCTTGACCACCTCCTCATGCCCCTCGACTGCAGCAGCCCGGAGTGGTGTTCGATTATTCTTATTTGAGTGATTGAGGTCAATATCCTTTCGGTCAAGTAGTAGTTTGACAGCCCCTTCATGTCCGTTATTAGCTGCCCAAAAGATTGGTGTACAGCCTTCGTTATCTGTTCTATTGGGTTCGACGTCTTCCCGACCTAGCAGTAGCTTAACAACCCCTTCATGTCCGTTATAAGCAGCCCACACGAGCGGTGTGTTATCTTGGCTATCTGCCGAGTTGGGATTGGTATCTTCCCGCTCTAGCAGCTGCTTGACAACCCCTCCATGTCCGTTACGAGCGGCCCATGTGATTGGTGTACAGACTTGGCTATCTGTCCTCTCGGGGTCGATATCTTCCTGTTCCAGCAGGAGCTTGACCGCTCCCTCATGCCCATTCCTCGCCGCCCATGAGAGTGGTGTATTTCCGTCGCAATCGCCTTTATTAATCTCGTAACCTCTTGCATCCATCAATGCAGCCACAAGTCCATGAATTCCAAAGAAAGATGCACAATGTAATCCGGAGAAGCGGTGGGGGGGACTGGTCACTAGTGGAGATCCAGCAGGTACCACTTGCTCCAAAAGTGATACTGCGGATGCGTGGCCTGGGTACAAACTTACGAGCTGCAATGCAAGGGCCCCTACGTGGACTGAGAACTCTCTATTCGCATGTATTCCCCAATATCTCGAAGAGTATTTGAGGAATGGCAGGACTTGGTGGCCTGGGGAAACCTGTGATGGGAGGCTCTTGACCTGTCGCGAATTAAGATAGGTCAAGCAGGCTTTTGCAATTACGGAGTGGGGATGGCTAAAGAGATCAGGATGAGCGCAGAGATACTCCTGGACTGTAAAGTGGATTAATCGGACAGTCGAGGATTCCTTGTCAACTGTGATCAGTCCTTGAGAGCAACCTAACAATGCACCTATTGAAGGAGCATTTTCGCTATTGAAAACAGGCGATCCTATCTCCACTGCCAGTGCATGACGGAGCTCATCTGCCTGTAACGGTCGTTCGGCATGACAGATCCACATGAGAGCGGCAATCGCAAGTTTTGCCTTTCCCCCTCCCTGTGTCTTTATCCGTTCCAGGGTTGCACCATATGCTTCACCTAGCCCTACCCCATCTTTCACTGCCTTTAGCCTTTTCTCTCGCCGAGCGAGACTAGTTTCTCGGAGGATTGCCTCGATGTGAAGAGAAGCCAGTAGGAATCTAGATTTGGATATGTTAGCTATTGGTCTGAGGTAGTCTCGCATAGCATTGCCCTTGCATAGTTTCTACATACGTTCCCGAGGCTGTTTGGGAAATGCTTTCCATAATATTGTGCTCCAATGCACTGCTCATCATCTCCGGGGTAGTGTCGCTCCTGAGCCTCTCCCGCAAATACCCAATGATACCATCTCCCGTAGGTTCTATCAGTACAAAAGCAGCCGCTCCACCCAATTTCCGTTCCACCTCGCTTCGGACATGCGATCTTCCGGTCACGAAAATACGAGTATCAAGCGACTCCAGCACGATCTGTCCTAGTGATTCCAGGATCACCATTCGATGCTCCGGCACACATTCGTCAAGTGCGTCAACGCATATGAACGTTCGCTTTGTAGTTGTGATGGTCTGGAACAACTTCAAAATTCCTGCCACTTGCAGTCCTCTACCCCCAATAACCTTCTTCTGATTCCAAAATGATTCGACTACCGCTTGAGGAATTCCCTCCAGTCCACTGACAAGCTGCCGTAGTAGGGAACCCAGCATATTTAATGGTGACTGCTCATTTCTGGAGGCAAAGTCGAAGTAGAAACAGGCAACGGCGGTATCCTCCTCTACCGCCTCGTCGCACAACTTGTCTATCACTTGTGAGCTGTCACCCCAGTCGGTTAGAAATACCATGATCTGACCTCCGGCAGTGATAGGCCCTCTCTTACATAATGTAGCTCTTTCCCGCCCCTGGATTTCCGTGGCAAAACAAGGTGCGATGATTAGATCCGCCCTCCCCATTATCACTATGCCAGCGTCTGAATTCCTGGGTTTCCAGTAGCCAGGATCCTATACTGTCTAGTCGCTGGGCCCCGATGTCTCGATGTCGTGCCCCTGGCTCTAGCGGAGATAGCCAGGCTAATATTTTGGGCTCATCATCGGGGGTGATGTTGATAAATGTATTTCCGATGTTGAAAGAGTTTTTGTTATTGCTGTAACCTTGCGACATCTTTTTCGATTTTCACCAGTGTGAACGTTATGGTGGTTAGGTTAGAGTCTGTTGTCGCGATTAGTTGAAATGGAGGAAAAGCGGGGTCGATGGTGATGGTAAAGCCTTGCGCCTTGCTGACAGCATCCCAACCACAGAAACCGTTACACAAACGATCGAAGGCCATTGATCTCAACCACTATGAGCTGACTCCCAGCAGCTAATGAGCCATGTGTTGCACATACTCTTACTCTATGCCTTTCACTTGACACATTCTAAAACAGTAGAAACTTAAGAACCTGATATCCGGAGCGCCATCCGAAGCCCGTTTTAAAAACCTGACCGCGATTTTATAGATTGCGCGAGGATTGTATGCTAATGCTGAAGCGGGGTGCAAAAGATACGTCCTCACCTATCGTGGGGAAATTAAGACGCGGGCAGCGCTTTTGGTAGGGGAATTAGTGATTTGCAGGTCAGAGCTATTGAAAAACAAAAAATATTCGCACAGTATCCATTTCTAGCTCACAAGCCTAGGAGAACTGACCAAGGGGAATGCGTCCTAGCAGGAGAGGTGGTATGGGAGGAATAAACATTCATGTCCTAAGGGCTATCATAACGCTTGGATGCTCCTATGACAGAAGAAATAGACATAGCACCAACAACCCCGGAACAGTAATAACCTATCCCGTCAGAAACACCAATAGCAAAAATAACACTACTTCCATCCATTATCTCCTGCTGGGAGTTCGCGGGACACTAAAATTGAAGCCGGTCTCAGACTTCCCACCCGCAGCACCTGAAAGGGTTTCAGCAACGCAACATTAACCTCCGCATCCTTCATTCAACCCACGCCAGGACTCTCTAGCCCCCGCCTCCCCGTCCTGCTAACCTGCTACCCCCCGCCAACCCACCCTACTCCTTGCGCCGGACACCGCCAGCTCATTTCTCCGTGAAATCAGTCCATCTTCGTAGCACAGCGCGGAATTCTACAACGAGGTCCATAGACGCAGCCCTTCCGCCCATCTCCTAGACCCGCAATTCAGCACTCTGACTACCAGCGCCGTGCCCCAGGCCCTCGGTAGCCCAAGCACCTGTTTTACTGCTCCTTCCAGTTCTTAGTTCTATCCCTAGCCCTTCTCGAAAATCCCCTAGTGGAACACTCGCCCATACAAGACTACCAAGGAGAACCGTGATCTCTGCAGAGCTCTAACATGCGTGCGGTGCATCTTCATGGGTGTTAGATGCCAAGATAGCGGGGGTCCCTTGCACTCAGGAAAGAAGATGAAAACCTCGCATGAAATTGCCCGATCGTGAGTTTAGACTTCATAACGATGTGTGCGCTTATCCATAGTAAGATCCTCGTGAGGCCGCGGGTTTCCATAGTCCTCCACGAGGAGATTTCGTATACATCTGTTTTATTCAACTAGGGTAAGGGGAGGAAATTAGGAAGCGGCTGATGCCCAGAAACATGATCGAAGGGATCTCACTTACAGAGAGCAAGATGGATGCAATGCGGAAGTTAGGTTTTTGGGCTCCACGGACCCACCACCCCCCCCAGCGACGCTGCCTAGAAAGATGCCGCAGCCCGACCGCTGCTGGAGCAGCTATAGTAAATCATGCCCAATGGCTAGGTAAGTAAATAACTTAGGAGACAGACAAGCAACACAAGGCTATTGTGTAACAGATGTTGTACCGTATGGGGTGTCGTGCTCTGCATGGGTTGGTTCGTTGGGTATTTGGCGCGCACGGATAATATCACTTGTGGTTTGAAAGGTGAGTGATACGCAGTGCTTCAACCCAGCCGCGCATCTTGTCCCTCTCTAACGGGAGCTGTAAAGTTCAAGTGGTCCAAGTAGTCTAGGCTCCTCTCCACGTCCAGGCACCACTGCTACGGTAATTCCATTGGTAGCTCGGCTTGGCCGTCATTCCTTTAGAGCGCGTAGAATGTTTGAGGGCAGATTCCTGGGATGTGGTGATTGCAACTCGCCTTGTGCTTAGGGTTCAGGGCTTAACTGGCCAGCCCAATAAAACCAGGCGTAAGACAAACTTAACCCAACTCAGCCAGTTGACAAAAAATACCCGGAGCCTCATTTCAAGTTAGCTTACTCACCCAAACATAGTAATCCTTGGAAACCACACCGCCTAAATACATCCCCCCCAGCACTTGTCCTTCTCAAATCTGGGAAAAACATTAGCGCAAACCGGCTCCTACCCTAAGAGCCATGATAGAACAATTGAACCTTGCGCTAAGATGCCCGAAATTCCGTCTCTCTTGGATCGAGGGCAAAACCACAAGAAAGACTGACCGCTTGAGCCCTACTCTGTAGGGCGCGTTCAGAAACAATAGGCGCGTTCCACTGAATTACGGTTTCTACTATGAAAATAGCGTTCTCTCCATTTTGGAACAAAAGGGAAAGGGATGTTTATATGGGGGAACGGAATGGAGCTGTCGTATCCATACAGGCCCTGAGGCACAAAGGAGAAGAGTGCCGAGCCTTAAATGCAAAGGCAACTCCGGAATCCTAGCGCGATTCAATTATCCTACGAGTAGTTTGTACGGTATTCCAGTTCAGAGCCTTACTTTCACCCCGCCCGTCCCTCCTTCAGCCCCAAATATGGACTGTGGATCCTTTCCCGACCGGCCGGGCAACCGCAGTCATACCCGTCTTAGCAGCTGTCAGGCGTGCGTGTTGGAACTATTTCGTAATGCCCTGCATGCTGCTAAGTTAAGTGATAATCTTATCGTAGCCCCTCCTTCCGTGTTTCTGTAAAAACTCATGCAAACCCTTTCCAAGACCCTCACCGCTGTTTCCGGAGATAGCGAACAACAAGAGTTTACATCAAACTGAACCGCGCCAACTAGATTTTACATTAAAAGAGAAAATAACCTATTTCGGAATAATGTCCCGAGCTTTCCACAGTATCAACAACCTCGTCGGCCGGAATAACATTTCTAACTATGATACAACTCTGGCGGCTAAAATGGTACAACTTCCACCCTCCTTCTCCCGCCAGAAGCTTGCAAAGCCCCATGATTGAAACCACTCCCGAACCTCGTCCCACAGCACCTGAAATCGTTGCGGTAGGGCAACATCCACCTCCTCATTCGTCACTCAATCCACACTGAACCCCTTAAGCATCCTTCTCCCACCCCTATTACCCCGCAATCTCGCTACCAACTTATTCTATCTTGCTGGATACCACGGGCCCATTACTTAATAGGTAGGGTGCCTCCCCGCTACTCGGGACCACTATCGCAACACTCCCGCTCGTTTCCTGGAGAGCCAATTCCGCGCTCCAGCCAGTGCCATGACCTCGGTACTTGGCCCACCAAAGACCACGACAGCTCCTCTCTCCCCAGTCCTATTCCTAACCCTTCCGGAATATTGGCAGGAAACGACCGGGTCCGCATATAATAGTAGTGATAACCACCATCTCTGCACGGTTCTGATCTATCCACAAGACATCACCATAGCCAAGGTTAAATCGCCGGTGGCGTTCACAAGGGAACCGTAGGCGCTAATATAGCAGTGGCCCTCCTGTGCTGGGGGACAGGTGACGAAACCGGCGGGGGAAAGTTCCTGATAGAGAGCTTCGTCACCATGTCTGTTGGAGCTACATGAAAGCACAAAAGCAGGAAATAACAGGAGTACGATCGCAATAGGACCTAAGCACAGCGGAACATTGAATAGCGGTGGACTAGTTCGCTAACCTCTCCGTTGGGCAACGACATGCCAGGAGATACAAGTATACATATCTCCCCGTAACTGACAACACCCCAAGACCCCCGAAACTCAACAATCTCTGGGGAAACGTGCCAAGCTAACAAAAGCTAAATATTAATGGCCTCAAATGATTTATGATATAACATCCTGACACCATGATCCTCCGTGATACCTAAAGCCTATGCCCTGCAAGTGTGCTAACTCCCGGATGACTAAGCACAAAGAGTGTGAAAGAGATACTATTAAACCAAATACCAGATACCTAATTCCCAATGGCATCGTTGATCAATAAAACCAAAAACTAGTACCCTATGCCCAGCGACGCCGGAGATGAAAACAACAACCTATCATATGGGTGCATTTATGCGAAAAAGGTGAAACTCGTCAACAACACCAAAATAGGTTGAATGCCCCAGAGACTTTAATGGCATATTGAGTATCCTCTGAGCTTCTTAAAATATATTTAATGTTAAAATTGGAGTAATATTTGACCTGTAATGATTATTTTAAAAATATCTCTAAAATTTTATTTTTGCATAGAA
>Ga0307513_10005912_pt1 | contig 16062 bp, 17 predicted proteins | sample 15_EM_MG_FD_202174 | JGI IMG/M metagenome (GOLD analysis project Ga0307513, IMG submission 202174) | Populus trichocarpa ectomycorrhiza microbial communities from riparian zone in the Pacific Northwest, United States - 15_EM | ecosystem: Host-associated > Plants > Roots > Unclassified | place... | reverse complement strand
ACACTCGCAGACTTGTGAAGCTCGAAGCTTGAAGTAGACATCATGTTTCCTGTAGGCACCCACCTGTAATCACTTACTACAGGGCAACCCGTCCTGTCGATCTGTCCCCTTCTCCAAGCGCGAAGAACTTGAGGACCCATTAGCCTACGGAACTTGATTGTGAACATCCTTCGGTGGGTACCCAACTCCCCGTTCGGAGAAGACCATCGGTGGTGAGGCCGTCACCGGTGCGCAGACTGATTCGACCCTGTAAGCTTGTTTCAGCGCCATCGCCTACAATCTCGTTTTCCGAGGCCGACACTTAGCGAAACACCTTTACTCGCCAGTGACGTAACTCCTCATTCCAAGGTAGGGGTCCTGCTCAGCACCCGGAACAAGTGTTCACAATCCTCGTACCAGTTATTAGAACACTGGGTCCTCGGGCTACGCGTCTCACAATCACGCCGACGGACAGGACGTAAAATTCCGCAGGGTCGCATGCGGAGTTGTTCAAATTCCCGGAAACGGAACCAGGCACTCCCCCGATTTTCCGCTCGGCCTAGGAAAAATCGAGACTTGTGGAAAACCCATGATGCCAGGTATGTTGTCGTCATCGATGGTCTGTGGTCCTATCATTGGGAGGGGTCCACCGTCCCACGCATCGGTCTCCATAGCGAAGGCGGTAGCGTACGGCGGCCCATGGCATTCGGTGCGCCTTACTCGAGCTCAGTCAATCCAGTGACACCTGACCTGTATTACCCTGGTGCCTGCCGTCGTTTATTTGCCACCTCTTTGGCACACACACCCAACGTAACTTCACATTGGACGGACGCCGTGCTCTTGTAATTACCCCCACGTACCATCTCTGGTTTCACCCCCGTTCTAACCACAAGGGCGCATGAAATCATATGGAATTGAGTTGACCAGAGTTCGGGTATCTGGTGGTTACCGGACAGCCCTGGATAGAGAAAAGCATCTGTTGGGGATGCCTGACACCATCTTTGCCATGACCCATAGAACGACTGGCTCCCCTTGCGCTCGGCGCGCCGGCTGCGACTGTGTACACTGATGACTCCAACGACCAGGATTCTTGTGCAGTATATGTACCACGACGTTCAAAGTTACGAGCCGAATCCCGAACAGGACATGATGGCGAGTGCCTCCCTCACGGGTCACGACCTGCTTCCGTTACTTTCTAGGCTCAATCATATCGTCGTGAAGCCACTCCCTGGGTCTCCAGACCGGTCCCGTGCTTCATGGGCTTCCTCGTTCTCGTCAACCTGAACTCGTTTTCGTTCACTTGTGACTGTGAGTCACCCCTGTGACCCTCGCGATGGATCCTTTGGTCGTTCAAGCTCAAGTCTTGATGATCCGGATAGAATCTTCCTCCACGCGCGGAGCATTATGATAACGCTTCTATTATACAGGGCCGCGTTGTTCGGAAGAATTTTCAGAACAAATGGCTGGACAAGTTGGTTCCGATTGGCTCAGGTCCATCCACCCATCATAGAGCTACGGGATTGCCGCTTGTTATGAAGTTTACCGGCGCAGACGAGTCGGATTATAACCTCCACCCCAGTAACTCTTCCTAATACCTCAAACAGCTTTCTCGTAGTTTGATTATCACCCTCGGGAGACCATGGCATCTGAATGAACATTCATTTGACAGGTTGTCAGCGGGGCTCGCATGATCGCCGCCCAGAACACCTTCCTAAAGTCCTACCACGCCGGTGAGGCCGGGTTTCAAAGGGGAAAAGAATGGTGATTGACAAAAACCCTGGGGATGCGGACATTCAAAAATAGGTGGTTGGGGGAACCCACTCCTCTTTTTACTGCGAGATCCCGATGTTTTTCCGCTACGAAATTCACACCAATATCGCCTTTTGGGACGAAAAGCGGGTGGGTGTACGTACTGAACGTTTGAACACTCACTTGGATCTATCCACATCAGCCATGGTGTTAGCACCCCCGTTCTGACCGCTTTACGTCGCCCATCGGTTCGTAAGCCATCCGACAAACAGGAGGTTCTAGCTTGGAGGAAGGAGAAAGAGGGCCAACTGTACGAACTTTCTTCCAGCTCTATCCCGGAACCCATCTTGTACACTCCTGCCCTCGGCACAAACATTCCAATCTCCAGTCACCCTTTACTCTCCCTGGCCACCAACTTACGTTCCGAGGATCCCAAGGGCGCAACGCTTAATTATGTTGTCACGTATGAGATCTAGGCCCGCTTCGAGATCGGTAGTATCACAGTTCCACCTTCACTTTCCTTAGTTATGAATGGTGTTTTACTACACTCGACTGGAACTCCTTTTCTCACGACAACCAACCTCCGTATTAGCATAAGGTAAATGTGTTGATAATGACCCTAAGGCTGTTTGGGCTGTTTTTAGCAGGGGCTGGGGCGATGGACCTCCTGACAAGCGCTGGCGGAAACGTGGTTTGACTGCAGATCCTGTTGAGCGGACCAAGAAGATAAACCCAGTACTTCTTGATGGCCTCCGCTAAAGCTCGGAGGGCTCCGAGAAGACGTTTGGCGTATTCATTTCGTCTGAACTACTGTGAACATCCGGTACCTTGCTATATGCATAACACTTGGTTCCTCATCACAAGGAAATCTTTCCCATGCAAACGTATTCCCCTTCAGGCCCGTGGCTTCCCATTTCGCAAATCTGAACCTCGTCAATGTCCCACGCCCCAAAATTCACGCTGACGGGACCGCGCGCTGATCGAGGACCAGGCTGTGCTGGTGATTTTTGGGGCACTACCTTGTATGGTGGGGAAATCGAATTTGGATCTAGTCGGGAAAACCATGGTGATGCTAGAAGGCCTGGATATGAGAATGGGACCCTTTCACCGCCTCGAAACCTCGGTTTCCGGTATATAGTGTTGATAATTGTACAATGGAGCTAACGAGAAAGGACATGAGCCGGTATCCAGAAGGGGAAGAGTGAAACTTGAAGCATTTCAACAGGGAAGGAGAACCTCCACGACAGGAGGGGGGTCGGGCGATTGCGAATAATATGGGGGAACAAACCTTTAACGGACGATTATCTTCAACTAAAAAACCAGCCCCTTTGAATGAAGAGTGGATAAAATCTGGGTGAGGAGATGCTTGAATACCGCTTCCCGCACATTCATTGGAGTGACTCATTCAACTTACCGCAAACTTTCCTGAGCTTATTGGTTCTGTCATCGGAGATATCCTTCGAATTCCCATCTTTCGGGCCGACCCATAGGACATGTGCCATCCCACCCTTTTCCAGTTTCATCGTGTCCATAGAGTCGAGAGCGACGCGGACCTTCTGAATTTGATTAGATGAACCTGCGGCTGAAGCCCGCAGAAGATCGTCCACGCGAGGCTTTAGACTTTCAAGAAATCGAACCGCGTCGTCGAGCGTTCGAGGTTGGATCGTAGGGTCTGTTATTCCTGCCGCGCCAATGACAGAGGATGTATTCGTCAACGACATAACCCCAAGAGTAAAATGAAGCCTCCGAGGGGGAATTAGGACCGATTTGTCAAGCCCCGAAACAGGTGGATCAGTTCCGTTGAGTAGAGATTGTCCAAACCTCCCCATGAGATCACGTAAATCGGCATGGTGGCCCTGGTGATTAAACTCCATCAATGAGACGGAAAGTTAGTTGAATGATGCCCTTACAATCGGAAGCGCTATAACTAGTCTCATGACTCTCGTGAGTGACTTTTTGGCGTATCATGGAGCTGGAAAAATTACAGTGTGTCGGGCGGGGTTGAGGTGGAGCCCGTTGAGCTGATGTATTCTCTGTCGTGCCCGCGGATGGTTGCCTGTGCTTCCTTCCTGGACCCCGACCTCCACCTCTCGCACCACGCACACCAGAAGGAACTGGGTGAGGGATCATATATTGAAGTTACGCCTGTGCCGGCTTCGATGTGAAAGGGATTTGGAAGAAGGTTTCGCCGCCGATCTCGATCACAATTCGTCACTTGACATGGAACAAACACGAGTAAACAATGAAAAATGGTAGGTCTCCTACTTGTGTTGCAGCCCGGTCTGGTAGAAGGGGAGGAAGATGAAGGCGATAGGTGGTATCTACTTCACGAGTCGGTTCGAGTGAGTAGCGATAGATTCTGCCTTTTCTAGACCCCTTTTAACCCCAGCCTGCGCATGAGGAACCCCAGAAGTCGCGAGGCTACCTTGACCTCCACTGAAGTGAGCATCGTCCACCACACGCCTCGACTGGTAGTCTAACATTAGTTGACATATCCCTTCCAAGGAGGTCCAAAGTGGCTCATATCCCAAACCCCCCGTTTCCGGGCGAGCCCGAGCGTTTGAGCTCTCGAAGATAAGATGAACGCAGGTGAGGTTCCATAAGGATGGCTGAAGGCTGGCAACTAAGGGGGAAAGTCTGGGCAGAAAAGCGCCTGCGACTCGAAGGAGGATGTTTGGGGATTGGGAGAGGAAGTGTATCGTGAGATAGTACGTTTGAACGACGTGCGCGAGTAGCAACATCAAGGAAGGAGATAGAACTTGGAATTTGATGTCTTCTTCAGCAAGAACTTCGACGACCCTATAACAGTCGCCGTATGCGATGGGTGGGCCAGCGTCCGTAGCTATAAATGATCTCCCACCGATATCAGGGTTCTTCCCACCGTGCTCCAACTCAATCAACCGCTGCTCATAACAAAGGTGTGCCAGTGAGCAATTCTCCACGGAAATGAAGTGGTGCACGATGTTGGGTATCCAAGTGACGCGAGTATCCGGGTTCTTGAGATACAACTCTACGAGTTGGTCCCCACCCACGCCGTAGACCCCGTTGCCGGGGCGGATTGCCCCTGTCCGTAATGTTTTACCACCTGCTCCGGAGGACTTATCTGCAGCAAGGACTCGAACCTCCCCAATCATCTTTGTGTACCCGTAATTGGAGAAGAATGAATGGTGCGACCGCGTCGATTCCTTGGCATTGTCCCGTAAGACTTGGGTGAAAAACTTCGGCTCAGACTCCCAGGGAGCAAGGAGGAATCTGGTGCTCTTGACGCCAATAGAGCCAGAGGAAGTGGTAATGAGAATCGTAGCGCCACAAGCTAACGATCCCTTGATAACGTTCTCGAGGCCGGTAACGTTGACCCTGGCAGAGAGGGGGACAAGCGCGGGATGCTTTTCGTAAAACCGGATGTTGGCCGCAGTGCAGAAGACAGTTATATCGGAATCCAGAGAAGCCAAAGTTGGCCATTGCTTAGTGAAACCGGCGATGACCGACCCTTCATCCGTAACGTCTGTTCGTATAAATTCGGCGAGCTTCCCGGGTCCTTGGGTGAGATCAGTCCGGGTGGGAGCTCTAATGTCCAGGATACGAATGTTCTTCGGATCTTCCCCTCGGGTCAAAAGGTGATTCACGATCCACCCCCCCAAAAAACCTGACTATCGGCGGGGGAATCAGTAATGCTACGGTGAGGTTAGGGCCCTTCACTTACTCCTCCAACAACAATATAGCGCCTACCGGTCCGGGGTGGTAGATGGCTGGTGATTTCAAGAGGAGATTCTTTGAGCCGAGCCGCGGTTAAACGGATGTTCTCGGGGGAGAAATCGCAAGTTGTCTGGGCCCTTACTGCAGGAGGGACATTTGAAAGTTTCGCATCGTTGAGTTTCCCGTAGAGGTAGATGAGTAGTAGAAACGCGAGAAAGAGTATTAACCCGCCAGGGAAAGCCATAGTGGCAGCGATAAGTTCCTACGGTTCCAAGTGGGACTGCCCAAGCGATATGATCAATCATCTTGCATGCGGCGGCGGCGATCTGATAGTTAGCCGGTAAGTCCCGGAAGCGGAGGTATTTCATCGATGGAAGCTCAAGCGCTCAAGCGCTCAGTACTATTATGTAAGACACCGTCCGGACACAAAACTAGGACATAACCAATACTGCAACTCGTAATTAACTAGTTTCTGGGCGACCGCTGACTGGAATATAGCCACAGTGCTCCGCCACCGCTCAGATGCTCTTCATTAATCACCTCCCAAGTGATCCCTACGACGCGGTGTAGCCTGAATACCTTATCTCAGGAGATTTTCGAGCCTCCGATCCATCAGCGATGAGAGCTACCAGGGCTCCAATCGGGAAGGAGTTGTAAGAATATTTCTCCGGTAATCCTGGGAAAGAAGCAGTTGACGACCCTCAAGAGACAGCGCGAGGAGGGGACTATCAGGTTCCGACTCTGGCAACTGCTGTTCGAAGCGTAAGTGCGCTACGGGTCAGTTTTTGGCGTAGGGGAGGCCCGGGGCACTGTTTGTGAAGCACAATACACCGGATGGCCGACGTGACTTGAGAGCGTGTTTTGCACCATAGACTGTTCCTAGGCCATATACACACTGTTCCAAGTTTTCTCTATTTCTCAATGGACCTATCAACAGGAAGCGAGGTTCCTACCTCAAGGCCCCCGGTATAGGTATGATAGGAGAAAAACTCACCGCGGGGTTTCGCCGCCAAATCTTGTCGGTCGGTAGTCTGCACGAAGCGTCCGAGTTGATCCTCTCAGGGGAGGTATCGGTTGCCTCAGAAGCCCAAGCATACGATCCAGACGGCGTGGCAAATGGCGACCACATCCTCGAAATCAACAACATTCACATCCCGATGACGGAATGAGAGGGAAATAACTCTTGAAAAATCATGAGCTTGCGGCAGGGCAAAATGCGGTGATGTAAGAATCAGAAAGTAGCTCAACGGTCGAAGCCTGGTGAACACGGAAGTAATTCCATGCCACAGATGTCGGTCTCTGGAAGGAACGCTCCAAGTTGGGCGGCGGGAATATTCAGACACGCACTGTAGGAGACCTAACACTCAAGATACGAATGCTAGACAGGTCCTCTCCTCTTGCTGGAACGCCTTGGAAACCTGGCTACAAAATGACGATCAGCGGCCCCATACAGGAACGCATCCGGATGGAACATTCCGCTGGCAACGATATGAAATCTTTCAGTTTTGGGAGGAGGCTGTTCAACAATTTGGACGGGATGTGCCTCCAGCCCTGCGGCTGCCTCGCGGGTGAGCTCGAAGAAGTCGCCAAGGCCTCAAGTAGGGTGTGCGTGATCTTCATGCCCCCGGGCAATTTGATGAAACCGTAGAACGAGAGCAAGCTTGTGACGAATAAGACGGTTGTGTGTGGAAAAGGCATCAATCAACGCCAACAAAAAGAGACCCCGAATAACAGCAGGGCGGCGGGTGAGTGGTAGAAGGCCGAATCACCAATAGCCGGCGTCTAAGTAATCCGAGTGGAAGGCGCGGATGTCCCCGGCGTTCCACGCTATATATACCCCCGTTCGCCAATATCGAATGGGTTTTGAAACAGGCTATAACACGTTCTGTGAATAGTACAGTAGAAATTGAATAGATACATAAACTCTTTGAGTCCATATTTCAAAATGTATTGAACTTGCAGGGGAGAAATCATCGCACAGGTAAATGGATATTGCACAATGTCCAACGATAACGCTCCGATGGCCCTCCGCCCTCCATTTGAGGCGTGGAATTTCCGAGGAGCTGTGAATATGCACTTGTTCCGCGCTAAAAAAAAAATGACTGTAAGCCATGCCAAGTCGTCGCCCTCCCTGTGAACATGTCCGAGATGGGTGAGACCGTCCCAGACGGCACCCAAGCCAGGAGGTAGTAGTCCGATCTGCACCTCGAACTCTAGAGCCTAGCCGAGTGGTATTCCTCGGATAATTCGCGCTACCATACATTCTGTAATTACACTGATGGTATCCCACCATGTGGCGTCCGGGACAACAGCATCGGTTCCAATTTACCGTCAGCTTGGATCCAAGCACTTAAGCAATCATCTCGATTGGTAGGCAGTGGCCTCTGAGTCGTAATTTAGGCCAACTTAATTGCGCCGTATTGCATGGCATGAGACCTGCCATCAGATCTTCAGAAGTGAACGCGTCACCTCGCACTATTTCTCCTTCACCGTACCGCTAACAGCAACGCCCATTCAGCAGTAGTGCCACAAAATGTGAGGCCATTTTATCCCTATTTCAATTTGCAACTTCTCCACTTAGCGATTCACCTAGAGGTGCGATTGCATTCAGAGTGGTTATACTTAGTCACGGATTCTTTTAACCGGAACTCATTCATGCTTGAGTTTCGTTCGGCCCAGCTAGGCGTACTGTGGTGCTGATCTTGAAAACATCAGGGAACAGAAACCTCCCAACGAACACCACCCACGCGTACTGGATGAATGACCTACCGTGGCCTAGGGAGAATATTTACAAACTCATAACGGATATCAGTCGCTGTCGATTGTGCTGCGTTGTGCCATGGAAAATCGCTCTCTAACATGTACAGACAATGTCATACCCATTATTACATACTGTGAAATCCACCGGGAGAAAGAGCAAACGGAGTCCAGGGAGGGGTATCAGTATGGTAAGAAAGCCATAGTTGATGCTGATGCATCGGAGGGAACAGGTTTTTCAGGGACTCGCCCGTTATACTATACAAATTAATAACTTAACAACGCCGTGAGAAGGACACCTTCATGGAGCGTCCGTAAGAAAACCGAGTACGCAGCAAATTGAAAGAATTCGGTGATACTTGTGGGGTTTATAGTGTGATTCGGAAGCTCTCGAGAGCCTTGCGGTCCTCGGGGGAGCGGGGATGGTAGGAACCTTTTGCTCCAGCTGAGTCATGAGCATTCCATGACGCCGTTTGAGACGGGCCGGACGAATTTCGTGGAGCCACAAGCGCCAGGGCAGGCAGTGAGTACATATGTTCACGGGTGGGACGGGGTGATGGGACGGGCAGACTCGTGAACTTCGGAGAAGCGGAGGAACGGGGTGAGGAGGACGTGGAGGAAAGCTCCGTGCCTTGACTATTGTTGGAGTTGACCCGACGCCGGACACGATCATCGTCAGTATTTGCAGACCAAGATGGGGTGGTCCCGTCGACAGCCATGGGCTCGGTATGTTCCAGTTTTCTGGTGCTGGCTTTTCCGGGTAGGAAAATACCGTCAGGAACGTGAAGTCTTCGAAGGTATTCGTAATGTGCGATAACGGGTAGACGCATATAATCGTCACCCTAAACGCCAGTTTCATTTCGGCACTGAGGCTTCAATAGGTGAGTTTACGTACGGAAAAATATGCAACAATGTGCCACTTGCGACACCCTGATATGTTTCGAACGAGGGTGCTGTAGGTTTGTTTGATGAAACCCCCTGTTTTGGCCGGACGGTCCTGTCGTCGGACAACAGAAGGGATTGTAGGATCGAGGGCTTTCTTCGCTCTGTGAATCCCAACATGAATAAATCAGAATAGCGGCGTTTGTGGCCTGCATACCTCCTGGCTGCCTTCGCATCCCGCTCCTCCTGACTCATTTCAATCTGCTCCTCGTACCACAAAAAGTCTCCTCGCATGCGACTTTGGGACCTAAGAGGGGTGCTCAGAAACTATCCGGTAGCCAAGCCTGATGTCATACCAACGGCGACCGTCCGTCCACCGGGATAGCCCACCCTTGCTCTCCGACTCTTCCCAAACAAAGATGTTGCCAGATTTGAGCTGGGCCCTTTCGTTTCCATTTAAACGTCTTGTGATCAATGGGAGGATGCTCATGCGGACAGCCTCGAACAATATCAGGGCATCTTGGGCATCCCGGATATCTGTAGGAGGTTAGCTGCTATCTCGGATTGTGGGCGACAGAACATACGCAAAAGTTCATGCGTGACATAGCGGCTGGACGAAGTCGATGAGGAAGGGATCGAAGATGGCAGTGGGGTGGGAAATTCCATTATAGCGGGGCGAGAGATAGCAGCCTGGGCAGCTTGTACATTTTATATACCCGCCTTGAAAAGCAAAAAAGTGCCCCATCAGTAGATTGACGCGTCGGCCGGAAAAGGTGTCCAAAAGAAAAAGAGAGCATCGACGAAGCCCAATTTAAATCTAAAGGGTTGTGAAATGGAGTACACGTCTCTATTCCTTGGGGTTTCCTTCACATCAGGGATCATCTGATACAAGTTGAAACACCCAGCCACGACTGAAGTGGCGTTAGTATCTGTTTCTCCGGGGTAGCGCATCCGATGAACTCGGTTGCGTAACCGGACTGAGTATGAGGGTGAGAAGAAGACGAAGTGACACGAGCGGACAGATGATCCCGTACGGACGTCCGCCGAATTCCCCCCGGCCGAACGAGCATCACAAAGGATGGGTAATCGAACCTGGGCCGAGATGGGACGCGCTTTCTGTCCAAACGAAAATTGATTGTCAAATGGGAATGACACGTGATGGACACCGGTGAACAAACCTACTTTTACCCTCGCTTCTCGAACCACCATCATCAGTTTAGAGTGAGGAACGCACCCAAAGGGTCTTTCATACACGCGAAGACAGACACCGGCGAAACTTCCAAGCGAGGGAAGGATCCCCGCTTCGGAAGAGACGCGAGCACGAATCTCACGTTGCACTGCCAATTTCAATTACATCAGTGAAAAAGTTACGGGCATTTTTGAGTTAGTAGATTTGTGTGGTTCACGGTTAAGCACGTAGCCGTACCTATCCCGTCGAGCGAATGGGATCAGACAACCCGCTCATTGCCGGATGCCCGCCTGTTGCCAAAATCGTTCTGATCGAGGAATGCCGACACGCTTCTTCTGGAACAAGTCGACGTTGATCTCGAGCTTCGTAGAATGAACTCGATACCCAAATATCTGCCCGGAAAGCCCGCCTTCTAATCTCCCCTTCTCATCGGTCGACGTGGCGGTCTGGGCCGGTGATCATTCTCTATATCGACTCGACGACCCTTTGGTGGCCCGTCGGGTCAACCGCTGACCACAGGCCTTAGGTCAACGAGACTTTGATCATCACCGCGATTCTCGTAAGTAAGTGTATTACACTGAACTCCTGTATGGCCCGAACGATCACCTTCCGACAATAGGCGCACCCACGCGTCAAATGTGTGGTACTGATTCACATATCACACCAAAAGTCCTTTGAATCTCGAAGCGTCACGCATACCCTGTGGAACAGTGCCCTCTGTGCGTCGTGTTTACAAACACCCGAAGCAGACACCTGGGAACATTAAACCTGGAGCAGATGCGACCTCCCGGTCTCCGTCATGCACTGGGCCGGTGTCAGGCATCTCGGTTGTCCGCCGCCTTTCGGCTGGTTCATCGAGTGCTCGCCTCATTTTAAATCTTCCACCAATGGTGAGGTGCGACATTTGTCCCACACCTATTTACAAATACACCTATCTGGGTACGGGAAAAGGTTTCCGTTCGAGAGGCCGCTGACAAAACCATAGACGAGCCCACCGTTATAAGGGCCCTTTTCTTACATGGCGCTTGCGGTGACTTGAGCGCAGACTCATCGTGTAGCATTAGCTGGCAGAGACCGATGAACGCAACCTCCCTCATTTTTCGGGGTCCTCGTTCATTTAGGCGAAGATCTTTTGCAGTTGAATCCCACGTGGCAGATGGTCTTAACTCAATTTCCTGTTGTCCCGCCGTCACCCCCCGGCGGGTGTTGAAACAGCCAGATATATGCAATGTATATTGAATGTCAGGGCATAGCCAAATACAACAATCTGATTTTCTACAGGGAACCTGGAGATACGTGTCTTCATTATGGTGTCCTTCCTTGATCGCTGGACTTGGACCTCGGGTGAGAGCAACAAATCAGAATGTGAGAACTCTCGCGCTGATCAGCAGAGATTCACCTGGGCTATTGAATGAACTACTATGCGTTTGGAGGGTGCGTTTGATGAAGTATCACACGATGGGGGGATATACCTGATTTCCGATGTATGCGGGGTTGGCGACGCCGAAGCGCATCCTCTTCTTGCCGGTTAGTTCCTTCCAACGTTGACCTTTGTACCCACCACGCGCTTCTCCTCGCTTCTCCAACCGGAATCAGTGGCCCCTCGAAGCCATATGGGATTCCAAATGGTCGGACATGCCAGCCGAACGCAGTGCGTCATGATTAACGCACCGATCTCACAGGGCATTTATGACGAGTTTCAACCGGTACCGAGGGGAGGGTCAAACGAGACTGCCTTGAGTGAGACCACCACTGGAGGCCCCGAGAGTTGCCGAAGTATGAGCTACCCTTGATGTTTGGTGAAGGGTACATGGCCCGATTCCAGATGACGAATGGGACAATGGACGCTGCTATATGCCCACTATGAAACGATTGCATCTGTATCGAGACCTTGGAAAGAGAGGAAAGGCTTAAGAAAACTTTTTTGCTCCGCTATCCTCGTGTGACCTTGTGGGATTTGTCTCCGGTGCACCTTTGTCGGGATATTCCGGGCCGCAATCAATGCTTAAGTCAGCAAGTGTCACATTTCAGTTCACCGCCCCGGATACGTCGCGGACGCTGAGCTGAGTCCCGGACCTGAGGTTCACGTTCAACGTTCGACGGTTGTTTCTCGGTAAGTCTTTCAATGGCTCTCCTAACCCATGCGGCTTTAACTCCGAAATGAACAGGATCACGCTTTCTTCGTCCAGGTGCACACCCGACCCCTCGCTACTCGCAATCACCGGCCCTTGATTGAGCAAGAAATCACCACCGGGTTCGTGAGCATAGTTTCGTTGGTTGTCCCAGCCCTCGCATGTCAGAGGACGAGACAGCGGATCTGGCCGCCAAACCTCTGGATCCAATATACCTCAACGGTCTCTTGGACAACATCAGTGCCACTCAGGATCATCTCGCCGGAGACGACGGAACTCCTCTCTCACACTCCCTTCTCCCACCCAACGCCGCCTGGACTCCTCGGGAAAAAAATGCATTCTTCCACGCCCTGTCTATCCATTCCCGTTTCCGGCCGGACCTGATATCATACGAGATACAGACGAAATCTGTACCGGACGTGTGTAACTACCTCTCCGTTCTACAACTTGCTGCATGCCAACAGGAATCCACCGTTTCGGATCCCCAATGGCGACAAAATCTTCCGATCGCGATGGAGGTCTCCTCGGAATGGGTCGCGATGGAGGAGGAAACGGCCCCTGACGTGACCACGCGAGAGCAGGATTGGAATCGCGAGCTCATCGCAGAACGCAGACGCGTCGAACTCAAGCTACTAAAGAAGACTTCCAGAACTGAACCGCGTGGCACAGGACCGAGCCGGCGTAAGGCCGAACTCAAGCAAGAGATCGCAAGTGCCAGTCTTCGCCATAGACGGGAGGATTTCTGCGGCTCACTTGGCTCTTTGGAACTCACTGTAATTGGTTCCATCCTAAATGCGGCCACGGGTTCCTCCGGTTCAAGCCAGACCAAACAGCCTCCCGCTCCCAACACCCCGACACTTCAACATACCCGACGGGAACCCCCCAAAACACATCCGTTCTCTGCCATGAGAGGTGCGCCTCATACCCTGTGCAAATACTGTTGTTCAACTAACAAACAACATCTCGACTACCACAGTCACCAGCCTGCAGGACCCCCTGGGCCTTGTTCAGCGGCGGTCAGACAAAGATGGAGGGTCCTCGCCACCAAGCGCAACGGAGCCAGCCCAACCCTATCCGCCTCAACAAGAGTCGATAGCGTTCTCGGCAGATTTATCCCCGGCTTCCCGACGCCGCCACCAGAAACGCCTATATATGCGTCGTAAACGCGCTTCAATGTCTGGAGTTACAGTCGTCGATGACAGCCTCGAACGCTTGAAACCTGGCCGGAAGAAGATCAAACGATCACCGTCTCCTGAGGGCGGAATATCGTCTGGCCCGGAATCCCCGACCTCGGTAGATCATGATATGGAGGATAAGGAGGGTGCAATGTCGGTGTGTGGGGCCGACGAGTCGGTTATGACTCGGAAGAGGTACCCTCGGGCAAAACAGTTGACAATTGACAAGCTCCGAGACCTTGGCCTTACCGCAGACGACTTGAGGGGGATGGGAGTTAATATTTTGAACCCAGAGGGGGTCGCAAAAATGTTGAAGTAGGTTGTCTATCACCTGGCTCCATTACCACATCCCTGACGTAACCAGCCTTTGGGATAAGTTATCTGAAGACACTCTTGGTCATGGTTCAAGAATCTCAATCGAAACCATCCAACTACTCGATGCTCATGTGGTCTGGTTTGTCAAGAATTTGGTTTATAGGACAATCACACTTCGCGAACAAGAACGGGGTATGAAATCGGAGACAAGAGTCTGGAAACTGTCGGGGAAACCTGTGGGTGGCAAGCTAATAACCGAGTCTAACCACATACAAATTCATTCGCCGACTTTTTTGTTAGGTTCTCGCACGGGAGCATATCGAAAAAGCTATCTCCATGGGAAACTCTAGGGAGCTCAATAAAACAGGGTTCTTCGAAGGCATCGTCGCCGATATGAACATCGATATTGGAGCAAAAGAAACAGGAGGGGAGTTTGTTGAAGGTAGTCCCGATGTTGCACTTCCACCACTGCACAGAGACATCTATGCTCCGCTGGTTTGGATACCGGAGCCGGGAGATGACTCGGAGATGACCGACAACACAGACGAAGGAGAGCTTGAGAGGGAGCTCGTGGAGGAGGAGGAACTTGATGAATTGGACATGGATATCGAGGTGGAACACGAATCGGGGTTGTGGAACAAAGCCCAGAGGGTCCAAACTTCGGGTCCGGAGACCGAAGCGTTGACTACGAAAAGAGGGCAACTAACTGCGTACAAGAGCGCAGAGTTCATTGAGGATAGCGATTAAGGGTGGGGACCGACTCTTCAGGTTCTGGACCACTCTTTTTCTGACAGATCCACAGCAGCTCCGGGAGGGTTTAGCCATCCTGTCCGACACAGGCCTTGGAATCGACTGCACATATCGTCCGACGGTGGTTCATTGGTCGGAGAGCACCGCCGTTCCACGTGGATTCAGTGTAGGAAATGAATGAAACATTTCCCAGAAGGCCGGGGTAATCAGAGGCTGCCGAAACTCAATCACGCGAGACCTGAAGGGTTTGGAGGCACGCGTCTGAGACCTGGGATGAATAATTTGTTGACCTTTTCCCGAAAACGTCCCGGGTACTTGTTATATCGCATCAGCCATCACACAAAAACACATACATGCCGATCATTGGAGGTTAGAGCCTCGCTAGTGAACCTACTGTTACAACGGTATTACGCTGGAGCACCTGTCTGTGGCGTACATAAAACGGCACCGATAACAACACAACGAAACAACTGAGCCTCAACTAGACTCGGATTTCGGATCCATGGACCATCCCTGGGGCGTCTGGAGGCGGGTGACCCCAACCTGGACGGGCGGAAAGGTGTCCACGGAGGAATTCTGAGGTTTTATTGTGGGAGGAGTGGGCATGGCGATCATAACGGAGACGGTGAGAGTCGTGTGGTGCGGTTGTTGGCGAGAGTCAAGTGGGCGAGCGGGGGTATCTGTGGTGGCGACCCGAGGTGGTGGGCGGAGCTGGGGAAGGAGACGAAACAGAAGCGAGGGTGGGGATTCCACTGATGCAGGGGTCTGTACCACGGGAACTTGGGAAGATGGAGACACGGGTGTCTTCAGTGTTACGGAGAGCGGCTGGGGGATCAAGAAGGCGGGTGAATATGTATTAGTCAGAAGGAGCCGAGGAAGGCGGACAGACCTTGAGACCACCCCAAGCGAGTAGCCTATCATCTGGTGGAGATCTATACGGAATTCCATCGATGGTCGTGTAGACATCAAAGAGCATTGGTTTCTCTCCCAACTTGACGACTGGTCTCCCCGCTTGCGGAAGCCACGTTCCGTTCCGTATCGCTTCATCGATCATCCGACGAGCTCGTCGCCTGATGACAATGGAGCGCCCCACGATGACCACGGAGATGGTGAGGAGGAGCAGCAATGTGGCTGGAAGGGGGTGATCAGCGGAAGATAGAAGAGGTTTGAATTTCCCTCTGGGTGTACGAACCGAGGAACGTGTAGAGATAGAGATTTGACGTCTGGTTGCCTAGGGGAAGTCAGAGTAGATGGGGAAGAAGGGATTCTCGTGCTCACCTTCACCACCACCACCGCCATTACCATTGCCATTACCATTACCATTACCTCCTCCTCCTCCCGGGCCTCCGAAATTGGTGGGGCGGCCCGGTGGGGGCGATGGATTGACGGAAGACATGGTGAGGGACGTAGGGATGGGAGTCGAGGACGAAGGGGTGGA
>Ga0307513_10005911_pt1 | contig 16063 bp, 11 predicted proteins | sample 15_EM_MG_FD_202174 | JGI IMG/M metagenome (GOLD analysis project Ga0307513, IMG submission 202174) | Populus trichocarpa ectomycorrhiza microbial communities from riparian zone in the Pacific Northwest, United States - 15_EM | ecosystem: Host-associated > Plants > Roots > Unclassified | place... | reverse complement strand
CGGAGAAATAAAGAGAGCCACAAAAACTGACCTGGCTGGCACGGAGTATATCCCTCCATCCCATGTTCTTAAAGACGTCCATGATGACTTCTGTGGGTAGGCTGAGTATAACGACGACCATTGTGGCAAAATGTTTACGCTCCAAATATTCGAGTGCCAAAGTTGAGCAATACATATGTCGTTCCAAAGGCACGTGTCCGCGTGAATTATGCAGTAAGTCCTTATCTACGATTATAACATGCCTCCAGATTTCATATCTCGTCAGAGGAGAGACCTTTCCTTAACGAGGGTTGGAATAAAGTTGACAAATCTCCCTTCTTTTCTTCTTCAAGAAATATTGGATCTGAAGATTGTCCTTTGAAAGGGATCACACCAAAGAAGCGCTCTTCCTCCTCATTCCCAGACATCGATATCCCTCTGATGTACTCTGCTCATTTTCACCTCTACACCCGGATTCCAGAACTATCGTTGCTCAAAATAATTTTAGTGCCTTGCTGGCGAAACATGGTTCTGTTATATACACATCTTCGACGGCACCTCCGCTTCTCGGAGGTTTAAAATGGTCCTCTATAGCCACCTTTTCGCGCGAAACCACGCGAAAACATGGCGGGAAGTGGATCTTGAGACCAGGTACCAACATGCTGTGTGCTTGTGTTGTGTTCTCTTATCCTTACTGATCCAGTGATCCTGTTGAAAATTGGATACGTACCTGGCTCAGTTGAGGGAGTCAGGAAATTGCACAAATGTGCGTGCATGTCTGAACTCATCTTCATTTTCTTCTTTTTGTATCATGGCTTGACGAGAGGAGCGGTCAAATAATCTCATGTTAACAATACTGCTAGTGTTAAAATATCTGTATCTCAAATACTAGTAGGACGTGTAACTCCTACGACTTGAAAGACGACGGCAAAAATTGAGGGTGAAAAAAGTCCACAACTGACCAAGATCTGCAATCCACCCCATCTACCCCTTCACGGTGCTCGAGCATAGATCCAGTAACGACCCGACCAGAAACGTCATCGACCAAGTCAGCATCGCGTATGGCTGCTGGATGGTGACCCACAAGTTGTTTGGACGTGAAATGCAAGACAGGAGGCACCCAAGCCGTCGGCTGTGCCAAACTGTCTGCCTCTTCTGGCCAGCTAAAAGCAAGCATAGAAGCTTCTAGCCCAAAAAAGGGTCTGGCGTAGATCCTGTCGATGTAAACGGTCGAATGCCTCAAGTCGAGTAATGCGGGCGCTATAGCTAGTACATGGAAGGCGGGTGTGCCTCCATTGTGTGGAATCACCAATCCATAAATGTGATCATCCTGCACCAATGCCAGGCGAGTAGCGGATGAACCGTAAGAAGGCTTTGATAACTTGAAGGTTGAGGGACTTTGGTCCTGGGGAGTGAGGCACACGGTCCAGATGGGCTGCTGAAAGTTTTTATCAACAGGAATACCCTCTAATGGACTTCTCCAACGAAATTCCGGGATTGTATATATCGCAATTTTGTTGATATTTTCGATGGTTAAGACTTTGTTCTCTGGGAGAAGTCGAATATCCTTCACCAGAACTTTAGCGAAAGTAGGGCGAAAGAATCCAAATCTTACATGCGTTAATTCGGGTTTAAGAGTTGATTTCGCGTGTCTAGTTGAACTTGAGGTACGCCAATTGAGAATGTCTATGTTGGGATACGGAGAAAGGCATTCTGGATATGTTATTATTGCATAGTCTCCAAACATATCGTAAACTTCCTCGCAGATCAGAGATTTGATAGTGGATGTGATAAGCTTGGCCTCAGGACCACGGCCTTTTTGCTCGATTCCAAGGACAACGAATTGTCTGGTTTCTTGGGTATGATTGTAAGCCACATTCAAATGTTCGGTGTCAGTGGAAAACTTTACCAGAATTATCGCGACGTTCGAGCTGAAGGCCAACGGTGAAAGCTAGACAACTTTGGCTACGATCCACTTGTGCAAATATCTCCGTCAATACCATATTGTGTTCCGGGCTCGTGTCCTTATAGATGATCGTCGATGCAAATTACGGTGAGTCCAAGTCACAGGCCAAGACAGCCCCATCATAGTCGGGATTATAGTGGATTAGATTGCGCCCAAAACTTAGCAACCATCGACCGCCCTCGAGCAAGACCTTCCGCACGTCCCCAATAGGAAAGTCGCCGTCTGGAGTGATTCGTTCGTGTGGTTTTCGAGGAGAGTTCCACCCGAGCGTGCTACTAATGTTACGAAGGACCATATTCTTCAGGTCGTCGGTTGTGTATTCTTCAATTGGTGCCTCCATAATAGTGCGGTAGAGGAGAGTCGGGGAATCATCACGAAGAAGATGGATCCAGACAGAGCGATCTTGAGCTATTTCATAAAATGTCCTGCATGTCTACATGGCATTGAATTTCTCCAGTTAGTTCAGTCGCAAAAATATTGCATAAGGAAGAACCCCGAACACTGACCTGACTGGCGCGGAGTATATCCCTCCATCCCATGTTCTTGAAGACCTGCATGATGACTTCTGCGGGTAGGCTGAGTATAACGATGGAGGTCATGGCTCAATATTTGAGCCCCAAATATTCGAGTGCGGCAATTAAGCAATGCAGTGCAACCAATGCTCGTCGTTCAAGGTTCAATCAATATTCAATGCATGGTGAAATGCTTCGAAGTTCAAGTTGTTCAACAGAGGAGAACAGAGGCTGAGCGACGGGTAAAGATCACGTGTCCAGATGTCCGGTGACCAGTTTTGACTAGTGACTCCTGAAGTTTGTGAATTTTGCAGACCTTAACTGGACCACAAAGCCCGGCACTGGGCATTGAATAATACTAAATGGTCATCACAGTGACATATCTCATTTGATCGTCTCTTGTTTCTGGAAGTTAAATTTATCTTATCTAGCCCAAGAAACAGTGCGGGTAGTAACCAGAAACTGACGTAGAACTGAGGTGCTCTTTTCTGGATGGAGTGTGCACCATGATAACGCCAGCGCGCATAAAATGTACGTTTGGCCAGGTATGTCGACATTTTTGCACAAGGAACGGTGGGCCTGTCGCTGACCAAGGTGTTCATCAAGCCGATGCGGCGTGTGCACACGATCCTCGCAATCGACCGTTTCTAGTTTGTCAAGGATGGACCTGGACTTGCACATATCATACCAACATACGCCGTTTCAGAGGACATTGTTGTGCGTGTCATAGAAGCAAAAAAAAGTGGAAATTTTTTTTATAAGGGGTGGTCTATCTTACCCGAATGTAGGTTTATTCGTGAAATTTATGTTCTAAGATTTTACAATGACTCCCAGCCACCTGCCTCCATGCTGGCCACCTAGTATCCTGGCGACCATGCTCGGTATACCGTGCGATATCCAGGTCTTGCCCATCTTGCATGGTGTAAGTATTGTCATCGTCCGCGCTGGCTGCCAGTGATGTTTTAGATTATGTTATTAAGTCTGTATAATCAGCAAAAATGGGAGTTACCTCATAGATAGATCGACCTCTCCGTGCGCGTCAAGGTACGGCGATACAGTGAAAGTGTCATTGCCCGAGTTGAGGTACAAGACGGAGCATCTCTTAACGCAGTAGTAGATGCCAATGGAACCGCCACATCTAAACGACAAACATCGAAATCAGTATCCTTCCCAACACCTCAAACAAGAACCAAAATAAGGAACGTACTCCCGCGTGTGGAAATTACACTTTCTCTGATTATTGTGCACCGCAGATCAAGCAAATCGCAGCGTCGACAGGGAAAGTCCCGCAGTTATTGTACATCAAGGCTTTGTCCTGCCGATTGAACCAACTGTCCAAAACGAGGTAGAGTGTGTAACGAGGGCGGAGGCGAGGGATATGGTACGCGAGGTTCATCGTGATGGGGGCCATTTCATCACGACAATATCAAGGCAGTGCTTCTGGACCGTATATGCAGCCATGGACTTGATACGCAGGGAATAATAAGTTGTGGGAGGTGTAAAGGATTTGGAGCGACTCACCTACATTCCCTTCTGGAGCCGATAACATGACGCCACCCATTCGAACTGCTGGTTCTGACACGCTCTCGATGCCAGTGGGGAAAGGTGGCCTGAAGAAAATCGGCCTGTATGTCGACGTGTGCTCTGGAAATGCGCTGCCCAAGGCGGCCACAGGGAGGTCAACACGCGCTGGGCTGACGAAGGTATGGGACAGTTGCACGGATCCCGAAACATTTATAACCGGATGGCGGCCTCGAGTTTGACAACATGGAGGTACGGAGTTCTGTGAGTCGCGGGGCATTAAGCTTCACATCGTGCCATCGCACTCGCCCTGGATAACCGGTGTTGGTGGAAGGGATGAACAAGATCTTGTTAGGAAGGTTGTGCGCCCCGGACCTGGACAAGGATGGATACAACGCGATGGCCGATTCACAAGCTATACAGACGTATCCTTCCGCTCTTGAAGTTCTCGCCAAACGAACTGCTCCTGGGGCTGGTTGTGAACACCCTTTCGACTCCAACTGATATCGCAGAAGGGGCTGTAGGCCTGTAACGGGTGAGGAAGTACCCCTGCAGTCAGCGTACGTCAGTCAGCAGCGGCTCGACGGGTACTCGCAAATCGTGGAAAATGTTCACCGTCGAAAGGAGGCTTTCGACAAAAAGTTGTGGCCAGGGTGCCACGCGAGGTCGTCTTCAGAGCAGGTCAACTTGTTCAAGTGTACCGCAGTGACCTCCACTACACGTTCCTGGCGATACGGAAACTGGAACCGAAATGGTCAGCCCCCCGTCGTGTCATCAAGAACTCGTACAAGCTCGAGACGTTGGAGGGTCTGCCGATTGGAGGTCGTTTCAGCTCTCGACGATTACTTCGCTTCATTCCCGAAGACAGAAAGTGTTTGCGGGAGGCTCAGAGGGCAGTGGAGGAGACGTTGGGATTAGCAAAGATGTGGAGTGGGGAGTTGAAGACCCTTGCGTGGGAGAAGGTGTGGTGACAGTTGACAGCGGTGTTGAGAGAGATAACAGAGAAGAGGGCGGAAGGGTCTCTCGAGAGCGAGAAAGACGGAGCAAAAGAGGGACTACTCAGAACAATCCGACAGCGGAACGTCATCCAGCTCACTTGTAACAAGGTTTGGAAGGTGAGGGATATTAAGATAGCAGGCAGCGCATGGCGTAGACACCAAGACCTCCAACATGAGAGGAAAACTGTATAATGGCACCGATCAAGTATATCGCGGATTTGAAAGTCGGCTATGTACATAATCAAACGTTGGTTCGTAACAAGTATCTGGCCTAGAGCTTCGTAATTGTCTCCCGGAGGACTTGCGGTCTCAACATTTTCGAGGGCTTGGATCTCGTTTCCAATTCTTGACTTGCGCCGCACCCATAATTCATACCTTTCGCCCCCGAACAGGAGTTCCGTTTCCTTTCGGAACCTCCCGCCGCGCCTAGTTCCCGCGCCTATTGTACCTCTCTCATCACCAAATGACAAGGGACTTCAAACCATAACTCACCACTCGGACTAATTCCGCAGTTTCGGCATGTAATTCAGATGATGTCTGACCACCGCGCGCTTGCGCTTTCCTTCATGTAGAGGGGTCTTCACCGCCCTCAAATTTCTTTAAATCACTCAGTTTTTCATGAAATGTGAGAAGTATAACGCTCTATAACTAATTCCTGTAAAACGAGATTTTCGCGTGCATGGGAAAGTATGGATCTTTCCAATCATTCCGTCCTTACCTCTTCCCCCTCGCCAAATTCAAGGGAATTTGGATTTTTCACATGAGAAACAGGCCTAAAATTTGGGGGAAAAATGGTCAGAAACATATTTCTGAAATTTCCTTAATTTCATGGGCCAATGGGGACCTCTCTACGTGTAAATTGAAGCTGAAAAAGAGAACGCGAGCGCGAGGCGCCGCGGTCACGTGCCCTTAATTATGACATCCACTTTTGGAATACCCCTGTCCCGGTTACTAGCCTCTAGTAGGACATCGTACATTGTATTGAGGACTGATTACTCCTACGAATTGTAGGTAGTAAGGCACAAAAAACCTGTGAGGCGGCTACTAAGTACATACCAAGACCTAACATTTTGTAAGGAGTATGATCTAATATGGCGATTTCCATGCGGTGTGAGAACTGAGTTCACAGAGTTTGAATTTTCAACGGAAAATAATGTCATATTGTCGGGGGGTTGTGCCTGGGTGCGCAGGTCGAAGGGAAATGGAAAGCTAGAAACTTGAAACATACGAAAATGTGAAGAATGGAGAGTTCCGGGAGTGCGGGGCCTTGTACCGAAGCTCAAATGGTCGTCGCTACTCCTCGCTAGGCGCTTGCTACCTGTCGCTAGTCATTGCTAGTTACCGCATTTGGTCGCAATAAGCGCTCGCAGATCGCAACCGATTGCAAGTGCTAGAAAACACTCGGAAATGCTTGGAAATGCTCAGAAATGGTTAGTCGGTCGCTAGTCATCGCAGGTCGTTGCTACTGCTCGCACGTGATCGCAAATGCTCGGAGGCGCTCGGAGGCGTTCGCTAGTGCGTCGCAAGTCGGTTGCTAGCGGGTCGAAACTAAATCTGTCAAAATCGCAATTTCCTGGGGTAGAGCCGGGTGAGGCTCATCAGCGGAACTGCCAACAGAACATTGGACGACTTTTAACTTTTCATCTTGCCCCGCCCCGAAAGGTATAAATAAGATGGTAAGATATACTGCACATCTCCCATTCGATTCAGTTACCTCTGAGTATTTTCACAATGGCAGATCCCAGTACTACTTATTCACATGTCCTGTTAGTGCCTTTTTACGCGTACGGTGAGTACTTGGGTGGAGAGTACCTCCACGTCGTACCTAACCCCAATTTTCAGGTCACACTCGACCTGTCTGTGCCTTAGCTGGACGACTCTTATTGGAGAAAGAAAATATTGTTTTAACGTTCCTCGCCACCCCGCAGCAAATTGAGCAGGTCCGCAAGGATGTATCCAACCAATTCCCCGAATCTGTTGTCTCTTCCGACGTGAAAGAAAAGGCCCTTAAGAGAATTCGGTTCGTACGAATAGCTTTGCCCGGTTATTGTTCATAAATCCTTTTGCTACACTATTAGTATCGTAACGACATTCAAATCCACCGATAACCAGTTTAACGTGCCCGTGACTGTCGCTCAGACCTACCCAGCAGCATATGAAACTCTCTACCAGGGCAGGCCATTCACATGCGCTACTACGGGTGTAGTATATGATGCCGTTCTGCCACCCGTTGCCATAATCATCGACGTGCGTATTCCATGCTCTCAGCTTGTTCAAGAGGTTCGGTTTATTCATATCTTGAACCGCTACAGCTTGTTGCATTGCCTCAATTACGAGCAACGCGAGCGCTAAGTGGCACGTCCGTGCCTATCATCGCAGTAGTACCAGGATCAGCATCATCGTTTCTCCGCTATTTTGCACCCCCGTCTCTTGGTGGGGTCGCCAACTTTAAGAGTTTGGACGACGAGGCGGCGCGACTTGGCGCCTCCTCGGATGAGTTGGGAGAGAAGGTACGTTACCCTCTTGTTACAAAGGCACGGTGGTCATTAAACCGTGATGTTCTATGCAACAGTTATGCAAGCACACAGAGGGTAAGATAATCAAGATCGCAGGCTTACCTGATATGTATGATCATGAGTTTTTTCCTCAAAAGGCTTGACATTCTTTTTTTTGTTATTGTTTTCAGAACTCCCATCACTGACCTTTTTTCTGTCTTGTAGCTTTCGGTCGCTTTCGAGTCATTCCTTATATCGACGATTCGAGACGGCTTCAAGTGCGTTTTGTTCTCATGCACGATACTTAAACATGTGTACTTACTGACCTGCAAAAGATTTCTCAATGAATGTGATGGCGTGCTCATGCCAAGTTCGTGCTCTTGGGAACACGCCTCGTTGGTCCAAATGGAGGAGTGCCTCAAATCTCTTCAGAATCCACTACCCTTGTACGTCGTCGGACCTATTTTACCTCCTGGATACGGTCGCTCCTCTGTAGAGGACTCGGGGTCAGAGCAAAGCCAAGGAGAAAAGGATGTACAAGTATTTTTGCAAGAGATGCAATCTAATTACGGAGAGAAATCCGTCGTTTTTGTAGGTTTTTTTCCTCGCCATTAGGATGAAGTCCCCCAAATATTTATTATTATTATTTCAGATCTCTTTTGGGACGATTATCTGGCCTACGGCGCCGGGGTACATGGAAGAAGTCATACAAGCGCTTATCGACAAAAAGGCTCCTTTCGTAAATTCTTTCTTCCATACTTATTTGTAGGAAATTGCATTTATTTCTGTTGCCTTCAAATCAGATACTTTGCCACGCATCTCCCTTGGCTCAACTCTCAGAGGAACTTGTGAACAATGTAAAATCCTCAGGCTTGGGATTTCTGGCAAAATGGGCGCCACAGCAATATATTTTGTCCCACCCGGTATGGAATTTGGGTCCCCCTCCAAATTGTAAGAATTCACGCTGATATCATTATTATTCTATCTTGGGTAAGCAACGGGATGGTTCCTTACCCATGCGGGGAACGGAGGAGTAATCGAGTCCCTTGCATCTGGGTTACCAATGTGAGCCTTGTGGTCCCGCAATTATAGTTCGGGCCCTAGTCCTCATGGTCGTGCATGCTTTCATAGGATTTGTTGGCCTTTTGTCTTTGACCAACCGACCAACAGCGCACACCTCAGCTGTAATCTCAAGGTCGCCATCGAGCTCGTTGAGGTTCGGATAAGATCCGATGGATTGCAGCCCATGCTGAGGAATGGACGAGTGCCGAAAGGAATGCGTGAGGCTGTGGGGGAGGAGTTCCGGCAAATCATTGACGTATGTCGTGGAGAACAGGGTGAGGAGTTGAGAAGAAATGCGAAGGAAGTGCAACAGAAATTTGAGAAGGCTTGGGAAGATGGTGGAGAGGCACAGCGAGAGCTGAACGCGTTACTGAAGCGATGTGTCTGATGATTCGCGCAAGTGTGGGCGGTTGCCCGGGGTTAGTAACGCAAGCGCTTAGCGAAGCCGTTCCATCTTATCTTATCTAGATTCTTTTCATACATAGAGCTGCAAGTTTCGGTTCAGGGACATCCGTCGCCTCACACTGCGCTCGCACGTATGTTCTCATTCATAGATATTCTTGGCGCTTGCAGTCTTTTAGAACCCACTTTGCTTCGTGTAGATTTAAGGTACAACGGAAATTTGAAAAGGCATGGGAAGACGGTGGAGAGGCGAAAGCGAGAGCTGAACGTGTTCAATTTTCTGGAGCAATATGTCTGATTGGTGGCTATTGAAGTACACTCTGGATCAATGCACAAAAGCCATTCCGCAGAATTTGAGGCGAGTCTAAATACAGTGTGTTCATAGAATAATTTCGTCAGTTTTACCCTGTTTTATGGAAACCCGGGCTATCAAGCCTCCAAAAGCTTCGCCAAACATAAAGTGTGTATTCTGTTCTCCACCCTCAAGTTGTTTTACCATGCCTACTCCCATCAAGAAATTCCGATCATAAGCGTCCCCCCCCAATTAAAGCTCAGTTATACCAGCCGTTGAATCCAGGATTCTCCATCGTCAACTCATTCAACGGATGGTCACGAGCCTACAACATGGCACCACTGGCAGAGAATCACGTCGAGTCAGGCGGCGCTTCTGGCTCTGAGGACCAACAGGAAGCTAGAGGCGATGCCTTTTTCTACAGTTCTTGTATACATTCGCAGTCAGTGCCACAAACCTGAAACTGCTGTAATTGCTCACCTTCGTGACGCTTCTTAACACTTTCTTCAGCCCATCCGATTGGGACTTCGCGAAGTAGTCCGGGCCCCTGTTTCGCATAAAAATATCTTGGAAGATATTTCCCATGCTATTCATCGGCTGCCGAAAGGATTAGATTCAAGAACCGTCGCAAAACGAGAAATAATGCCCCGATGTATAGATGCGATCCCTTCCAGTGAAATACGTTGGAAATACGTAGAATGTCGGAATGGATAGTGGGCCTCGGTCATTAGTCAACGGATTGGCAACGATTGACGGTTTGCATCTGCTCCAAAAAACATCCAGGGAGGTATGGACTCCTTTAATGGCTTATGAATCATACAGTTATTCAAGTTGGAAGATGTATCTCCCACTCATTGTCAGAACACAGCTTTTTCATTATTTCCCGGTCTCCTACTAGTAGTACTCTGATTACCCATATTATATTTATCCCTTATATCACAGCCTCAGTAGTCTATATATGCTTTCCTCACGATCCTTCTCATAGTATATTAAGCCTACTAGTATAAATAAATGTATGCCCTTGGCGCTTGTTTCAATGCTTGCCGAACGGTGCCGAGTGGCTTATGTAAGAATTATTATATATAATCATTGTAACTTTTTACCTAACCATTCATTACCTTGTTCTTGCCCACGACAGAGTCTACAAAATATGAGCCGCACTAACACCCCTTACGCTCCCCTTGAAAACTGCCCTCCTGGAGTACAACCAAATATATACGTCAACGGTTTCTGTTTCTGCTTCCACCACGGAGAAGAATACTGTCATCGGTGTACCTATGACTTTCGGTATTCGAACAACATGACGATACAAGATGATCTCGATGAAATCATCGGCGAACGCCTCAGCGATGTATGTGCCATTTTTGTCATCTTCCGTTATTGCTAGCTGACGCTGTTTTACAGGATCGCCAGTCTATAAATGTCTATTCAAAAGGCGCCGTGGCGACCTACGACCAAGACTATTCCTGGAAGTGCAGCACGCACAACAAGATCGATTGCGAGGGGTGTTTCAACTGGATTGGAGATATAACGAAAGAAATAGAAGACCAGATCAGCACAGAGAAGTGGCTCGAGAAAAGGCAGAAATATTATAACAAACGAGAAGATTAGGGGGCGAGGCATGTAAAGGCGTCAGGGGTCTACGATGACTAGGGCAGCGAATCGCGATATCCAACCATTTTCTTGCGGACTTGAAGTGCACATTGCAAACATTCACTTATTTTATCTTTCGAGATATGAGGACCCCAAGCTCCGTCTGAGGTATGTCATCGACAATGACCTGGTATAACATGCTCTTTTCTGGATGGAGTGTGCATCACGATACGCCAGCGTCATAAAATGTACGTTCGGCAAGGTATGTTGACATTCAAGTTTTTGCACAAGGAACGGGAAGCACTGGGCTTGTCGCCGACCAAGGTGTTCATGAAGGTGCTGCGATGTGTGATTACGGGAATGAAGGTTCGTCAGATCCTTGCAATTGACCGTTTCTAGCTTGTCAAGGATGGACTTGCACTTGCACATATCATGGACCTCCTGGGTTGTGAAAAGACGCTGGAAAGGTTGAGGCAATCCTTTTTTTTCGAATATATTCACGTACATCCATAAAATATTGTACAAACTATTTTACAGCAAAAGGGAAAAAGAAAAACGAAGCTCAGTTACAAGGTTACAAAGCACTACGATGGATCGATAAGGACAAGTGTGGTGGCTACAGGAGATTGTGAGGGAAATCAACATATGTAAGCTGTAGAGGACGTTGTTGCGGGGGTTACAAAATAAAAAAGTGGAAATTTATGAGGGGTGGTCTATCTTCTCATCCGAATGTAGGTTTGTTCGTCAGGGAGCCGTGAAATTTATGTTCTAAGGTTTTACAGTGACTCCCAGCCACCCGAGTCCATGCTGCTCTCTAGTTTCCTGGCGACCATGCTCGGTATACCGTGCGATAGCCAGGTCTTGCGGATAACTTCCCATCTGGCATGGTGTAAGTATTGACGTCGTCCACGCCGACTGATATTTAGGTTACGTTAATAAGTCTGCATGATTGGCAAAATTAGGAGTTACCTCATAGATAGATCGACCTCTCCGTGCGCGTCGAGGTACGGCGATGCAGTGAAAGTGCCATTCCCCGAGTTGAGGTACAAGACGGAGCATCTCTTAACGCAGTAATAGATGCCAATGGTACCACCGCATCTAAATAACAAACATCGAAATCAGTATCCTTCCCAACACTTCAAACAAGGACCAAAATAAGGAACGTACTCTCGCGTGTGGGAATTACACTCTCCCCGATTATTATAATCTTCATCAAAACAACAGCTGCTTTGCAAACACACCGTCGCACCGCAGATCAAACAAATCGCAGCGTCGACAGGGAAAGTCTCGCAGTTATTGCACATCAAGGCCTTGTCCTGTCGATTGAACAAACTGTCCAAAACGAGCGGCAGCCGCGCTAGGCGATATGTAATAGGATAGTCGAGGATGACACCACAATTAAGCTGCCCGAGCGAATGCGAATGTCCATAGTGCGCACACCACCCGGACAGGGCGTTTTGGAGCGTGTCTTGGTGTGGGAGGTCGGAAAGGGCTGGGATACCGAGCATGAAGAGGAGGCGAGTATATTCACATTCATTATTATCGGCGAATGTGGGTGTAGGGAACGCGGAAGGTAGGACGGCACGGCAAAGGATGGCAGCTCGACGGAGGAAAGGTAGCGTAAATGCATAGAGCATTCGCTCGATCCTTGCCTCCCCGAACGAATCAAAAACGAGCGTAGCAGTGTGCTCGAACATGGGCGAGTGGCGGACGACAGACATGAAAAACATACGCACGTCGCCGAAAATCTCTTCATGCGCTCGGCGAGGGACTGGGGCGGTGTTGTGCCCGCGCGATTTGTTGAGGATATATACTAGACCGATGACAGCTCGCGCGAGGCATGCGTAGTAGGTGAGGATTAAAACATGTCGAAGCAGTTCCGGAGCGACAGCGGCGGTCTCCACCAACATCGCGAAGGGGTCTCGAAGGAGAAGTGGGTATGAAAAAGAGGTAAGCGAGGAGCGACTCCATTCTGGTAACAACCTCTTCACAATCGCTTGACGAACCGCATCTCGACCTTCATCTGGGCGGTTCTTAAAGTGCATAGCAACAAGTTTCGTAAGGCAGGCCAAAAGGCCCCTTATCATCCTCGTCTGGGATTCTGAGAGGGCATCAACCATCAGCGTCGCATCCGGCACGTCCGATGTCGAAGGATCGACCCCAATACCCCTCTGAGCAGTTTCTAGAGCCGAAATCGTATACCCGACCAGCTCCTCCGGCAAATATAGGCCAGCACCGCGCTCCGAGGATTCAGGCTCCATCCTATCTCTCAAATGCCTGCTTTGTTGCGAGATGGATTTCGAGATGACCATCAGCGTATCAAGCATCTTTCCACCTTCCACAGTCTCCAACCGATCCTTTTCTGTCGCGTTCTTCTTCAGAATATTTGCATATCCAGGGTCCTGCGCGCTCCAAAATACAAACTCGCCTGTGCCGTTGCGGAATTGCAGCGAATCCAGCAGTGGGTCAGGTTTACTCTTCAAAATCTGTATACCCGCCCCGCGTATCCAGTCAGGGAACGGCGTCTCATTTAGCTGTGTCTTCTTGTCCGGTTGGGTCACTGGTAAAATGACGTTCCCAAGGCTTTTACAGAGAGGGCAGATGTACTCTTTGCGAGGGATACATTCGGGATGGTTGCGTGTAGCCTGGGCGCGATGTCGTTGTCGGATGGAAACACTGTACACTTGGAAGCAATCGAGGTGCATCAGGTGGCTGCAGACGGAGGCGTGCAGCCCAAACCGCGTGTAACTGGACGGGAAGCCTTCGAAGTTGTGAGAGACGGAGCGAGCGTCGAGCTGATCTGCCTGCGGAGGTGGAAACACCGCTCCAGGTCCAGTTGGAATCGAACTTGGGTTGATTGGTCGATCCATGGATAGCGGCGCTGTGATGACTTCGTTGAGGTACAAGCCCTGGGAGTCTGGATGTCTCCTAATCAACCGACTCGGTTGGACGAGTCCGAGGGAACCAAAAGGCTTCCCAACCACCGCGCTGACGCTCGTCAGTTCTTCCTGGCAAACGATGCACGTTCCAAACGAAACAACCTCGATCTCCTCTTCCGATCCATCCGCCTCGTCCATGCTTGCATCGTCGCCTGCGTCGGTGTATTCATCCGATTCGGAATCGTCGCCTTCGCCGAACATACTTGCAAAGCTTGCTTGCTGAGCTTTCATCTGTTCCATAATCGCATCCTGTCGCCTCTTTGCCGCCTTCTTCCTCTCCACATCTTTGTCTTGCAAAGGGGTCCTTGAACCAGCACCATCGCCGCCCTCCTGTCGACTGGTATACCCCCGAAGCCGGCGAACCTCCTCCGGAATCTGAGCCTCTAGCCGGATGAAGATCCAATCCACGCGCGCCTTGTACAGTTTGGCATATTTTTCATGCCCACCAAGCAGCCACAAAACCTCGACGAGGGTATTCCCTCTCACATCTCCCTCGAACCTCTTTCTTGCTGCGAGGGTACTGAATCCCTTCGGTCGCTCAACCACCGCCAGCATCACTAAATGCAACGCCTGGTCCAAGATCGCCTCAGCGGAAGGTGGGGCCGACCCCACACCGCCCGCCACCGAACCCGAGTCCGTCACCACCAACACATTCCACACAGCGAAGAACATAATCTGGATCATAACCTCACTCTCCCATACATCACTCACCCCCTTATACGGCCCCTCGGTGACGCCGAACGTTTTCGGCTCCATTACGACCTCCCATTCCTTCTTCCCTGTCCTTTTTTCAATGCGCTTTCGCAGGACGTTCTCCACTTCTTCGCGCCGGTTCCGGGTGTAATGATAGAAGAACGGATTGACTTCATCGAACGCAGCGTCCTTGAGCTCGTATGATCCTGTCTCAGTGGGTCCCTCCGGCGGGCGGAAATTCGCCACCTCGCGGAGCATCCCCTCAAACGATGGGTCATCCACCAATCGTTCCGCCACACGCTTCACCAAATCGGAAAAACTGCATGGGCCCATCGCTAATGCATGAACGATCTCTCGCCTGATGGCGAGATTCATGGGCATCTTCGTTGCGTTGGCGTTCTCGCTGAGGATGGTAATGAAGACGTAGAACACTTCCTCGACCATGCTTCCGAGTTGGGCACCTTCGTATTGCGAGTGGAGGTAGGAGCCGGAGAAGTATCCGAGCAGACCAAATCGGTCGAGGATGGAGACGATGACGAGGTCGGGTGGGAGGATTACGAGTGCGGTTTGGAGAATGAAGAGGTCTTGATCGTAGCATAGCTCGCGGAGCATATAGTCTCTGTAGTGCAGGAGTTGACCCCGGATGGCGAACCCATTGCGCACCCAGAGACCAGTGCGGATTTGGGCTATCATCGCCAACACTAAAAGTAATAAATGATTTGATGAATACCAACGCAATTAAAAATAGAAAGACAACAGACCTCTCAACGGGAAATCAATAACCGTCAGTACCGCCTGCTCGCTCGCCCCCCTCCCAAACACCTCTCTCAACCCGCCCGTAATCCCCACATTCCTCAACTCCTCCTCTCGCAATAAATCCACATGCTTTAACAATTCCGCCAGCAGCCAATGTAGCGAATGATGAAAGCTAACCCACCCCTCCGACACATCAAACTTGAGCGTACTATACCTCTTCCCACCAAAATCAACCACATAGAACGTCGGCTGGGCGAACTTGGTTCTGTCCAGCCTATCTTCCGCAAGTGTGCAGACCATGAGTATATGGTGCACGACAGTGCCGATGGCGCTGATAAGTTCCGCGCTCGATGCGCGTGCGAACGCCTCTCCAAACACTTTGATTACACGACTCAGACTGAGGGTGACATTGAACACGCTTATCCATGCGTCGGTCTCGTATTCGACATGTGTTTCCACGGCGCGCTTGTTCGGGTTCAGACACATGAATAATCGGCAGGTGGATGCAAAGAGGGCGAGGTAGGAGGGCGTATGCGCGATAAGGTCTTGTACCTGCGAGGTATGGGCCAAGTAGCGTAAGTCACTGAATACGGGCATGAAGCGCTTGGATTTAAAAGGGAATGAGTCGACATCGACTGCTCCTGTAGTATTAACCACCGTGGCAACAGTGTTCGATGGCGATGTGGATGATCCGGGATAGACAATCCGCTTGTCCACGATGCGGTTTGTAAAGAAACTTGTGATGATAGCGAGCAGTCGTTGGACGAGCCGATGGTTTCGTGCGATGTGGCCAGATACAGAAGGTACGGTGAACAGCTGTAGGGCAAAATATTTAATACTGGTTTCTGCTTCTCT
>Ga0307513_10005910_pt1 | contig 16064 bp, 19 predicted proteins | sample 15_EM_MG_FD_202174 | JGI IMG/M metagenome (GOLD analysis project Ga0307513, IMG submission 202174) | Populus trichocarpa ectomycorrhiza microbial communities from riparian zone in the Pacific Northwest, United States - 15_EM | ecosystem: Host-associated > Plants > Roots > Unclassified | place... | reverse complement strand
TACTTCCCAAAGTTTCGCTAACGGGCCGCGGGGTCTCATTACGACCGTAAGACGAAAGATTGAGGCGAACGCGAGTCAGGAAATGAGCTTGAGTCTGAAGGAACAGGATGAGGTTTAGACGAGAGGGGGAGAGATTCAGACTATCGATCTACCTACGATACATGGGACTAATTATACTAGTTCTATGAGAGGGATCGGAGTTGGCTGAGATGGAGTGGGGGACGACGATCAGATGCCTGTTGGCACATCAGAAAAGCGGTGAAGTAGAGTACAATAGTATCGTAGAGACCATGGATGAGAATCAGTGGCGGTTGGAAACAAGCTGGGGAGGCAGAGGAAGGGGGAGAGGCGGTGGGGTCCGAGTCACGGTGTGGAGGCAATGAAGTAACATGTAAATTACGAATCAGGATTACAATACGGAACCTGAATTTGGAGGGCCGCGCAAGCCGGAGGCGTTAGCTACGCGAGAGCGAGATCCCCTAGACCGGAAATGGGCCTTGGGGCGCACGCGTGCTTTCGTAACCCTTTCACAATCCATATGCGACCCTAACAGTATCCCCACTTTACGCCCGAGCCCTCGAGGGAAGGTGAGCCCAAGGGGCCATCCATCGGCCCCAACCTTTGGCTCATTTCTCCAGGCCGGGCTTGTTGGTATGTTGTGTATGATACGCCGTGGTGAGGACTTGTCGTCAAAAGCGTCCGCGAGGATCCAGTCAGGGGTTGTTGGATATAGGATAGCCGACCCATTTGACGTAGTACTGTAGCTGGCATTTGCGGCGCACCCGATTGTATTTCGAATCTATAATTCGTTCGATTAAATATTCGGGTTGTCCGTCGACGATAAGTGAGGAGGCGGCGGGTGATTACGGTCCTCGAAAGTATTGGGGTCCTCGGGCTCCAATTGGGAGACGCGAAAGACAGGATGGATGCGGATAGTAGAAGGTATGTCAGTGCTGCCAACATCATGTATTACTGCTGTGACGGCCGCGCCATCGGTGTGCTCAATGACTGGGACCTTGCGACTATAGCACCCGATTCGAACACGCTCGGCACGCGCCGCACTGGCACCATTTCGTTCACGACCCTTCGCCTGCTGACTGGAAGCGATATTGAACACAAGTCCCGCTACGAATGCTGAGTCGTTCATACACCGAGCGCTACGCCATGGAGGAGGCTGAGAACGACCAATTGTGCTGTCGCAAGAGCGGCTTTCTTGGGCAGCAGCCTGCTTGAAGAAGTCAAGATCCATGGTAACATCAAGAAAATCGATCACTTTGTGTCTTGAGGCGATCCCCTTCGTGAATACCCCCTCTTTGACGCGTTCCAAATTCAGTTGACACCTTATGGCTGCTGCATTGACTGTATTTGAACTTGGGGTCGGTGCTCATGGCAGCGGGATGTTGAACAGGAGGACAGTTTGGGTGGAGCGGAGATTCAATTACACAATGCATGCTCGGCCTACGTGAAAATTATGTTTACTGACTTGAAGTACCTATTGAACGCTCAGCCAGTCCATTTATTCAGCGATATACAATCTACATCAGGTTTTCCTAAACATTTCTAGGCAGTGTCCCAGCCTCACTTTCAGTTCAACTTGTGCCTAATACGTGGTTGAACTCTGGGGTTTTATATAGCGGGTGGACCGAAAAGGATCGTGCAGCTTCCCGGCTCGTGCCAAACGTACAATCGCAAATTCTAGTCCTGTAGTGCGTACAAGTTCTCTCCGTTTGTGACAATCCTGCCGCCTCAGAGATGTGTCCCCAATCATCCTCATGACTAGGACGTACGCACAGGAAACGCTAGGTCCTCGGGCTTTTGATCTGCACCTATACGGTCACTCCCCTTGATTATACATGTATAAATTCCGCCTCTTTTGTCCGGATCTAACGTGGAAGTCTGGATACTTCTGGTAGTCCCCTTCACATCTTCCGATCCCCAAGAACACCACCCACAGCCGTTGTCCACTGGAGATGATATGGCTTCTATATCTTCTGCACTGGAGCCCTGTGTATCCCTAGAGACCAGATTAGGATGGTCAACCTTTGCTCCACCATGCCACCTCCCTCGATCCACCACTTGGACTCCAACCACGACTACGAATCAACTCTGTTCTGCTTGGGGCATTAATTGGGTTGCAATTTGAAGTACCTGATTCCCAAATATTGGGATTTGACGTGGGAGTTGCGTTAGCAACTGCGGCACACTAATCCAGCAGACCACCTCAGGACCCTCGCCTGCCTTACAAGGAATGGACTTCGTTGAAAAGCAAGCTATAAATTCCGGGAGTCTTCCTGCTGAGGTCCTCCTGCACATCTGTGAGCCTGCCGTCCCCTGTCAAAAGGTCTGCGACTGACCATATTTATTAGTCTCTTACCTGGACCTACCAGAGCTCCTTTCACTCTCCCGAACATCCTGGAACCTGCGCACTCTAGCTACCGATCCCATTCTACATCGTAAACGAATCCTCGTAGTAGCTCCTTCACGCGTGGAACACTCCCTGTTCGCTCAGGGAGTAGCAGGTCCCATAAGGCCGACTGTCCCTGATCTCGTTCAAAGAAATGTAATGCGTGGGCTCCAGATCGAAAGGCGATGGAGAATGGGTGCGTACATATACTCCGCTCAGGTGGGCATTTCTGGTATTTTTAGGCACCTTATCGCGTTTATTAACCCATTATAGTCCGTGAGGCAGTACGAAACCTCTGTCCAGTTAACCCACGACCACGTAGTCCGCATACTGACACGCCACTTGCGTGCCCGGGCGTTGCAACCAATGCCCGAGTCTCTCTCTTCTAACCTACACAGCCACGTGCCCATAGAAACGCGCTCTCATCGAGTCTCTCGCTCGCTTCTTCCTGTCATCGTCCGTTTGAAGTGGTCAATGGCACGCGATCGGATCTCGCGCTCAGTACACGTTAGACCGCCTGCGAAAGGCCTGGTTAATGATAGAAAAAACTTCAAGCGCTGGTGGGAGGGGAGCGGGAATGTGCTCATGAGGGAGAACGAAAGAGTTCGGCTTGCGATTTGCCCCGGTATCAAGAATCTCATAGGATTTTATGAGAATCTCTCTCAATAGCGATTGGACGTTGACTTTCTATAAGTATATTTTGCATATGACTACCATGCTGTGTATCAGTTCTCAGTGTTTTGATTCTACGTGGTCATAGGGGAGGTTATGAGAACTATTCTAAGAGTACACATTGGACAGGCCGAATGAAGGCCCTCATACCAGACGAAGGTCATAATGGGCTCGTGGTGTATATCTTCTTGTGTCGCCGTGATCGAGGTTTCTTGACTGGGCTCGCGTGCAGGGATCTACTTGACATTGGCATGGGTATAGGTTGGGCCGAAACTGATTCCTTTCGTAGTCGTCGAGAAAGTGATCCGACAAATTTACTGAGGGGACGTGGCAACTCTCTGGGCGAGAGGGGGGATACCCGAGGTCCATCTGAAGTTTTGGCACGAGTCATGACTTCGAGAGTCTTCCGCACACTCCACGACCGGGACCGCGATAGCGGTTTCGGCGGTACACATGACACATGATCAAGTTGCACCAGAACGTAGGTCCGTTCTTCCTGCGCGACCGGCGCCGCGGCTTGTGGTTCACGCTTTATTCGAGTGGTTGTGAGGGTTCTCAACAACTGGTGGCCACGGTCACCGCCTCTGTTGGATGTTTGGTTGAGTTCTGGAGTCGAATACGTTTCGATGGTGTAGAAGGGGTGAGAAGGGCTGAATGGAGGGAAGTCGACCGGAAGAGTCGGAGGAAGACGAACAAGCGATCGGTTCAAGCGGGGATCGCACGCCATGTGCAGGAAAGCGGAACCAGTCCAGACACTGCTGCAGGGTGTATTGGGTTGATCAGCAAATCAATAAATATAAGCCAGTTACTTCGTGAACGCACCTCTGAGCGAGCGGGATCGTTAAAGAGAGAGGGGAAGAAATCGTGTGGGGAAACCATCTGGATCCAGTCCCCCATCGACTTATATACAATGAACGTGCGAACCGCCAGGGCGTCACTACTAAAACTTCAAACAACGCCAATCTACCCATACGCCCCAACCAATTAAATTACGAGGGCAGAGAGCATCGGAATGTCAATGCGGTGCTGATCACCCCCACCGGAGAGACCGTCCAATTTCCGCTTGGACGAATGGGCTGCCAGTATAATAGAGAAGCGATGTGGTCTCCGAGAAGTTGTGGATTGGATGGATGTGACCGCCAGGAGTGCAAGGAAGCTTGTTCGTGATCAATTGACGAAGAGCCGTCCATCACAAGACGTCAAGAACGACTATCAAGAGCTTGTGTGATCGTGTTCTCTGTGATATCTTGCCCGCTTGTAGTAGGCAATCACTGAACTCGAAGTTACCTGCGGTTCACTGATGCTTCTGACTAGAGGAACGGGTCTTAGCAGTTAGAGAAGTGGAAATCCAACGGTCTATAATATTACGCCGATTGCACGAGCTCTTCTTTAGTGCTCATGACGATTTCTCTAGAGAGTTCAGGAATTTTTCTAAGTCGAATGCAGGGTCATCTGGATTCGTAATAACTAAGGAGAAAGAAGAGAACCAGTGAGCTACACAAGGTTGCCATAGGTATAAATGCACGTACCTCCGCCCTTCTTGCTTTGCTGTTGTAGGTCCCACGCCTTCTTCGCATCTGCAATCAGCCGCTGTCGGTGGTGGTGTGCTATATGTTCCTCCTGCTTGTTCTTCTGAGCTTGCAAGGTTCTCCGGTGGAAGATACCATATGCAATCCCACCAACGAGAGCCGAGTAACGAACGACCTGAGAATGACAAGCACGGGAACTCATAAGCAATCATTTTGGTGCCTCTACGATGTGGTTTGGACACACGTTCACTGTAGCCGAAGCCATGAGAGCGAGTCGAAGTCTGGAACGAAATCACGACCCTCGAAAATTGTCGTCCACCCTGGTGCTTGCGAGGGAGTCTAAGCACAAACGGAGTCTGAGATGGGTCTGTGAAATACTGACGATTTTCTAGACGAACAGAGTCGTGGTCGAGGTTTAAAATCTTGTAAACAAAGTACCAATACCTTGGACTGGCCCGTGTCTGTGTCGGGGTTCCGGGACGCGTGCCTGCCGCACTGAGGACGTGACGTTATCTCAGGAATACGATGGACGACGACGATGATTTCCTTTATGGAGGCGGGGGCGCGCCTGCCCACATACCAGGTAGAGCGCATGACCCAACTGAGCCAATGAGGCGCACTGACCGTGATGACCAAAAAATTGCGCGTATTTCTTGCAACAGAGTATGTATTCGTTGTTTTGCGGAGAGCCGACATCTTACCTACTCCAGAAAAGCGCCGGAAGCTGCCTCCCGCCAGTCGTACACTCCAGAACCTATGAACTTTGACGGAGCGACGGAACTAGGCGGTGAGTCAACAGCAAGGAACACTGCGACCCCTGCGCCGCCTGCCTCTGGAGCTGCCGGGGAGGACGATGAGGAGGAAATGGACGAAGACAGCAGTGAGGACGTGTGTACCAGTCTACTTACCTCTGTGATGAATAATATATCCTATTTCCTGACTCTTCGGCGCGTCTCTTAAGGATGTAGAAATTATTACAGAACCAACCGCAACTGCACCAACCGACTTCAAGTACGCAATCACCCCTTTCTCTGCCACCACAAAACTAATCGCTGTCTAGAACTGCGGCGAGCCGCAATACACTCTCAGGACCCCTTGGATTGACCCGAGTCGCGGTTAACTCCCTCGCTAGAGGTGAGTCTACTACTGACGTTATCTATATATCCCCTCCGTATTACCCTACATATCGTACTCCAGTATCTAATCGAAACTTCTAGCACCCGCCCTGCCAATACACCCGGTGCATTTGACCACCGAATATACACCGCTTGGAAGAGATCGGGAAGCTGTGAGCCATACACCAGTCAAGAAACCTCAACCCCCCTCGACGCCATCCCATCTGCAGCAAACAGGAACACCAGCTCTGGCAGCGCGATCTTCCACACCAATACAACAGACTCCAGGAGATGCACCTACTACGACTGTACAAACCACTGCGGACACAAGCAATTCTGGTGTCAAACCTGAGTCTACCAAGACGGAAGACGGCGTCGATCCTAAGACCCTGCCCTCGGTTCGTGCACTGTCAAATGCGCCAGCCCTCAATCCTAGCGCTCCAGGAATGCTTGACGGACGAAGTATCTATGAAGTCGATATTGCGAGCTTAGAGAGCAAGGCTTGGAGGCGGTAAGAAATTCTTGGTGTCCACTAAGTGAGTTCAAGTACTCAGTTGAAGTGCCCACAGGCCTGGGGCGGATTTAAGTGACTGGTTCAATTATGGCTTCGATGAGATTTCCTGGGAAGCATATTGCAAGAGGAGAGAAATCATGGGAGATATGGCAGACAAGCTCAAAATTAACGTTCTTGTAATAAGGGTTTCCTTTATGTTTTCTCGTTTGCCCATCACTGATGAACACGCGCTTAGAACTTTGCCAACCTGACAGAAGAACAATTCCTGAACGCAGCTGAAGCTCGAAAACCCGCGATTCTCGGTGCCCACTTGGCCTCGATGCAGATGGGTGGTGGAGCAGATGTCAAATCAGGGATGGGCGTCGGGATGGGAGGCGGAGCGGGCCCTAGCGTTGGCATAGGCGCTGGTTTTGGGGGTAATATGATGGGCCCTCAAGGTGGTAACATGAACATGGGCATGCCGGGTCAGGGCGGACCAAGCGGAGTCCAAGATATGGGGGGCATGGGCATGGGCATGATGGGCATGGGCATGCCCATGGGCGGCGACATGGGTATGCAAGACGTCGTCGATGGTGGCCCTGGTGGCATGGGCATGGAGTTTGGCTCGTCTGGTCCTGGCATTGGTGGACCGATGTCGATGGCGATGGGTGGGGAATTCATGGGGGTAGGTTTTGAAGTCGCCCACCTTGATTCTCTTGCTACTGATGCGCCTTCACCAGGACCCGGTTATGATGGGCGGTGGTGGCACACCATTTGGCGGTCACGGCAGCATGGAACCCAATCAAGTAGTCGGTGGTGGACCTGGACCTGGACCCGGCCCTAGCATAGGAAGCATCCCTCCCACTGCTCCGGCGGCGATGAGCGGTGGTGGTGGCACTCCGATGCGCCAGTTACCGATCCCTGGCGCGCCAACTGGCCCTGCTGCAAGCATTGGCGGAAGCGGGGCAGGCACGTCATTTGTGGGTGCTACTCCTCCCACCGGACCTGCTGCCACTCGCAATGCTCGGGTTGCTCCGCCTCCCGCACCGAGAACCGCACGTGGTGCTTTTCGCGGACGTGGACGAGGTGCTGGATTTGAAGCAAGTACGTAATTTATGGATATGCCTCGTCAGTGAAACTATCAACTGAGTCTCGGGCCGTAGGTGGCATCCCTCCACGGGCAACATCCCCGCTTCCACCCAATGTCCCAACCGGTCCTCGATCTCAGCACCGCTACAAGGATCGTGATACGAATGCACCAGCTACTGAGCCTCTCGACTATGGAGCAGATGCAGGGGACAGAGATCGTGACAGAGATCGAGAGGGCCGTAGCGGCACGAGGGAACGGGATCAGGAACGGGATCGGTATGATAAAGATGATAAAGATGATGACAGAAAGTCACGAAAGAGGAGAGCGAGCCCGAGTGATGATGGTAGGGAAAGGACGTCGAAGCGACGATGATAGGCCCATCCGCTATATATGATATACCAGTCGAGCGCCTAACACTGTCCCACACCATTAAGTGGTTTTGACAGGTGGGTAGCGCTGACCGTCGCCCCGCGCCAATCTATCACTGGCACGCATTTTAACATCAACTCGACTAACATTTGCCACCGTCCTGCACTTGGATTCTTCCTTTCCCTCTCAAGGTGGCAAACATGTCATCAACCGGTAAGTCCGCCTGGATTGCTCTTACACGAGTATATGGCACTCCCGAGCGCGCGGTTACGCGACCAGGGCGTCGACTTGATCCCTAGCAGCCGTCGTATGCAACCCAACATCTCTGTAAACACCGTCCCTTCGTGTTCCTGACTAATACACCATCTCTCTCTATTTACAGGCCAAGACGAAACGCGAAGGCTATCGAGGCCTGTGAGGAAGCGAGCGAAGATTGTCCACGAGCCAGCGTTCTCCGGCACAGTTTCCAGTGAATCATCAGTTGCAGGGAACGACTCCGAGTCAGATTTTGATGCTCCCAAGATGGTGAAAGGAACTGGAAAACCCACAAATTTAAAAGGAAACGCAGGGAAGAAAGGTTTGTTCCTTGATTCACTTTCTGCCACAACCTTTGTGTATTGATACTTTCTGTAGGTCCTAACATTGCTACTAAAAAGTCTGCACCCTCCAAGATGGTCGTGAGCGTTGCCAGGAAATCACCTCCGCGTACGCTGGATAGCCTTCATCAGCGGACGTAAGGTATTGAGCACGACATTTACAGCCATTGAGCCTCAAGCCGCTCGACTCACTCAACTTCCATACGATATGATATGGGAGGTCCTCGCCTATTATCCCACTATACCAAACTGGGAAGTGGCGAGGAACCGACCGTCGCTGAACCCCAAGTACCTGCAAAGATACCAAATCCTCCGTTCGCTCTCTCAGACGTGTCGCGCGCTCCGTTTCCAGTGCCATCCGCATTTATGGGAGCACATACAAGCATGCCTTTTGAAAGAAGGCGGAAATTCTTTCAGCTTTTATATACAAGTCGGAGAAGCGCTCCAGAAGCAGAGCCAAATTCTGGTGTCGGCACTTCCAGAACTTCAGCCCCTTGTTCGGTGCGTACGCTCTCCCAGCTACACCCACTCACATATTGAACTCGAAAACTCTATTCTCCAGTACAATGACAGTTTCTTTGAGTCGCTACCAATTCACAAAGATTCTCCCGGCATTTGTGAACGCTCTGGACATGCTACCCAACTTGCACACTCTCCGCATCTGTCATACGCATTCGGAGATGTCTACCATTCTCAAAAGTAATTTCGAAGATCATGTGTTCCCTCAAATCAAGACCATCGTACTACCATCATGCGCGCACAACATCCTTCGCAGCTGTCCAAATGTCAAGGACGTTACGAACATAGAAGGCGATGGGACCGGACTCGCTGGTGCGATTTGCAAAGCGTGTCCCCGGGTCGAGCGGGTGGCAAACTTTAGGGTGACCGACTTTACGTTAAAGAGTATGTTTCCTGTCTTCCTGTTGCCTCCCTGATGCTAAAGTTGACGACTCGTCAACCATAGGACTCGCGAAGGCACTGCCCAAACTTCGTTCTTTTGGTCTGATGGGTGTACGCAATGCGGTACGTCCCTTTATAACGATCCTGCGATTAACCATTCACTCCGGTACAGAATGATATCGAGGCGCTTTCGATCTTCCCTGAGTTATCCACCATAGAGTGGGGGAATCGCTTCAACCGTTATTCTTGGCACCCGGAGGCCTCTTGCAGCAAAGAAGAGAAAATCAAGGCTGCCATCACCTTGCTCAGAAAGAGCAAGTTCCAAGGGGACAAAAGGATCGTGATACATCACCCATATAGGCCCGCTATGCCCTACCCGATACCGTCCGCAGTTCCTGTGACCGCACCCGTACAGCCAAAAGAGAAGGATGGCTATGAAGAGGTCTTCAAGCTTCCTCAGGAGGCTATTAATCAATAATATAGGATTTGAGAGATCCTCTTGGCCAAAAAAAAATATGCAGAAACGTCGCTCTAGAGTAGTATAAAACTTTTCTTTGTTTCCAGTCCACTGGCCGTAACCACTGTCCTCATCATCAGCCCGCACTCTGATGAGACTAAGCCAAGCCGAGATGCACCATTCCACTGTAAGGTTCACCTTCTATTGGCCTCATGGATGATTTCAACGGCTTCTCGGATCCGGGTTATAGTTATCTCTCGACTCGTAAGATCATATTTGAATCAAAGCACAACACCGCCATGACAATGTGTGTTGACGACAGTTTCAAGGCTTGGGACAAGTTGGTCATGGCTGGACAATACGTTCACCGTACAGCTAGGTGTCCATGCGTTTGTCGTCAACGCTACCCTCTATAGACCGACTCGATTCTCGGGAATTTTCAGAAAAGCGGATAACTCCGCACTCCGCACTCCAAACAATCCTTCGTTACCAGCCAAAGACTGTACCTCCGCCACATATTCGTCCTCAAGCTCGATAGTACGTATGTAGGCAATATCACAACGTAATTGTCACCAATCCTTGTTAGAATTTCCGTTGGTTGTAGGATTTCCACTAGGTCGTTAACTCGGTCGAAAACAATCGTGTTTGTTGGGGCTCGCTAACAAACACGTAGCGATACAACAACGAGAATACGAGCTCTTATATACCCGAGCAATGGCCATATGAAACGCAGTTTCCCAAACAACCAGCGCCCCCTGACAACCGGAGCACTGAGCGCTCGATATGAAATCCCATAATATCTGACAATCCTCGGTTCTAACTAATGCCGAATTGCGATCACCCGAGGCATGGCCACTCTACGCGGGTACTTGAGAGAGGACCATTTTATTTGTCATGCCAAGATCGCGTTCTTGGGGCTTTCCATTGACCTTTGTAGCCATGGGTTTCCACGTTATTCACTTACAGTCACACCTACGGCTCACTCCAGACCACCTTCTTGCACAAGACATCTCGACATCAAACACTGCCACAAAATCACGGTTGCTGTCCCTTTTGAGCCATGTACCGGGCCCTCCTTACTCCCCGGGGTCAGTGAACATCTGAGGATTTAGTCTGATACCAAATGGTCGTTCTTAGGTGAACGCAGACCATGACGTTCAAGCGACAGTCGTGGATTGTCCAGCTCTATTGCATACGACAACTTCACCTCACTTGATGCCATCGTAACTTCAGCGGTCACTCTATCTCATACGGGCACCCTTCCATACCTATTGCACTGCCAGGCCGACTGCACCAAAATATCTGCCTTTGTCCTTGAGGGATTGGGGTTATCGCACGTGCATTTCAATTTTCACCATGCATGGAACATACTGAATTTATTGTGTCACAATGCTCGCACTAGATCTTGGCCTGTGGGAAAGACAGGGTGCATCTAGTTTGTCGAGTCCGCCGCATCAGCCGAAGAACGCACCGTCAGTCAAGTTCCGCGCTCCGTCTTCGGCCTTGCTCCGATAATACTTGGATCACGGTAATATTATCAAATACTTGGCATAAATTCTTTTCACAACGTGCGAAGCAGCTAGCAGTCGTACCACCGGTTGTCCCCTCTTCTAGCCGTGTCCCTCGGACCTGTACTGCTTCAAGGACGCATAGATATGTAGCTCTCTTTTCTGGATTCTGGATTCTGGATTGCTGCTTTACGTTGTAATTAGGAGCCGTCCATTCCACTTCCCCTAAACACTTTTCCTTAGCCCCTTTCGCGAAGTAAACCTCTAGTTAGATCCACATGGACTCTGGTCTCCGTTTCATAGCCAATTTCTCTATTGTACGAATCCTCAACTTCCTCATATACACCCCTATCTGGTCGGGATTTTCAGACGCCCCAACATCTCCGCCTTGGAACGTGATTTGTATAATAAACTTGTATTCGTTTATAGGAGTGTGTAATCTGAAGCCCTGATTTGGATTTCCCCTTTCTACCTGACGAACCCGTTCAAGCTGAGCACGAGCCCCGCTGACCTGTATCAATCATCGTCGAAACCGTCCCTATTGGTATTGTCTACGGGGACAAGACTGTGCAGGCCGGAAGCATAACTCCTGGGGGCAATGCCAAATAATTACATCCCTAACACTGCAACGCAGCAAGGGCTTGGTCTGGATGCTCTATGATCAGATCCTACTAACATTTTACCCCCTCTCATACATAGGGAGCTATAACTAAGTCAATGATGATCCGAGTCTCGACTAATTCTTAAAGAAGCTTTCTGACGACTCATAGAAGAATTGAAACAGTAGCAGCGAAGAATGGAAGTGATATTATTTATCCTACGACCGAAACCCGTAAAAGACCTACGGCCTTGTGCCTAAAGCCGAGGAACCTCTGAATTTTCCTTCTCCATTGGGTGAACTCACAACCGAAATATCAGACAACACTCTCGTTATTGATCCTTATAGCAAACACGAAGGAGAAAAAGGCCGCCCGATTCCGGATTTGTTCAATGGCTGGCCCATGCTGCTAACCACTCCATGCTAACGCCAGAGTGAACCTAAGAGAGACAGCAAGAGTAACTGCGTAGGTCAGTAAGTGAACCACACCACATATGTAATTCGATCTCCGTTTTTGCAAATACCCCAATGATCAGACCGATCACCGCTTCTCTACAAACGCCGGTCACGTGCCAACGACGGTCTCGGCGCGCAACCAGAGTCATTCGATGCAAAAGGAAAGCTTGGAACAGTCTCTAGGCCACTGTAGTGCCGAAGCAGGTCCCTTTCTGTTGGCTGAAACACGAAAGAGGGTGGTTGCCAAACATAGAGACAAATAGTAGCTCTCTTCAACCCCGCCACGACCCTTCACTTTACGATGGCCACGACGCCCGTGATGACACGTAATGTACACTGGGAGAACGAAGCGTCTGAGCTGTCGTTCGCGTCGCCACTGCGGGACGTGTCCGCCCAGTCAATCCAATACGTGAATGCCCAGCTCGTTGCTCACGGCTTCACTCATGGAGCAGGTATCCGCCTTGATGCTCTATCCGGCAAGGACCAGCAGGTTGCGTTGAAGTGCCTTGTCAATATGCTCGGGCAGCGAGTCGTAGGTCGCTTCCTTCGGTGCCCAGTTGCCCCCATGTTGCCGCCCGCTTCTCGACTCCCGGATCGTCTGATACGTCTCCACAGGTTGATATGGCACGTACCGAGGGACTTACCACCAAGTGCAAGACTCTGGCGTATGATCACGAGCGGCTAGTTGCTCAACATACGCTGGCGCTTACAACCGCCGCCACGGCCGAACGCGACGTGGAGACAGCCAAGGCGCGGATGGATTCTATGTTCAAAAAGCTTGCTGCTGAGGAGGAGACGCACCGCAAGTCGCGCGATGAGTTCCAGAAGCTTAAGGGTTCGATGCAGTACCTCCGCCAGACAACCGCGAATGAGCTCAAACGCAAGGAAAAGGAGGTGGAGAAGATGGTGGAACGACTGGGTAAGGTGTCGAATGATCAGATCAAGCTAGGGACCGTAGGCGCTGGTCTAGCCTGTGCCAACCTACTACCCAATAACCCTCTGCCCCAGGTAAGGACGTGAAAATAGTGGCTTTGCTCCTCTCATTCCTCTCTTTGCAGGATAAGCATTACCTCGACGAGGCTCTCAACCAATCCGAGGCTGCTCGGTTGGCACTCCTCAAGGAAAACGATGCCCTCCGTGACACCATCCTCGCTTGCGCAAACGCCCTTCAATCCGTGCACCACATTACGTTGGCGTCTATGACCGAGAACGAACTCGAGGAACCCCCGCTCATCCTCTCACAAACGCTCTTCACTGCGACAAATGGCGAACAAACTCAAGCTATCGCCGCACTGGCCAAGCTTAGAATTTTGTCCTCTCAGCTTCGAGATTCCGTGGGGCAGATCGTAGAGGATCATGACGCTCAACATCGGGTCAATCGGGCCCAGCAACAAGAACTAGAAGAACTTCGCGATCTCGCTGCGGAGTATGAGGCTAGGCTGCGTGAGTACTCAATGCCCGAGGTAGTTTAGTGTCATTAATGTTCTAGCTAGCTATGCATGGCGATTTCTCTCCTGCACAATCCACGAATATTGCATCCATCGACCTGATTGCTAAAGAAGAGGACCTTGCTTGTGCAATGGAGCAACAACGCCAGGAACTACAGGCTTTGGCTGAGGAACGCGGCAAACTCGCTGAGGCCATGACCCAGTTCCAACGGGATAGAGTGGCTCTAGACGTAAGTAAAGGTGCATTGAACTTAGGATCGCTTTGTTAAACCTCCGTAGGCCGAACGCATCCGTTTTCTAGACGAGAGAGCCGCATTCGAGAAGCATTCCATGGACAATGCACTCAAAGCAGATGATGACCGCGCTCCTGTCGTCAATCGACCCTGTACCCCTGAACCAATCGTTCACGCTCATCGACGTCTCAGCAGTCCCAAATCCCCAGAGGAACCTCGCCCACGAGCCAGGCAACAATCTTCTCCTATTCCACCCGCAGTATCAAAGCACAAGTCTCCCCCCGCTGCAATGCCAGTATTATCCCATCCCAAGGCCGAGACACCAGGCGAACCGGAGGTCGCTCGCCCAACCACGCCGCCGCCGCCGCCGCCGCTGTTTAGGCGCTCCTTGTCGGACCATATCCAAGCTAGCCTGAAGGAACCATCGCCGCCAGCATTCCGGCCTCCCTCTCCTATCCCAGCATTCTTGTGGGAAGAACCAGAAGACGATATTTCACCTGGCCTCACGGAAGACGATTTGATCATGCCCCACGAACGCGATGGCCTTTACCCACCATTCCAAGGAAGTCGTGGCCCACTTCGATTGTCCGAAAAAAAGGGTGTGCAAACCGGCATGGCCATCCCTCCGCACCTCAAGACCCCAGTTCGTCCTCTGTTCAGCGTACCCAAGAAGCACAAGTACTCACCTGTGGTACCTTCCCCACTCTCCCGAATCGCTATGATGATCGAGAGCCCTTCGCCTCCCAGCTCGCCTGAACCTACTGCCATGAAGAAGTTGCAACCAGTTGAGGAAGAACGTACTGCCGAGCTCCACGAGCAATTTTTGCAGGCTTATCGTGAGGCGGACAGTGGGGATGAGGATATCTTCGATAACGACTCAGATGACGAGTCAGACCTCGGTGAAGACGATCTTCTGGGTAGTACCAATTCGCCTCTTACCCATATATTGAATATGGGCGCCTCGCCAGCTCTTGCTCCTCTCGTCTCTGGCTTCCAGTTCCCTGGGTTGTTGGGCCCGGCCCCCCCTCTTAATCTCGCTGTTGAACTGCCCAAATCAGAAGCAGCTCCTAAAAAGGCAACCAAACCTATTGGGGACGTGAGGGGACGGGTTGCCGTTCTTGAGAAGGCGGACAATGCGAATCGAGCCCAACGCGCGGAACAACCCCAGCGTGTTGCCAATGGATCAAAAAAGAGCAGTTCGTCGAGCAACGGCAGTGACAGTGGCAGCAGTGGCAGCGATACCAATGCGATGGCTCGACCAACTAGTGCACTCTCCAGTAGGCCAAAACCTAGCAGGACTACTACTGCCCCACGTCCTGCTCCTACTGCTAAGGGAAGGGTCAGTGACAGGAGCGAGAAAGAGAATGTGGGGAACAAGCTCGTCCCGCTTCGCAAAGCTTCTGGCCTGCCACCCAAGTCGGCACCAGGGACAGCCAAACCCACCTCGCGACCCCCTTCCTCTGCCGCTATTTCACGTAAGACCTCTGCCCCTGGGGCGAGTTCCCGACCTACCATGCCTAACCGTATTGTGAAGAGGCCGTGATACCGATGTCTAAGTCCCTGAAGTATAATGATACCTTGAATGTCTTGTCTTCGCGATATGCACTCCCCCTTCGTATACTGAACAATTTGGTGATCTGATCTCAGTTTTTTAATGCAATCGTGTGCCTCGTAGCTTTTTAGTCTCTGTCAATTGGGTGGTGTATGTATTGTATGAGTAGCTATTTTATCTGTTTGATTTTCACAGCGTTCATCTGGTTACATAGTGAAGGTCTTATTCCATCCCCACTCAAACCACATCAAGGCAGGTATGTATGGGATAATTCCAAAGTGAGGTTCTATTGTATTCTCAGTTCCACTGTGTGGTGTTCTGTGCAAAGCAGAGAAACAAAGTAGATACCTCTCGGCAAACCCGGCCGAAACCACCCAGGCTCGCTCATTGCATCATCACTTCGTGTTCCTGTTTATTTTTTGGGTTAGCCACCATGTCCTCGGAGAACACTTATCAGCCCATAGTTCGTGGTGCATCGTTACTTCTCGCGTTTTCTCTGCCTTCAAAAACTGTTCTTGTTATAGGTGGTGGAAATTTAGCAGCCACTCGGGCATTTGCTGCCCTCCAGGCGGACGCTCGGGTCGTCGTATGGGTTGAAGGAGGACTTGGTTCTGCATGTGATGAGCTGGCATACCGTGCCTCTC
>Ga0307513_10005909_pt1 | contig 16064 bp, 29 predicted proteins | sample 15_EM_MG_FD_202174 | JGI IMG/M metagenome (GOLD analysis project Ga0307513, IMG submission 202174) | Populus trichocarpa ectomycorrhiza microbial communities from riparian zone in the Pacific Northwest, United States - 15_EM | ecosystem: Host-associated > Plants > Roots > Unclassified | place... | reverse complement strand
TTGGGACCGGATGGTGGGTACCCCTTTTCTAACGAGCCATTCCCATCCTCCGAACCCCGTGCCCGGGGATTCGGAGCAGTTCCGTTCTGGAACAAATGAGCCGGTGGATCACTGGCTACGTCCAACAAATGATCCGCGACGTTGTATCCCTGGGGATACGCAATCCCCCGAGAAGCAAGCTCCTGCGAGGGCGCGAAGCCACCTGGACCATTATACAGAGTCCTTCCGTGAGAGAGAACGAGGACTTGGTCGAACTTCTGGTATAGCTGGGAGTTTGGTTGGTGGATGGAGGCGATGACCACTGTGGGGTGCTCCGGATCATGTGCCACGGAATGGAGTACACTCGCAACCTTAGCGGCGGAAACTGAGTCCAGACCTATAAAGGAAAAGTTGAAAGTTGACCCGCCGATTATAGCCTTCAAAGGGTAGAACAACTAACCGGAAGTAGGTTCATCCAGAATGAGAATGTCGGGAAGAGCGACGAGCTCTAAACCGATGCTGACCCTCCTCATCTCTCCTCCACTTATGCCGCGCTTCCCAACATCTCCTATCCGCGTGTCCCGTATGCTTCCTATTCCCAGTTTCTCCATGGTATCATAGACCAACGCGACTTTATCGACTTCAGAGACGCCTTCGGGAAGCCTCAACCTGGCAGCGAAGAGGAGGGCTTCTGAGACAGTCAGGGTGGACGGAAGTATATCCTGCTGAGGAACGAAACCGATTCTTGGTGAAGAGTCGGTATCAGGGTGTGAGACTCTGCCAGTGACGACTCCACTTTTTGATTTCTTCGCGAGGATCTCGATGAGCGTCGTTTTTCCGGCACCTAGGTCGCAGGGCATTCGTCAGCTACGCGTCCGATAAGCACAAGTCGGAGGTACGTACCGCTAGGTCCAAGGATAGCCATCATCCGCCCTGGGTCGACACGGCCAGTGATATTGTCCAAGATAACTTTATCCTCGCTGGTGGCCTGGTTACCTCTAGAACGTCCCCAGAATGGTCTGGGGTATGGGATGACATAGCTGACATCGTTCCACTCGATGGGATAACCTCCTCGCTTCGCCGGTGAGCCGGACGTAGCTTTTCTCGCCTTTCGCTGCGATAGCCACCCCAAAAGGAAGAGTAATAGGGCGACGCCAACGAGACTGCCAACGACGGCGAGCCCTACGATGACGCCAGTGCCCAAGTCATTGCCCCCCGTGGCCGCTCCGGAGGTAGTGGAGTTGGCTGCCCCGTCAATAACGCTCTGCCTGACACATTCTCCAAACGAACACGAGCTTAGGGTAAGCCCATTCGATCCGAACAACGAGTTGAGGAGCGCTTGACCGAACGAACATGTGGAACTTCCGTCGCAGGCGATCGTAAGCGTGCCACCGAGCCTATTGATCGTGCCAGTCAAGTTCGTGGAAGGTACCCCTCCGCAAAAAGTGGTGTTAGGAATGCAGGTGCACTTGAGGTTTTGACATTCCCATGTAGAGGGGCTGGTATCGGTGACCGACTGCACGCAGGAATCCGCAGCACAGAAAAACTGCTCCACACCATTGTAGAACAGCTGTGCGGCGGCTGCGTTTGATGTCGGGAGGGAAGTCCGATTGGGCATAGGGGAGAGTGCGGGGTCGAGAGTTCGTATGATGTTTAGAGTGGAAGCACCGGGGTAAATCGCTTGCAATGTCGGGTTCTATCGATGTCGATCAGTTTCACTTTGTGGGGACGAGACGAAGGTGGATAGACTCAACGATAACCGAACAGCTCATCTGTCCAGCACCCCAAACTCTGGGAGCGGAGTTGCAGATCATTGTGGTGTTTTGACCAACGTCAGAGCCAGTGACCCCGTTGCCGCTGGTTGGGTTCTCGGCGACATAGCCGCTCTGACACGCAGAGGAAGACGTGCAAACATCACATCCAACTCCTGTCCATCCATCTTGACACGTACAGCCCGCGGAGGTGAGATTTCCAGGAGCCGGGGCGGTCTGGCGGTTGGAACCCTGAAACATCGTGCCACCACAGGCTGGTGACGAACAGTCGCTCCCTCCAAAGCCAGGAGGACAGAGACAACTGGACCCTTGAACGAGGCCATAATTTGAGCATGACTGGGCGACCACCAGGGTGCTGCTGAAGAGCAGACCGAACACGAGATGGACGAGAATCATGAAGAAGGCACGGTGGGGCATGCCGGCGCCTGCGATCGAATCAAGAAATTCACGTTACTTACGACCAGACGCGCGCCCGCACCTCCGTCTCCGTCACTCTCCGTCAGCAGCCACTGAGAATTTCTAGACATGTTCGTGGACAGGGTGCGTCCAGTTTACGAGACACCGAGAGTCGACTGACTGGCTATGGCATAGATTACTGGTTGGTTCTCGCCGGCAAAACCTCCGACACCCCCCGCTGCCGCAGCCTGTCCGTACGACCCGACGGACCCCAAGCAGAACCCCCTAAACCCGCAAGGACTTAAACCGTGAGCGTCGGGGCTTGGGCTATGATAGACGTGATGTAACGTTTGGTACCATTGCAGCTGTTGCGCCTGTCCAGACACGAAAAAGGCTAGGGACGCATGCTTCTTAAAGCACGATAGTTCCGAATCGGAGGACAAGTGCCGGGAGCTTGTCCAAAGTCACCTGGCGTGTATGCGTGGGCTCGGATTCAAGGTGTAGAAGAGTATGGACGAAACCACGACGCGTATAACGAACCACTAATCTATCACTCGAGTTATAATAACACCCACTTATCCATCTTGATTGACGGCTTGACCGTGCCGAGACTCTGCAGAACTCCGGTGATGGAGACTCAAGCTTCAAGGTTTCGCGCCCACCAGCACTGATCAACCATAACTCTCGCAGCTTAACTGGCTTCTCTGTTAAGCTCCCGGCGACCTATAACCAATGACCATCGGTGGAATTGGAGCGTATATCCGTTCCGCTATGAACCAGCCAACGAGGGGTGTAGGGAGTAAGTGATCGTCCTCGTGTTTCGCATGTAGCCCTTATGTGTTCGATCTGAGCCGCAGGATTTGATATTTCGTCCCGCCGTGGATTGATGGTTCCGACCAATTCGACTCGCGTCCCACGCAGTGACCGTCCCAAAAAAAAACGTCACCCTTTGTTCGCCTTCCGAGTCCGAGGCATCCCAAAAGAAAAACATCGCGCAATCAAATACCGATTGTCATCTTGATAAATTCGGGAGTGCCCGGGTCACCGGTAATGGCTTAATTCATAAGTCCCAGACAACCCCCGACCACTCGCAAAAAGGTACGCTTGGCCCTGTTTTGACCAGTTGCCTGTCCTAGCTCCGGTGGGGTGCAGGATGCCATGGTACGGCAGGCAGGTGCATAGAACTACGCGCCTCGCCACTCGTCTACGCTCGGCGGGGCACTGGAACCGCCAGACGTAAGATAACCTCGTTGTATTGCGGAGGCAGTTGGCTGCCCCAGCGGGAGAACTGCCGAAAAGGGAATGTGACAGTGTGAAACGATCGAGGGTATTGTTATTGCTTCTCGGTCCGAGGCTGGTGGTGGGTGGCACCCCCGCACTCTTCACATTGTCACGCCGGGGCAGCGGCTCTTGGTAAGCGTCAGCCAGACCACGCTCGCAATCGTAGATTCCCCACCAACGGCAATCTAACCCCTGATAAACGCCTCACGATGTCAAATTTAAAACGGACAGACAAAAAGGAGGGACGCCTTAAGTATGCCCGGTGATTTCTACCCCAATTGCTCAAGTCCCAACTCCCCACACACTCGACCTCATTTCAACAACACCGCTAGAATGGAGGTCGTTGGATGGTCCCCTTCAGAAGAGCTCCAAGACCCCGATATGTTCCACATTCCCCCTCAAGTCGAGGGCTGGACTGGTGCTCAGGATGGAGAATCGAGGTACGCTCTTGCTAACTCCCCGATCCAACTGCCCCTAACTCACCATCGTCTCCCTCCCCCAGCAAGTACGCCGGCCCTTCGTCGTATCCATTCCCAAGACCCTCCTCCCCCCGCTTCGAGTCTGCTACCGTCCACCAGCGCCGTCTCAAAGACCCGAATCACGTCCGTCGTCCTCGAAACGCGTTCATCATCTACCGCTGCGACTTCATCCACAAATACATCGCCAACGGTGGCTCGGAGCGTACCTCCGACACGGAGAAGACGTCTCTGTCCAAGAGGGCCGGAGTTGCGTGGAAGAACGAGATGCCCGAGACCGTACGGCACTACAAGAAGCTAGCGGACGAGGAGAGGGCCCTCCATCGTGCCCAGCACCCTGATTATCGCTTCCGTCCCAAGCGTCAGAAGTCTGCCGGACAGGCTGGGAGGAGTCGATCTCCGAAGAGGAGGACTAGCAGCCCCGGCCCGAAGAGAGTGGCCGGCCGCTCTTCTTCTGTCTCTGTCGAGTGCAACCAGGCCTCGCGAAACGACCCGCTCCAGATCCAGACGATTATTGTCCCCACCTCCTCCTCCACCCTCTCACAGTCCCACCTCTCTCGACAACCGACCCCCGACTTCTTTCATGGGTACGGATCCGCCACACCGACGTCACCCTGCTCCCCTCTGAGTCCCGTCGACGACACCTTGTATATGCCGCGGCCCACCATCGCAGGCCGTTCGGACTCGCTCATGTCTTACACGGCGGACGACTCTCAAGTAAGCGTTTGGTGTTCCTCTCCGAGGGAATGCGGCTCTGACGATCGCGTTAGCTCTATGGCTATGCTAAGGACCCTCTCGCACCCTTCACAGACGACTTCTCCTTGTTTGGGCAAGCATTCGCTGCCCCTGATCCAACACAGTTGTACAACTATCCCCCGCTTGCCGCCGTTGCCTCCTCGTTGGTAGGATGGGACGGGCACGTCCAGGGGCAAAAGGCGGACATGAGTTCGCCAACTCCTAGGCCCTTTCTCCAACACGAATCGGACTATATCGACCCCTTCCTATCGCTCGCGCTGTCCGATGGAAATATGGGCTACTTCGGTGTGCCCTTTGGGCCGGACCCCTTGTGTGCCCAGTATGACATGGACGCGTACCGAATGGGGTTGAAGGAGTACGGTATCCCGCCCGCTGGCAACCAGTAGCCAGCGTTTTCATCTTTTCGCTCGTGTGCTGCATGATTTCCTCCAGTTCTTCCTCCCTCTCCCTCGCTTCGGATGCAATGTACAAGTTACCTCTGCTCTCAACTATTCTCGATTCACTCAGTAGCTAACGTGAACATTTAGCACGATCCTGTATTTGAGTAGCCTCGTCTAAATTTCGTCTAATTTTGATCCATCTTGAGGTTTCCTGCTGTGTGGTGTGCGGTCGTCGGATGTTCTTGTTCGCTCGGCTAATGCCGCTGCCTCCGAAGCGGGGTTGACTCGCGGCACTCCAGCTTCATTCTTCCTTCCTCGGTACTGCACCTCGGGTTTCCTGCCTAGGACACCCATCGCGACCTCATGTCCTCCACGCCCGATATTCCGCGGACCAGTGGTGCAGATGACACGCCAGGGTCCGGACCGCAGCCCACATGGAGAGGAAGGCTAGTTTCGTACCTAACCACTATATCCCACACATCCGCACCCCTCATCACGACTTTTGCCCTGATACATCTCTCCGCCCCAGTCATGGGGGTGCTGGGAGGAGGCTCTCTGTCGTCACAAGTCATGGTGAGTCACGGATGTTGATGATCTCCGCCGTAGACGCGATACTGATTGCCCCTCGTTAAATAAGCTATTGGGCCGAGAGTATTACCAGACCGCATTCGGCGAAAAGTATCTTGTCCTTGCTCCGCTAGTCGTTCACCCGCTCGCGAGCATCGCCAAGCGACTTTTCAGCCCGGGCATTGGCTCCCAGAAACCCTCGTCGCGACCTCGACCAATGACCAGCGTCTTGAGCTCGACCGGTTACTTGACCCTCTTTCTGTTCCTACCCGTCCACTATCTTACCCATCGCGTCTACCCCGCCATTTCTGACGCGCCTATTCATTCCTTTGGTCCCGCGGAATTAGATTACGAGTTTGTAAAGACTGGTTTGCAAACCTGGCCATTACGCTCGTGGCTCCTCTACGCTGGATTAGTCGGTTGCGTGGCCCTCCATTCCGTTGAGGGCATCAGCATTATTACGGCCGCCCAGAACGGGAAAACCTTCGTGTCGAAGAGCGGGCGGAGGCTTGTGTCGCTTCTTGTGGGGATTCCTGCGATGGCCGGGCTGTTCCTCATCTCCAGAGAACCGGTCTGGGCTTTGAGATCCTCAGTGGAGGGTTACGTAGCCGCGTTCTCTAGATCTGTGGTCTATCGGATCTTGTGATATGTCCTTGAGCCGGGTCGCTGGCGGGTATTTGTTCAATCAATAGGTCATCACGATATATATCAATGCTCCTGGGAAGCAAGAGTGGGTCTTTGCAACGTTTACTCCACCAAGTGAATTCGGCACCCGTCGGAACACTTTTACGGTTCACTCCGTGGACCCACGGGCCCGTTCGTGCTCAAGAGTGTATGAAGAGGGGCGCTGATGGTCATGCGCCAGAAACTACGTACATATTGGATGTAACGTGCTGGACGCAAGTCCTCGGTTACTACGTATCCGCGGAGATTGTAAAATTTTCAATGTGCCTGATGCACCAGCTTGCGGATTACAACATAGACCGAAAGCACTAAGTATTCCGTCATTCGCAAGTGTCTTCCAACCTCACCTAAGGGTACGCGGAACGGTGAGGATGTTCCGGGTCCAACGTTGAGTCCACTACAGTCTGGCCGCCCCCGTCGGTATGTGTAAATACCGCTATCCCCGTGAGCGGAGCGCAAGTGCAGTTCAGCCGGATTTACACATTTGTTTTTGCCTATACAATCCTCGTGTTCCTCGTCTGTCGGAATGGATGCGCCAACCCCGCAAGCGCAATAAGCAACCCGCGCGGGAGTTGCCGGAACCGAGGTTCACCCGTGAATATCCCCGTGTCAGAGAGCTGCCAACTTGCCACCGACTTGTCCGTTCATTTCCACCGCAGCACCCTCTTTACCCTCGACAAACCGACGGCAATGGCTCCCTCAGACGAACTCGAGTACCTCAAGTCTCTGGTCAACCAGCTCAACGACAAGATCAAGTCGCTAGAGGAGAGAGCCAAGTCAGCTGTTAAGCCTCAAACCCCAGCTCAGCAGCTCAGGACTATTTTGGTTGGTCCGCCTGGGTCCGGTTCGTCGCAGCTCTCTCGCGTCTTTTTTTTCTCGCGCATATACCGAACGACGCGTGATTTCATTTAGGCAAGGGCACTCAAGCACCCCGTATTGCTGAGACCTACTGCGTATGTCACCTCGCCACCGGTGATATACTTCGCGAACAGGTCTCGAAGAAGACTGCTCTTGGTGTAGAGGCGAAGAAAATCATGGATGCTGGTGGGCTCGTTAGTGACGACATCATGGTCGGCATCATCAAAGACCAGTTGGAGAACAACAAGACGTGCAAGAACGGGTATGTTCCATTTTCACGTGCCGTTTTGAGACTCCACTGCGTCGAGCGCACCTGTCGTACCTTGATGTGTCGTTCCATTCATGAAGTTCCACCATTATCGGGTTCTGTCCCTCTGAGAAACTGATATGCCTGTGAAACACCGCGCTCACACCGATCTCTAACCATGTAGGTTCGTGTTGGACGGATTCCCGCGCACAGTTCCTCAAGCCGAGAAACTCGATGCCATGCTCGAATCTCGCAAAGAGAAACTGGACAGCGTCGTCCAGCTGTCGATCGTTGACCAGCTGCTCATCTCCCGAATCACTGGGCGATTGGTCCATCCTGCCAGTGGACGTTCATACCACAAGGAATTCAAGTGAGCCCCATTCCTCCTCGAAAGGTTGTTTCTCTGACGTCCCGGCGATACAGCCCCCCAAAGAGGCCGATGACCGATGACGTAACCGGCGAACCCTTAATTCAACGGTCCGACGATAACGTCGATACCCTCCGAAAACGTCTGGTCACCTACCACAGCCAGACTGGCCCGGTCGTCGAGTATTACAAGAGGAAGGGGCTTTGGACTGGAATCGACGCTGCCCAGTCGCCGAGTGTTGTCTGGAGCGACCTCCAGAAGGCGTTCACTGCGAAGAAGGCCTAGACACCTGCCTGCGTGGCCTATGGCTGCCCGCGGACATTCCCCGACTTGGGGGTAGAGTTGAATATTTAATTACCACCTCGTGCAATAGAAGAACGCCGACGTCGGGATATCCGAACTGAGACGCGGGAAGGTGACTTTCATGCACGTGCGCTTTTTCCTCGCTCGCCCCCTCATTGGCTCGTTCTCCGACATTCCAAGAATAGCACAAAGACACCACGCTATGGAATCAGCAAGGGCGTACCGCCACTGCGCCCGTCGCACTAAATTGCAGCCCCAGGGTCTCGCGCGACCTCTCCCAGCCTGATGACGGATGGAGGGGCTCGACGGTCCCGTCGTTCTCGTTCGACGCAGAAATGTCTCTTCCACGCTCCCTGACCACGACCCTGCAATTGAATTGAACTGGTAAATCATCAGACTTTGTGACAGCTTTGTGATCATGGAGGGGACGGCCCCCGATGTGCCGAGCTTCCTCTTGGAGAAGCTGTGTACTTGCGCACCCGTCGCCTATCAGACCCCCCAGCGCTCCTTAGTCCTCGATCGAAGGTGGCATCCGCGGCACATCCGCTAGCAGTATGCAGTCGCCATGTAGTTATTCTCTTTATAAACTGCACATGGGCGGTTGGGCTTATTCCTCCAGACCTCCCGGTGCCGCACCATGTCCTCCTCCCCAGAACCCTCCACTGCCTCCGCCGCCCTCCCACGGAACAAAGCTTGTCTATGCTGCAGGTCAGTTCTTCCCGTTCCCCGTGATCAATCCCCATCGCCTTCGGTCTGACGTTACGGATGTCATTATAGACGGAAGAAAATGGTATTGTCCCCCTGTGTCGGTGGTCTTGACCCCCGTTGAGCTCATATCTAGAAGTGCGATGGCGTGAAACCTGTCTGTACCCCGTGTGCGCGATCAAATCGCGACGAGTGCAAGTACTCGGACAAGAAGCTGAGCAATAGGAAGCAGATACTGGAGGGCAAGATTTCCCGCCTCGAAGCACGCCTTCGGGACTTAGAGTCTAATGGTCGCCAACGCAGCAACTCTGACGCCGTTGCGTCCACCTCATCCTCGTACACAACCCCTTCATCAGGAACCTCTTCACTCCGACCCCGGACTCGGAACGGTGTTTCTAGCCCTGCGTTTGAGCCACCCGACGCCCCATATCAATACTCGTTATGGACGTCTTCATCATCACCTTCAGTATATTCTACGCCCTTCACCCCTCCCTCACCCTCGTCTTCTCCCGAAGCCACCAACTTCGGCTGGTATAGTCCCGCGCCTAATATCACGCAAGATGCCGAGGTCGTAACAGAGGAAGAAAGCAGCCAATTGTATGTTCCCCGTGTACTAACCTTCATCCATCGCGACCCTTGGCGCTAACGATGGTTCACCAGACTCAACATATGGCTTTCACTTCAGTACCAATGGGGCTTTATTGTTGACCCCATCGCCTTTTACGCCTCACTCTTTGATATTGATTATTTTAAGCGGCCGCACCCCTCTCTCATCAATGCGATCTTACTGATCGCGACCTGCCATCCGGGCCTCCTTCCGATCACGAAAGCGAAATCTGAATTCCTTCTTTCTCGGGCTTTGGTGGCGATACAGCTGGGCATCTCTCAAGCGGATCGGCTTTTGGACGTGATCCATGCGTCTTGTCTCCTTTCGACCTACTTCTACACTCAGAACCGCGTCCAGGAGGGCTACTATCATTCGATGGCGGCTGCTCGATTGATGACCACCCTGCAGTCCCACCTTCCCGGTTGCTCTTCATCTGGGGGATCATATAGTGATAATCCCATATCGACACTTGCGCACGTATTTGCCGTCGATAGGGGCTGGTCGATTGTTACTGGACTGCCACCTGCCCTTAGAGATGAGGACTGTCTCGTGCCTTCCATGATGAAAACCTTAGCGGGTATCCCGAGTGGTCCATCGGTACATTTCACATCCCGATTTTTGGCACCCATCAAGTTTATTCACTAGTCACATGTTCTCTTCAGGATGTCTCGAACAGCATATACAGCTCCGAGGATCTACTACCGGCAGATCGCATTTTTGATGCCATCGCCCTCCGTTTGAGTGCTTACGCATTACACGAGACCAGCTATCGATTGGTACCGAACGGTGCGGAACAGCCGATCATTGGGCTGGATTCCATTCTGAAGTCTTCTCCTTTGATAGGCCAATCGGTTCAAAACCAAGAAAACGTTGCGACTTTGAGATCCTCGGTGGCGTTATTCCACAAGCATTTTCCTTGGTTTGTGCGATCCCGGGTAGGCTTTGAACCCCTGAGCCTCGTTGATTCTCACATGGCCGCCGTCCACACGTTCGTCAACACAGCGACGATTAACCTCGAGCGCAACGCGATGACTAGAGGGGGCGAACCTTTTAAAAGGTGTTTGGTTGCAGTCAGTTCAATAGTGAACGTCATCGAGCAGCTCCAGGAGGAGGACTATCCTTCACTGGATCCCCTGATGAGTGTACGTATACAATGCGGTTGTACTGAAGCTCGTTGCTGATCGATTTACCCCGATTTTACTAGTCCTGTTGGGTGACTGCTGCCAATGTCTGCCTGTATGTCATTTCGTCGTCGAGGCCCCCAGAAGATACGGAATTTGTACAAAGATATGTGGATATCTTAATTGGGGCTGTGCAACAATTTTCACGTTTGTACCCCATGGCTGGTGAGTAATACGATAAGGATTTACGTAGTAGGGTGCTCATGACCGCCCGATCAGACGTGCAGGTGCAGCAGCTATCATCTATTCGGTCCAAGTTGCATGCTTTATCTGGGCTTATCGTCCCTGCGGGCAACGCGCTATCTGTGTTATGATCGTTGGGAGGAACTTTTCATTTGCTTGGATTCCATGTTTTTTGTGTATTGTGGTATGTTCATATTCGTTGTACGGCTATCGGATATTGTTGTACCCTCCTCCCCGGTCGGCTTCGCATTGTCAGTGCCAACACAAATTCGCAACTCGCTCCGGTTGGTCTCCGATCTCGACTCATAATCGACCGCGGAGTTGGTTATCATGCCCATCCAATGAGGTGCGTTCATGTTCCGGGAGGTGGCACTTGATACCAGATCCGCCCTTCTCTATACACTACCCTCGCCGTCCCCCTCACGTGTGCCGAGTCTGTTTTAATGAATGCTCCGCCCGCGTGTAACCGCGGAAAGGGCTAAGGAAGTTCCTTATTCGTCCGGCCATGGGATGATCGGAATCGGAACGTTTCGAGGCACACTTTCCGGTGGACATTGTGGCACTCGCGTCGCATCGCCACGCGTTCCCCCAACCTCTTCAAATTACATATGGAAGGAGTTCAGCCGTTACAGTGATCTGAGAGTACTGTCTACAGATATCCAGCAACTAGACTGCTTGGCGTGCTTGTGGAACCATCCACGCGAAGGGTTACTGGACCCTTACTGGCTACGCGCGCCACACCTTGGTCGGAGCCCAGCCAACTCACCGCGAGGTTGAATTTCTTTATCCTAAGTGCTCGGTCGACCCCGTCGGACGGTTGTGTGCGTGCCATGCGCGTTCCGCACCTGCCACCTGCTTCACTCCGGGCCTTCCTGCCTGAGTGTTATGATCCAAAAGCTATAAAGGCTGAGGGATGTACATGGTAGTACCGGAGACTCAGGCAAACAGCACCCTTGCCTCCTTGCAGTCGCAGACATGAAGTTCATCTCCGTCATCACTCTCCTCGCCGCTCCGTTCGTCGTTAGCGCTACGCGCGTCTCTTGGGACTCCACCTACGATAACGGCGCACAGTCGCTTTCTACGGTCGCATGTTCTGACGGGACCCGCGGCCTGTTGACCAAGGGATACAAGGTCTTCAGTGATCTGCCAACGTTCCCAAATGTTGGTGGATCGTCCGTAGTCGCCGGGTGGAACTCTCCCAACTGCGGTTCGTCCAATTTTGCTGACCTCGGTTTCACGACGGACGCTCATGGCTTACCGTATAACAGGTACTTGCTGGAGCGTTACCTACGAGGGCAAGACGGTCATAGTGACGGTGATTGATCGTGCGACCGACGGTTACAGCCTTTCTAAGGGGGCCGTGAACACACTGACGTGCGTCGATTTTGATCCTTGTCCTACTCGAACTTGTTTGCTGACGCGTACCGTAGTGACGGCCAGGCCGAAGGACTAGGCGTGGTCGATGGGACTGCCGTCCAGGTCGCCAATTCTCTCTGCGGTTTGAAATAATCGATCAGACCAGCGGCCCGACCGAGTTCAATACCCACTTCTATCATTCATCATTATTACCTATCGCCGCGAACATCAGGACTTTTTGGAACATCGTAGCCGCGAACCTGTTTTTTTTTTGTCCTAGCCTCCGTACCCGTGCATGTGGCAGAAATTTGATAAACTCTTGCGTTCGGTCCCCGTAACCCGTAAGTGGATAATGATGATCGGTCGCCGATGGTACTCGGAACCTGCCGCGCACGCGTCTCACCACTCCTCCGACGATGGTCGAAATCACCATCCGTAAGCGACCTCACACAGAGGCCGTGGTGACCCAACGAAAGTTTTTCAAAAAGACCGCTCGAGGCAAGGTCATCAAGGGTACTTGCTCTCCCCAGGAATACCGATCATTTTCTCATACTACCGACTCCAGTGCTTCGAGAACGGTATTTACGAAATGATGTTGGGTGTGGTATTTCTGGCTGCAGGACCTGTGCCCAGCCCGCACAGACCCTCCTTCCATCGGGAGGCAAAAGCAAAATTTTCCCGGATGGCCACTTTGTCATTCCTGATACCAACGTCTTCTTGGCTCAAGTGAACGATTTTGTCTATTCTGTGACGCCATTCCTCGCTCAACGGAGATTATGTATACCTAGATGGATCTGATGGAATCGACCCTCTTCAACCCTCCGGTGGTCCTGCTCCAGACAGTTCTGGAAGAAGTCCGCCACCGTTCGTTGCCCTTGTACAACCGCCTCAGGGCTCTAGTCAAGTCGGACGATAAACATATTTGGGTGTTTTACAATGAATTCCACTCGTAAGCGCTTCATCGCGTTTGTTTCATGCTAATTCATGGGGCCCGAGAACAGCGAGACGGCGGTTGTTCGGGCGCAGGATGAGACGCCCAACGACCGTAATGATAGAGGTATGCACACACGCCTTCTATCCATCTGTTCTCTCCACGCTCACAGGTCCTCCTGGTCCCGTCAGGGATCAGGAAGGCCACCGCATGGTATTCGTCACACATCTCCCTGATCAATCCAAAAATACGAGGAAGACGTCCTAAACCCGAGCCAGCCGTCCTTTTATTAACCGATGATGTGCAAAATCGGATTAAGGGCGAGAAAGAGGGTATTAGGTGTTCATCTGGTAAAGACTCGTTGTCTCGATGCGAACGTGATTCTCAACTCTATCAGTCAGGAAATATGTGGAGAGCTTGGGCGATAATTCTGCCCAGTTGCTGGACCTGTTGTCCGCAGAGGGGGATGAGATTGAACCTACTCGTGTCCAGAGCTCGTCAAGGCAGGCACTCTATCCAGAGGTAGCTCTCACTCAAGCCTCGTATGGACAATCGAATCTGATTTCCACTAGTACCTTCCCTTAACGGCAGTGTTGGCCGGCATAAAGAGTGGCCATCTCCACCAGGGCCACTTCAATGCCAGCCAGTACAACTATCTGGAGGCGCGTACAATTGAATCCTATCTTCTCGAATTACGTCTCACGCTCCACGCAGGGCAGTGTGGTGGCGCCGGCATTCTCACGGCCAGTGCTGCTGACAGGGAGGGAAAACATGAACCGAGCTGTCCACGGGGATGTGGTCGCTATTGAGATCTTCGATGAAAAGGATTGGAAGGTTCATGTGGACCAAGTGATTGATCAAGAAGGTCCCCTAGTTTTTACTGGCTCGTTCTCCGCATTCTGACTTGAGATCAGCCGCCCTAAGAAACGATGACGCCGAAGACTCTGAAGACGAGGGCGAAGATGAGATGCTCATCCAAGAAAAGAAAGCACTACAGGAGGAGCGCGTGGCTGCCCCGGCTAGTTCCTCGAAGCAACCGACTGGCCGTGTAGTTGGAATCGTCAAGCGAAATTGGAGGGCATACGTCTGCCATATAGACAGCACATCCTTGTCGTCGTCACATGAAACCTCCTTGTCACAACAGACGGTATTCGCGACTCCCGTCTCTAGGCTCTTGCCTCGCATTCGGCTCCGCACTAGACAGGCACCTGCCCTCATAGGTCAGAAGATCCTTGTAACGATTGACAGATGGGACGCTACCTCCAGATACCCGGAAGGCCACTTCGTTCGCGCTTTAGGCAAGGTTGAAAGCAAGGAGGCGGAGCAAGAGAGTCTCCTTCTTGAATTTGACGTTCCTTACAGGCCCTTTGGCAAAGCTATCCTCGACTGCCTTCCTCCGGAAGGCGATTCGTGGGTTGTTCCACCTAAGGACCCCAATGATCCAGCGTGGCGCGACAGAGAAGATTTGAGGGAGCTCAACATCTGTAGTATCGACCCTCCAGGTCAGTCCCACTGTCCGATCGGGAAACCTCCCTGTCTAATAGATTCTCCGATCAGGATGCCAGGATATCGACGACGCTTTACACGCAAGGCAGCTACCAAACGGCAATATCGAAGCCGGTGTCCGTGAGTGCCCACGCCAAGAATCGATGGTGATGAGCGTACCGAGGACACATTCATAGATATCGCTGACGTCTCACACTTTGTTCATCCTGAGACCCCCATGGATGCGGAGGCCGCGGCGAGGGGGACGACGGTGTACCTCGTGGACAAGCGCGTCGACATGTTGCCATCGCTACTTGGCACGAACCTGTGTTCGCTGAGACCCTTCGTGGAGCGCCTTGCGTTCTCCGCCATTTGGGTCCGTTTGGGTATCCGAGCGGCTATGCGTTGTGGCTGACACGATCACCCATCAATCCAGGAATTGACGTCCGGTGCTGAGATCGTAAACGTGCGATTCGCAAAGTCTGTGATCGCCTCGAAATCCGCTTTCACGTACGAGGAGGCTCAGATTAGAAAGGACGACAAGTAAGGTATCATAGCCATACAGAAGTATTCGAGACTGACGCAGCCCCGTCAGGACGCGCAACGATGAATTGACAGAAAGCATTAGGCTCCTTAACTCACTTGCGGGGAAGCTCAAGGCCGGTCGTATGGCAGCTGGTGCCCTCAATCTCGCCTCTCCCGAAGTTAAGATACACCTGGAGAGTGCAGAGTCATCAGACCCTATAGATGTCGAACAGAAGAAGCTGCTGGAGACAAACAGCTTGGTTGAAGAGTTCATGTTGCTCGCTAACATCAGCGTCGCTCGGAAGATTCAAGAGACATTCCCGCAGACTGCGGTGCTCCGACGGCATTTGCCTCCGCCTCAAACGAATTTTGAGAAGCTGCAGGATATTTTGCAGAAGCGCAAGGGGATGACCCTGGATGTGTCGAGTTCGGGTGCGCTTGCGGCCTCGTTGGACAAATGCGAGGTAATGCAAGAGTGTCATTATATAATCGTCAATCATCTCTAACATGTGGTCAGGATCCCGAGCTGCCTTCTTTCAACACACTCGTGCGGATTATGGCTACTAGATGTATGTTATCGGCTGAGTACTTCTGCTCTGGGAGCGTCTCTCGGGACACCTTTGGGCACTATGGGTTGGCAAGCCCGATTTACACTCACTTCACCAGTCCCATCCGCCGATACGCAGGTAGGGCATACGACCCCTCTCTTGACTCACGGGGCACATTTAATCGTCTCAACCTTCCAGATGTTTTGGCCCATCGTCAGTTAGCAGCATCCATTGGATACTCTCCGCTTCACGCGACGTTGCACTCCAAAGGTCACGTAGAACGGACGCTTGATCTCGTCAATCGTCGTCATCGGATGGCTCAGATGGCCGGCCGCGCTAGCGTCGAGTTCTATGTTGGTCTAGCGTTGAAGGGGAGAGGGGAGAAATCCATCGTCCAGGAAGAAGCCTTTGTCATCAGGGCGTTTAGGAATGGTCTTGGGGTTTTTGTCTCCACGTGCGTGCAGTTCCCCGCCTAAA